>Ga0157380_10002304_pt1 | contig 12833 bp, 6 predicted proteins | sample S35metaG_FD_119757 | JGI IMG/M metagenome (GOLD analysis project Ga0157380, IMG submission 119757) | Switchgrass rhizosphere microbial communities from Kellogg Biological Station, Michigan, USA - S3-5 metaG | ecosystem: Host-associated > Plants > Roots > Rhizosphere > Soil | place: USA: Michigan...
GAAGCCCGCGCGCGCGAGCAACCGGCTCGTGATCTTGCGCACGGTCAGCGAGTCGTCGACGATCATGACCAGCGGCTGCCCCGCCGCGGCCTTGTCCGCACCGGCGCGCTTGCCTGCCGCGATCGCGAGTTGCGGCGCGACGCGATCCTCGGCATTGGGGTCGTGCGCCTGGACGTCGACGCGTTGCGCCAGCTGCACCGGGTTGATGATCAGTACGATTTCGCCGGTGCCGAGCACCGTCGCACCGGAAATGCCGGACACCCGCGCCAGCTGCGGTCCGATGTTCTTGACGACGATTTCCTGGTTGCCGATCATCTCGTCGACGTGAACCGCGGCAAAGCCGTGGCCGCTTTTCAGCAGCACGACCGGGTTGTAGCGCAGTGTCTCCGGATTGTGGCTGTTGTCGCCGAGCAGCCGCGGCAGGTAGTAGAACGGGTAGTCGCGGTCCTGCCAGATGACCTTGCGATTGACGTACAGATTCACCAGCGCCTCGGCCTTCACCTGCTGCACCTGCTCGACCATCGGCGCCGGCAACGCCCACAACCGGCCACCTGCGCTCACGAGAACCGCCTGCGCGACCGCCAGCGTCAGCGGCAGGTACAGCAGGAACGTCGAGCCTTTGCCGATCGCCGATGACACGTCGACCCGGCCGCCGAGCGCCGTGATCTCGGAGCGGACGACGTCCATGCCGATGCCGCGGCCCGAGATCTGCGTCACTTTCGACGCCGTGGAGAATCCCGGCTGGAACAGACATTCGATCAGTTGCGCGTCGGTCGGCGCTGCGTCGGCGGGGATCAGCCCCTGGGCCGTTGCGCGCTCGCGCACTTTCGCAAGGTCGATGCCGCCGCCGTCGTCGGTCAACTCGATGACGACTTCGTTGCCGACTTGGCGCACCGTCATCGCGATCTCGCCGGTCTCCGGCTTGCCGGCCGCCACGCGCGCGGCCCGCGGCTCGAGACCGTGGTCGAGCGCATTGCGCAGCAGATGCTCCAGCGGTCCGACCAGCTTTTCGAGCACCGAACGGTCGAGTTCGACCTTGGCGCCGTGAATCTCGAGGTTCGCTCGCTTGTCGAGCTCTCGCGCCGTGGCGCGCAGGATCCGATACAGGCGCTCGGAAAGGCTTCCGAACGGCACTGTGCGAATCGCGAACAGCTGCTGCTGCACTTCGCGCGACAGGCGCGCCTGCGCCAGTAGCGCGGCGTCGGCATCGTCGAGGTTCTTCAGCAGCGACAGCTGAACGGTGGAGACGTCGTTGACGCCCTCGGCCAGCGACCGCGTCAATTCCTGGAAACGCGTGTAACGGTCGAATTCGAGCGCGTCGAAGCCTTCGTGCGATTCCTGCACGGCGCTCATCCGCGACTGGATCTGCGATTCGGCCTGGATCTCGATCTCGCGCACCTGGCTGCGCAGCCGGATGACGCTGTTCGTCAATTCGAGCAGATTGCCCTTCAGCGAGCGCAGCTCGCCCTCGACCCGGGCGCGGGTGATGGCTACTTCGCCGGCCTCGTTCACCAGCCGGTCAACGGTGTCGGCGCGCACGCGGAGCATCGCTCGCGCACCTGTGTCCGGCTCGAAAGCTTCGGCGCGGGGCGGTTCGATCGTCGCGGCAGCGGCTACCGCGGGCACCGGCGTCATCGGCAGTGCAGGCGGGGCGATCGGCACGACGACCGGACGCTCCAGTGTCGTCGGGCGCTCCGGCGCCACCGGACGATGGGCAGCCGGCGGTTCGGGAGTTGGCTCGGGCGCGGCGATCGGGTGCTCGTCGCTCGCGACCCACGGAAGCGGCGCGTTGGTTTCTCCGGCGCGCAGCTTGTCGAGCACGTACGCGATGTGATCGAGATCGTTGTCGAGCGCCTCGAACAGCTCCGGCGAGATCCGCGTCGGCAGTTCCCCTTCGGTCAACCGCGATTCCATCAAGTGCGCGAGCTCGCCGAGGCGCATTGCACCGGCCATCCGCGCGCTGCCTTTGAACGTGTGCAGCGTGCGGCGAAGCTCGAGCGCGTGCGCCGGGTCGGCGGGCGCGCGACGCCAGCTTCGCACCTGCTCGCCGGCCTTCGGGAACAATTCAGCGGCCTCGTCGAGGAAGATCGGCAGCACATCTGGCTCGACCTCGTCGCGGATTCCGGCCAGCGGATCGGCTTCGAGCGCCGGTATCCTGATCTCGTCGTGTATCGCAGCCGGCGCGGTAGGCGCGTGAATAGTGGCGATCGTCGCGCCGGAAGTCGGCGACGGCACGCGCGCCGGCTCTTCCTCGCGCTGCGCTTCGGCCGCAGCCAGCGATTCGGCGTCTGCGCTATCGGCGCCTGTCGACGTGTCCTGTCGGAGCGCGTCGAGCTCGTCGCTGATGACCGCGGCTTCGCGCTCGTCGGCGGCATCGAACGACGCCCGCGACTTGACGCGCGCAACGAGGTCGGTGAGTCCTGCGACCGCACGGGCGAGCACCGGCTGCGCGCGCGCCGGCAGCGGAGGGCCGCGGTCGGCGAGCCCGAGCAGCGTCTGCTCGAGGGACCTGGCGGTGACGGCGACCAGCGGGAAGCCGCCGGTTCGGTGAATGCCGCACAGCGTGTGGCTGGCGCGAATCATCGCCGTCGACGGCACATGCTGCGGGTCGAACTGCAGCGTGGCGAGTTCCTGCGCAAGTGTCGCAACGTGCTGGTCGGCCTCGTCGCAGAGGATCTTGTACAGCGATGCCGACAGCGTGGCGCCCCCAACAACGATGTCGTCGGGTTCGTTCGCGGGCGTTGCGGCCACCGGCTCGACGTCGAGTTCGATTACCGGTGCCGGGGCAACCGTGTTGTCCGCGACCAGCTTCAACGTCGGCGGCGAATGCGCGACGTCGGGCGCGACTTCCATGTCGATCGCGTCACCCATCACCTCGTCGACGACGACGACCGGTGCCAGGGCAGCGCCGGTTCCAAGCTCGGGCAGGTCCAGCATTTCGGCGAGCGGGGGCGCAGCGGCGAGCGGCGGCGCGACGGCCAGCGGCGGCGACACGGCAGCGAGCGGCGGCGGCACCGCGGTCGACACGGACGTCTCCGGCTCATCGTCGTGCGGCGGCAGCGCAGCCGTCGACGGCGGTGGCGAGTCGGGCGGCGGTGGCGGTGGGGTCGCTGCCACCAGCGCGATTTTCGGTGCAGCGGGCGATGGTGGCGCGACGTCGTCGCCTTCGGCGGCGTCGTCAGCGGGCGGCGACGAAGGCTCGGCCGATTGAGTATCGGGAATCTCAGACTCGACCGCGCGGATCGCGTCCTGCAGCGCCGAAGGATCGTGCGCGACGCGGCCGGTCTTGCCCAGCGCTTCGAGCCATTGCCGGAAGCTGTGCTCGGCGACGCCGATCAACGTCAGCACCGCCTGCGTGACCGGACGCTCCTCTTCGATCAGCCGGTTGTGAAGCTTCTCGACGTCGTACGCGAGATTGCCGAGCTCGACGAGCCCGACCATCCGGCCCGAACCTTTGAGCGTATGGAAACCGCGACGCACGGTGACCAGCGCTTCGCGATCGCCCGGGTTCTCGGACAGTGCCTTGTGGTTGTCGGCGATCGAGTCGAGCACCTCGCTGGCCTCGATCAGATAGATCTCGAGGAGCTCGGCATCGAGGGTCGACGCGTCGGTTTCGAGCAACCGCTTGGTCTCGTCGGAAATTTCCGGCGCCGGCGCCACGCCGGTGTCGGCGATCGCACCGACCGCCTCGGTCAGCGCAGTCGTGCCGCCCGCTTCGAGTTGCGCCAGGGCTCCAACCACCTGTGCGACGAGGTCGGGGTCGCCGATCAGCTCGGCGTCGTCGCGGAGCCCTACGAGGTTCGCCTTCAACGACGCCCGCGCGGCCTCGTCGGCCGGCGCGCGCTGGACTTCTTCCACCAGTTGCGGGAGCTTCGCGCGCAACTGCTCGACCGCTGCCTCGACCGAGTCGCCGCGGTCGTCGTTTACCGCCGCAGGCGCGGCGCCCTGTTGGCGCGCGAGCAACGGTGCGATCAGCCGGTCGCGATCGGGACGCTGCTGCTCGACCGCTTCGATGTAGAACCCGAGGCTCGACAGCGATTCGGCAAGCATCTCGAGGTCGTCGTTCGAAACCGGCGCATCGGAGGTTGCGTAGTTCTCGATCTGAAGCTGGCACGACGCCAGCAGGCGGTCGGCCTCGTTCAGGCCGAGCATCGTCAACGCACCGCGGATCTGCTGGCTGTCCTTCGTCAGCGTCGCCAGGTCGGCGCGCTTGCTGTTGTCGCGGAAGAACGCGTCGAGCACCTGCTCCATGTGACGGAGGTTGGCCTGGATCTCGCGGCCCACCTGCGCCAGCAGCACGCGTTCCTGCGCGCGCTTCGACATCTCGTCGAGCATCGGGGCAGCGGGCGCGGTGCCGCTCTTGCCCGCGCGCGCGGCGTCGAGGCGGGCCAGCATCGCCTCGACCTGTTTCGGGAAGTCGCCACCCAGGTTGCTGTAGTTCTCGAACGCGCTCTCGGCCAGCAGCAGCGCGGTTGCGTATTCCATCGCCACCGGCTCGGTCACGCCGGACGCGGGCATCTTGTCGAGGCGCTCGACCAGCGCGGACGTCAGCTGCATCAGCGCGCCGTTGCGCACTTCGGCCGCCTTCGTATGCACGGACGTCAGCGTCTGCTTGAGCTTCGGCAGGTTTTCCGCACGTCCCGATGCGAACTTGAGCCACGAGTCCTTGGCACCGGCCAGCTGCTCGCGCGCTTCGCGCAGCAGCGGCTGGATTCTCACCAGGTCGGCGCTGAGCACTTCCGCCGACGGGATCAGCCCCGACAGCCGGAACGCGCGCTGCACCGCCTGTATCTGCGGCGCTACCGGGGCGCTGATCGCAACGTAGTACAGCACCTCTCGGCGCAGCCGCTCGGCAACCTTCGCGCTGCCCTCGACCACGCGGCGGATCTGCAGGTCGATGCGCGCGGCAAGCTGCTTGATACCGAAGCCGGGCTCGAGGCCATTCTCGGTCAGCGCCTCGAGCAGCGCTCCCACGGTCCACCAGAAGGCGCGCAACCCGGCTGGCGCCGTCGCGTCCTCGATGCCGGCGATCGCGTCGCGCATCGCGCGCGCGCCTTCCTCATCGCCACGCAACCAGGCGAGCAGGCCGCGCTGGTACGTCCGGCGCTGCTTGACGAGGTAAGACGGGAGCTTGACCGACGGGATGGCTTCGCGCGGCGGAATCTTCGGCGCACGCGGTGAAAGATCCGGATAGAACAGGTCGGTCGGCGCCACCGCCTTGATGCCGCGCGACGCCTGCATCGCTTCGTATTCAGGGAAGAGCTTCAGCGGAACCGGCGGAGCGCCGTTGACGAGCTCGTCGAGAAAGATGCGCAGCTTGCGGCACGCGCGATCGACGTTGTCGCTGGCGGTCGCCGCCTCCGCTGCGGGCATTTCCTCGATCAGCGTCAGCTGGCGCTCGATCTCGTCGGTGAACGCGACGACCGCGTCGAGTCCGACCATCTGGATCGCGCCGGCCGCCTGGTGCACGTGCTGGCGCGCGTGCTTGAGTGCCGTTGAATCGTTGGGGGCTGCCTTGAACGCAGCCAGCGAATCGAGCCCGCGCGTCAGCGCCTGGTCGATTTCCCCCTGTACCCACGAAAGTGGGCCGAGATCGAATTCGGGTGAAGTATCGGTAGGCACAGCCGGGCTCCTGATCGTTCCGGTTATCGGCATGCCTTCAGCAAGAAGCGGGCCGGGATAAATTCAGCCAGGTCAGACCTTGAAGCCGGCGACCGACGAGCGCAATTCTGCCGCCAGCTTGGTCAATTGGCCGATCGACACGTTCGTCTGCTTCGTGCCCTCGGTCGTTTCCTCGGTGATCTTCAGGATGCCCTGCATGCCGCGCGTGACGTCCGACACCGACGTCGACTGCATCTGCGTCTGGGACGAGATGCGCCCGATCAGCTCGGCAAGTTCGCGCGACACGCGCTGAATTTCGGTCAGCGCCTGTCCCGCGGCGTCGGACAGCTTCGCGCCCTCGACCACGCCGACCGTCGATTTCTCCATCGCCGCCACCGCGTCCTGCGTGTCGGACTGAATGGTCTTCACGATCGCCTCGATCTGCTTCGTTGCCTCGCCGGAGCGCTCGGCGAGCCGCTGCACTTCCTCGGCAACGACGGTGAAGCCGCGACCGGCCTCGCCGGCGGACGCAGCCTGGATCGCGGCGTTCAACGCCAGCACGTTGGTCTGCTCGGTGATGTCCGAGATCAGCTCGACGATCTCGCCGATCTCGAGCGACGACTCACCGAGCCGCTTGATCCGCTTCGACGTGTCCTGGATCTGCGTGCGGATTTCATTCATGCCGGCGATCTGGTTCTGCACGGCCTGACCGCCCTTCTCGGCGGCAACCAGCTGCGCCTGCGCAACCTTCGCCGACTGCGACGCGTTCTGCGCCACTTCGCTGATCGACTGCGCCATCTGCAGCACCGACGCCGACGCCTGCTGGATCTCCTTGTTCTGGCGCTGCGACGCCTCGTACAGCCGGTTCGAGATCGCCTGCGTTTCCTGCGTCGCCTTCGTCACCTGGTCGGTCGCAGAGTTGATGCCGCGGACCAGCGTGCGCAATTCCTCGATCGTGAAGTTGATCGAGTCGGCGATCGCACCGGTGACATCCTCGGTGACCGACGCCTGCACGGTGAGGTCACCGTCGGCGAGGTTGCCCATCTCGTTCAGCAGCCGCAGGATCGCTTCCTGGTTGCGCTTGTTCTCGCCTTCGCTCTCGAACGCGCGCACTCGCGCATCGTCGAGGAACACCTTGCCCAGCAGCACCAGGCAAATGAGCGCGAGCAGCGCGAAAATGATCGCCGCCGCCAGCATGAACGCGTGGGCCTTGCCGCCGCCTTCGTACTGGTCGGCGAGCTTAGTCGTATCGGACAACAACTCTTCCGACTCGCTGTTGATGCTCCGCGCGGCCGCCTTGGCGAGCGTCAGCCGCTGCATGTTGGCGAGAATCGAGTTGACACCGGCATCGTAGGCGGCGAAGCGCTTGGCGAGCTCGGTCAGCGTCGCCCGCGCATCCTCGTTGCGGACCGGGGGCAGGCGCAGCGCGTCACTGCCTTTCAGCAGGCCGTTCAAGACGTCGCGGAATGTCCCGGCGTCCTTGCCGAGCAGGAACGCGCTGTCGGGTTCGACCACGTCACCCGACGCCAGCGCGTTGGCATTCTTGGCGATCCGCTGCGACAGCACGGCCAACTGGTTCGCGTATTCGAGTTCGCGCAACGATCCGCCGCCGGCGCCGATCTGCTGCGCCGCCTGCTGCGACAATTCGAGCAGCGCGTTGTTGCCCTCGTTGACGCCTTCGAGGCCCTTGGCCAGCGACGTCAGCGCCTGCTCATTGGCGGTCAGGCGCTGGGCCGACGTTTCGACCCGCTCCCAACGCGTCTTGATGTTGTTCAGGAGATCGAGCGTCTGCGCGTCGCGCGTGAGGTCGAGCGTGACACCCTTGATCGTGCCGCCCTCGAGCAGCGCCTTCAGGTTGGCGGCGAATTTCTCGCGGCTGTCCTTGACCGCGGGGAACGCCGCGGCCTGTCCCTGCGCCGCCAGCGCAGACCCGCGCGCCAGCCGTTGCGACAGCATCTGCATTTCCGTCGCTGCCGCCGCGGACACCGACGACTGCGTCGCCGTGCGGCTGTCGAGGTACATCATCCCTGCCGCCAGCACGAGGAACAGAACCATCAGCAGGCCCAGCACCTGGAACTGCTTGACGACCGGCAGGTGGCCGATGCCCCAGACCTTCTTGGGCTGCTTCATCGTGGCCGTCGCCGTGCGCAGCTGCTCCATGATCGACACCGACGCCAGAGGGTCGTAGCCGGGGGGCGTGTTCTGGCTCATCTTGACTTGCGTCGTCGGCATGTCGATATCGCCATCGACGGCCGCGGCCTTGGGCTTTTCGCCGAACATCTTGGGCATCTTGAGTGCCATGAATCCTCCGGAGACTGCGGTAGTGCTAGATCCCGACCTGCAGGAAAGCGGGTTCGCGGGCGAGCCTGGCGAGGTCGATTTCCTGCCACGCGTGGCCGTCGGCGTCCATCCAGCGCTGCGCATACCACTCGGGTGCGCCGCTGGCCGGCGCCGCCGGGGCGAGCTCGGCCAGATTGCGCAAGCCGAGGACTTGTTGGACGACAATACCGGCGTTCAACTCGCCGGCGCGCGGGCCGAACAGCAACAAGCGGCTTTGGCCGCTGCCGGGCGTCATGCTGCCGCGACCGAGGAACCCGGCGAAATCGATGACGCTGTAGAGGTTGCCGCGAATGTTGGCGATGCCGCTGAACCACGGCTTCGTCATCGGAACCGACACCACCTTCGGCACCGATCACTTCGCCGGCGTCGGCCAGCCGGATCAGCCACTGCTCGCCGCCGCAGGCGAGGCCCAGCCGTGACGACTCGACCTGCGCCGCCGTCTTGCTGGCGAGCCGGGACGCGAGTTCCCGCTGGAACGCGCGAAGGTCGAGCTTGGCGGCACGGGCCATGGCGGCGTTGCGCGCGGTCAGCCGAGCGCGGCGATCTTGGCCAGCAGCTCGTCGCGGCTGACCGGTTTGACGACGTAGTCGCGTGCGCCCTGGCGCATGCCCCAGATCTTGTCGGTCTCCTGGCTCTTCGACGTGCACAGAATGATCGGGATCGCCCGCGTGTCGGAGTCGCGGCTGATTGCCCGCGTTGCCTGGAAGCCATTGAGTCCCGGCATGACCACATCCATCAGGATGAGGTCGGGCCGCAGCGACTTGGCCTTGAGGATCGCGTCCTCGCCGTTGTCGCTGGCGACGACTTCATAGCCGGCCTTGGTCAGCATGTCGTTCAGCACATGCCGCTCGGTCGGCGAATCGTCGACGATGAGAATCTTCTTGATCGCCATGTTTCCTTCCCTAGCCCCGCATCCCCAAGCGCGCGGCGGCGGCCCGCACGCGGACGCCGCACCGGCGATCCGCGCTGCGGCCTTCGCTGTGCCGGCGCGTCATTCCGTTGTTGGCGCGTCGGCCCGCGGCGTCCATCCACCCCGGTCGCAGCCCCGCTCGCGGGGCAACGCGCCCCGCGTTCACGCGGCTGCGCGGTTCACGTGCGCCGCGACGGCCTTGAGCAGACTCTCCTTCGTGAACGGCTTGGTCAGGTATTGATCGGAGCCGACCATCCGTCCGCGAGCGCGGTCGAACAACCCATCCTTCGACGACAGCATGATCACCGGCGTCATGTGGAACTTGTTGTTCTTCTTGATCAGCGCGCACGTCTGGTAGCCGTCGAGCCGCGGCATCATGATGTCGACGAACACCAGGTCCGGCTGATGGTCGGCGATCTTCGCCAACGCATCGAACCCATCCTCGGCGAGCACGACCGTACAGCCTGCCTGCAGCAGGAAGATCTCGGCGCTGCGGCGGATGGTGTTCGAATCATCGATCACCATTACCTTCACGCCCGACAACGGACTCGAATCCGCCAAATCGCTTCCTTTCCGTGTTCTGTAACTTCCGGCGCGGCTGGAGTGATGTACGCCACAACACCCCGAGCCAAAGTTTGCCACGCGCCAAGCGAACTGCCTAGAGCATAAAGCTTGCCGGAATGGCGGCTGCGGCCCGAAATCGCGAAAAAAGCAACACGGCGGCAAGTTTTCGCGCGTTTACACTGCCGTGGAGCGGCAGGGTATGCCGCAGAGGGGACGAAACGGGTCTCTAGCGGCCCAGAAACATCCGGTACGCGGGATTACCCGTCTCCTCGACGTAGTCATAGCCGAGGCCGTCGAGAAACGCGCGAAAGCCAGCTTTGTCGGAGGGCGGCACCTGCATGCCCACCAGCACGCGGCCGTAGTCGGCCCCGTGATTGCGGTAGTGAAACAGGCTGATGTTCCAGCCGGCGCTCATGCTGTCCAGGAATTTCATCAGCGCGCCGGGGCGCTCGGGGAATTCGAACCGGTACAGGATCTCGTGCTCGGCCGCCGGCGCGTGGCCGCCGACCAGGTGGCGGACGTGCAGCTTGGCCATTTCGTTGTCGGACAGGTCGTAGGCGTCGATCCGGCGCCGGGCGAGCTCGGCCAGCAGCCGTTGCGTTTCCCGTCGGTTGGCAACCTCGAGACCGACGAACAGGTGCGCGACACGGGCATCGGCGTACCGGTAGTTGAATTCGGTGATCGAGCGCTTGCCGATCAGCCCGCAGAACTCCCGGAAGCTGCCCGGACGTTCGGGAATCGTCACGGCCAGGATCGCCTCGCGCTCCTCGCCGAGCTCAGCTCGCTCGGCAACGAAGCGCAGCCGGTCGAAGTTCATGTTGGCGCCGCAGGCGATTGCGACATAGGTGCGCCCGGTCGCACGGTGCCGCTGCACCCACGCTTTGACGCCGGCGATCGCCAGCGCGCCGGCAGGCTCGAGAATCGATCGCGTGTCCTCGAACACATCCTTCAGCGCCGCGCAGATCGCATCGGTGTCGACGAGCACGACGTCGTCGACGAGCTCGCGGGCGATCCGGAACGTCTCCTTGCCGACTTCCTTCACCGCGACGCCATCGGCGAACAGGCCCACGTGTTGCAGCGTCACGCGCCGGCCGGCGGCCAGCGAGCGCGCCATCGCGTTCGAGTCCTCCGGCTGCACGCCGATGATCTTGATGTCCGGCCGCACCCGCTTCACGTACGACGCGATGCCCGCGATCAGCCCGCCGCCGCCGATCGCGACGAAGATCGCGTCGATCGGCCCCGCACACTGGCGGAGGATCTCCATGCCGATCGTTCCCTGTCCGGCGATGACGTCGGGGTCGTCGTACGGATGGACGAACGTCGCGCGCGACTTCTTCTGCAATGCGAGCGCGTGCTCGTACGCGTCGCTGTACGAATCGCCGTGCAGCACGACGGCCGCGCCGCGCGCCTCGACCGCCGCGATCTTGATCTGGGGCGTCGTCACCGGCATCACGATCGTCGCGTGGCAGCCCAGGCGCTGCGCGGCCAGGGCCACGCCTTGCGCGTGATTGCCGGCGGACGCGGCGATCACGCCGCGGGCGCGCTCGGCGTCGCTCATGTGCGCCATCTTGTTGTATGCGCCGCGGAGCTTGAACGAGAACACCGGCTGCTGGTCCTCGCGCTTCAGCAGGATGCGATTGCCGAGTCGGCGCGACAATGTCGGCGCCAGCTCGAGCGGCGATTCGATCGCGACGTCGTAGACCTTCGCGGTCAGGATTTTCTGCAGGTAGTCGATCGGCATGACGGTCGGTGGAAGTGCGTCGCGAGCGTAGCAGAATTTCTGCTACGCTCGCTGGCCATGCCGCGCCAGGCCGCAACCGCACCGCCGTCCACGCTCGCCGTCGTCGACCTCGGCTCGAACAGCTTTCGCCTCGAGCTCGGCCGCGTCGAGGGCGACCAGATTTTCCGGCTGGACACGGTGCGCGAAACATTGCGCCTCGGCGCCGGCATCGACGAGCGCGGCCGGCTGACGTCACCTGCGCGCCGGGCTGCGCTGGCCTGCCTCGCGCGCTTCGGCGAGCGGCTGCGCGGCCTGCACCCGTCCGCGGTACGCGCCGTCGCCACCAACACGTTCCGCGTCGCGAAGAACGCGGCGACGTTCCTTCCGCAGGCCGAGGCCGCACTGGGTTTCCCGATCGACATCATCGGCGGGCTCGAGGAGGCGCGGCTCATCTATCTCGGCGTCGCCCACGTGCTGCCGCCGTCGTCCTCGCCGCGCCTGGTGATCGACATCGGCGGCGGTTCGACCGAGATCATCATCGGCCGCGGCCTCGAGCCCGAGCGGCTCGAATCGCTGAACATCGGCTGCGTCGGCTTGACGCAGCGGTTCTTCCCCGACGGAGCGCTCAGCGCCGTCGCCTTCGCCGCCGCCGAAACGCATGCACGCGCCGAGATCGAGGCCATCGCGCGCGAATTCGGCCGCGAGCATTGGCGCGAGGCCTACGCATCGTCGGGTACCGCGCTGGCACTGGCCGAGCTTCTCGAGCAAAACGGCCTTTCGGAAGGCGGCATCACGCGCGAGGGGCTCGCGCGGCTGCGCAAGCGAATGATCGGCGCCGGCCACGTGCGGCGGCTGAAGCTTGCCGGTCTCAAGCCCGAGCGCGTGCCGGTCCTGGCCGGCGGGTTCGCGATCATGTACGCGGCGCTGGCGGAGTTGGAAGTGCGGCGGATCAATCCCGTCGGCGGTGCGCTGCGGCTCGGCGTGTTGTACGACCTGCTCGGGCGCACGGCGCGCCGCGACAGTCGCGCCGCAACCGTCGAGCGCTTTCTCGACCGCTATCACATCGACCGGCCGCACGCGTACCGCGTCGCTGCGCTGGCCAAAGCGCTGTATCAACGGGCCGTTCCGACTGCCGATCCGGCGGTGCTCCAGCATCTGGGATGGGCGGCACTGCTGCACGAGATCGGGTTCACCGTCTCGCACCTGGGCTTCCACAAGCACGGCGCCTACATCCTGCAGCACGCCGACATGCCGGGTTTTTCGTCGCAGGAACAGCGTCGGCTCGCGCTGCTGGTCCTCGCCTGCCGCGGCGGTTTGTCGAAGGTCGCGCCCGCGCTCGACAACGCGCCCGCGCGCGCCCAGATCGCCGCGCTAAGGCTCGCCATCCTGTTCCATCACGCGCGCCGCGCAATCGACGCGCCCCGTATTGCGTTTGCCGCCGGCAACACGCTCACCGTCGGCGTGCCCGCGCGGTGGCTGAAAGCGCATCCGCTGACCGCGCATCTGCTCGAGAAGGAGCGCGACGAGTGGGCCGACGCCGGTTACCGCTGGCGGCGTCACGCCTGAAGCCAGGAACGAACGACCCGGCGCCCGGCCGGCCGTGTCGGTTACACGAAGTCGGGGCCGAGCACCACGCGCAGCACGACGCCACTTTCGCCGTCGCGAACGCGATTCGACAGCCACCAAACCGCGCCCTTC
>Ga0157380_10002305_pt1 | contig 12821 bp, 19 predicted proteins | sample S35metaG_FD_119757 | JGI IMG/M metagenome (GOLD analysis project Ga0157380, IMG submission 119757) | Switchgrass rhizosphere microbial communities from Kellogg Biological Station, Michigan, USA - S3-5 metaG | ecosystem: Host-associated > Plants > Roots > Rhizosphere > Soil | place: USA...
ATCTGGTTCGGCGCCTCAAAATGCGGGTCCAGACGGCGGTATGCATTCACAGATGAATTAAACACGAGACAGATCTCGGATGCATGATTCAGGAGTTTGAGAATGAAGTCCCACGCCACATCGGATAGGCCATCTTTTCCCTTCGCGTCGTAGAAAATATTCTTGCCATTTTTGCCCAAAGAGAAATTGGTGTGCATGCCGGAGCCATTGATCCCAACGAATGGCTTCGGAAGGAACGTGGCCGTGTGCCCTATGGATCGAGCCACTTGGCGACAGATCAGTTTGTACAGCTGGACATTGTCTGCCGCTCGAACGACCTCCGCGTAGGAAAAGTTCATTTCGAACTGCGAGGGCGCAACCTCTGGATGATCTTTTTCGTTCTTGAAGCCCAGCGCACGTTGTGCCTCCGCCGCCTTGTCAATGAACTGGCGAAGCGTGTCCATCGGGAGCGAGTGATAGTATCCACCGGTTGAGATAAGTTTAAACCCATTCTCGCGGTAGCGTTGTTCGGCGTTCGGCCCTTCGACGAGAAAGCCTTCTATTTCGCTGGCGGCATACGCGGTCATCCCCTGCGTTTTCTTGAGATTCTTCGTGTACGATTTCAGCATGCCGCGGAAGTCGCTGCGATACGGCGTTCGGTCACCGTTTAAAACGGACGCAAAGAAGATCACCTTCCCTGCCCCAATCACGTCGGCCGGAAAATAGCGGATGGACGACCAGTCAACTTCAAGGCGCAGGTCCGACTCATGTTGCGGCGTGAATCCGCGGATGGACGATCCGTCAAATGTCAGATTACCCAACGACCCAAGAAGGAACTTCTTGTCGTAATCGAGCATGTGAAGACGTCCTTCAATATCCGAAAAGCACAACGTCACGGCCTTGACATGTTTCTCCTTTTTCAGCCACGCCGTATAGTCCAGTTCCAGTTCTTTTGCGGTGACGTTCTCGGCGCGCTGCCCCGCCTTGAGATTCATTTCTTCCAGTTCGTCATACGGTATCTCGAGGAAGGACTTAAGCTCAGTAGATGTATTCTTAGCCATGATTCCTTTAATACGCGCTTGGCACGAACATGTTGGACTGGATATGTTAGCGAGCTGCTACTGTGTGTGGCCTCAGTCTGTCACACCTCTTCTGAGCGTGCAAGAGTTTGCGATCCCGCGCACCCGCTAGACTGCTTCTGAATCACCGCCCTTCACACAGCAATGGACCAGGCCGCCTTGAATACGTAGCATGTTCACATTATTCTGTGAGGAAGGCTGGGCGCGGCGGAAGGCGTGGAGGTTGGGATGAAGTCTGCATAGCGGCTTCGCAGGCGGCTGCGTGGGTCAGAAAAAATACTCCAGCCCCCTTTTATCCCAGGATAATGGTAGTGTCGAGGGTACAACCAGAATCCATTTTTCCATGCACCTTTCAATTGTCATCCCAGCTTTTAATGAAGAGCGTTTGATTGAGCGCTGTCTGCGGTCTATTTCCGCATCACTCGCCGCAAATCTCATGACCTGTGTGACATCGGAAATTATCGTAGTCGACAATAATTCCACCGACAACACGGCCAATCTGGCAAGGCAGGCAGGTGCTCAAGTCGTGTTTGAGCCCATCAATCAAATCGGTCGGGCGCGCAATGCCGGCGCAGCCAAGGCGACAGGAGATTGGTTGCTGTTTGTGGATGCGGACAGTGAATTAAATCCCGGATTGCTTGCTGACATCTTGCGATTGATCAAAGACGGTAAGAGCGTGGGTTGTGGCAGCACACTACAGATGCAAGGATTGCCATGGTGGGGAAACTGGATGTTCCAACTGTGGAAGGGCGCATCGATTCTGTTTCGCTGGGCGGCGGGAGCGCTGGTCCTGTGCCGTAGCGATGCGTTTCGCGATGTCGGTGGTTTCAACCAGGAACTCTACGCTGCTGACGAAATACGCTTAAGTGAGGATCTCAAGCAATGGGGGCGCCAACGCGGCCTTCAATTCATCATCTTGAGAACACATCCGCTGGAGACGTCAGCGCGCAAAGTGACGCTCTACTCCGGGCGAGAGATTGCCGCTCAGCTCCTGCGAGTCATTCTCCATCCACGTCGGACATTGCAAGACAAGAAGCAGTTGTCGGTTTGGTATGATGGACGGCGTTGAATCAACGCCTTATCCAGAAGCCGCCGAAACAATAGTGAGGACCACATCAGGTCTTACATTTTTTTCGGCACGTGGTGGGATGTTAGTCATCTGGTTTCGTTGATTCATTTGGTTGGGGAACGCAACAAACCAGACGCTTCCCTGCGCTGCGATCGACTCATAACCATCCGTAGGATAGACAGTATAGGGGCGAGTGATGTAAAAAGGGCGGTCGCCCAACACAGAAATGCGTGTCATTGTCAGTGACGACGAAGAGGAGATCATGATGAAGGAATGGCTCCGCGCTGCCTGCTTTGGAATGTTGGTGGGAGGACTCGCCGGGTCTTTTGGATGCGCGCCGATCGAACCCTTGTCGGCTCCCCCGTCAACCCCGGTTTCCGTATCGGCATTCACGAGTGTTGCAGGGAAGTGGGCTGGAATCTTGAAGGCGACACCTCGATTACGACATGATGATTGGGTGACGGTGATCATCCACAATGATGGGGCGTACCAATTTAAGAGTGTCCGGACGATCGGCATCATGCAGGGGCAGGGAACATTCACGCTCGCCGACGGCAAGCTCAGATCGGAGACCGAACAAGGACGGATCGTGGTCACGCTCTATGAAGAGGGCGGAAGGCGGATGCTGAAGGTCGAGGGAGCGACGAAAGAGGGTACGGAATACTCGGCTGATTTGGAACCCTCGAAGTAAGGTGTTCGTGAGGCGACCCCCTCGTGGGTTAAGGCGGGGCGACTAAGTCCGTGGTTTGCCAGGTCCAGAAAAACAGCAACGTGTACTGATTGTAGTAAGTCCGGCCGATGATGGTTGGAGATGATCCCACGTGCTTTCCGCTCTGATACTCGAAGAAATCTATGTGCAGCCTCGTATAACCCTTCTGCCCTTCCGCTTTGTATAACGTCAGTGCGGGAAGCGAGAACGGGATTATCACGCTCTGCACCGGAGGCATCCCGAAAAACGTGAGGCCTTGCGTCGTGCCGAATGCCTCGACGACAATTCGCGCGTGGTAAAGCGGTTGAGTATCACGCGAATCGATTCGATAACCCAATCGTCCCAGACCAGTCGCGACCGCATCCCGGACAAGGAGGAGATCGGCCGATGGTCCGTGCAAAATTCCCCGTTGGTCTCCAAGCAGATTGAAATTCGCGCGATCAGTCTGAAGACCTGTGATATCGACGTGCATGGTTGAATGTTCAGGGAGAAAGGCTGTCAAATTATGCAGCGCATGTTCGACCGACTGAGTCAGCAACAGTTGTTCTACCGCGGTTCTGGGTGTCCGTGAAAATTCTTGTTCAAGCGTACAGCCGCAGAACACTATCGCCGACACAAGAAACAAACCGACAGAGAGACTCCTTCGCATGTAATCCTCAAGAATTTTCAATGAACCGGGCTAAACTACGCGAATCATTTACGGATGGCAAGACTATGATTTTGTGGACTTGATGACTAGTTAGACCGGGAGGCCGATCTGCAAAGATGGCATGCCCATTCCTGCCTTGACTCATTCCTCGTGGCCGCATAACGTACGCTGACCCTTTCCAGAAACTCAAATTCCTGGTCGCATGTGAAGCGATAATCATTACATCTTCAAAAGGAGGTACGCGCAATGCGGTTCATTAAAGTGAAGGATGAAGAACGCACAGGGGAAGTAGCAATCAATCTTGACTTAGTCCGAGAAGCTCACTTTGGAGGAGGACTGCTGCACCTGTATTTCGAGCGCAGCGCTACCACACAGGATGACATGACGTTTACGGGGGAGAACGCACAGAAAATCTGGGTGGCGATGGGATAACGTGGATTGGAAACGAAATCGGGTGGAAGTCTTTCACCGAAAAGGAAGCGGACATTTCTCTGGCGTCCCCTCGTGCTATAAACCGATCTAGCCGCGCCAGGCTATGGCGTATCTTTTTCCCCAGCCCGCCTGGGAAAGACATTGAGGGCCTGCGGTCGTGTCTTCCTCGTGGCGCTCACCCGCGTATTCCAAGATCGATTGGGAACCTGCTATATTGTTCGCTCACCTATTTCGAGGTCACCCATGGACATGTTGATGATCGTGTTTCGCACGTCACTCAATGAACGTGTGCATGAGATATTACAGTTGTGCGGGGTTATGGCCTACACCGAATTCCCACAGGCGACTGGGACTGGACAATCAGGAACAACGGAAGGGGCCTCGTTTTATGCCGGAGGGAACAGCGTGATTATGGTCTCCCTCGAACCAGTTCAACGAGATAAGGTTGCCGGCGCGATCAAGGCCTGGTGTGCAGAGGCGCAACACTCAGGGTGGGTCAAGCCAGCTATTCGGGTATTTTCCTGGCCTTGCACACAGATTACTTAGCAGGATGCTGAAAAAGCCCGCCAACAGAAGAAGACTGCTATTTGGTTTATTTGTTTTGTCTCGTTTGTTTGGTTAAACCAGACAGACCAGATGAACCAGATAAACAAAACAAACCAGTTTCAGCATCCTGCTGAGACTTGTTGTAGAATTCCTCTATAAGAACTCGCCATCATCCCCGAGGTTCGCATGGCACGGCGCACGCAGGCTCAGCTCCAACAGAACTATCGAGAACACGCGCTCAAAATGTTTCCGTGGATCTGTGCGCACTGCGGACGCGAATTTGACGGCAAGAAGCTGAGCCAGCTTACGGTTCATCACAAGGACCACAACCACGATAACAATCCACCCGACGGGAGCAACTGGGAGTTGCTCTGTCTCTATTGTCACGACAACGAGCACCAGCGGAATCAGGTGCCGGACCCATCCGGTGAGGCGCCGTCCAGCCGCGTATCAGATCAACCGTTAACCTTTACCCCCTTTGCCCAACTCGCGGACTTGCTCAAGCGCAAGACCTAAGAGGGGTGTGACCCTAGACAGGCGGTCGTAAGGTTACGATGTCTGCAAGGGATACACCGAATACCGGGAACCCTGCCGCGAGACTAGCTTTCTCAACTGCACGTCGCGCGAGATCTCGTTCTGAATTTGATGGACGGCTTCGGATAAGGCTCGATTGAGGCGGGCGCCTGGAGGGACGTCGTTTGTGGGATTGAAGGTCTCTTTGAAGGTGGATTTTCCTGTGTATGTACCGAGGACCTCGCCATTCGGTTTCAAGACGAAGAGGGTCAGATAGGCCTCCCCGCTGCTGACGTGTGTTTTTATTCTAAGCAGCTGCGCAATGATTCCTACGTAGGGAATGCCGTCTGGAATCTGGGCCCAGAGCTGGGGCCGATACTCTTCATGCAAGGCAGTGATCCGCCCAGACAGAATCACATCGGGGTGTGGATCAAATCTGGTTACACGTGAAAACACTCCCGCAGCATCGAGTTCTTTCAGGAGTTCGCTCTCGACTTGGCGGGTGAGCTCACTGGGGTCGACCCTTTTCACCTTGGGCGCATCGAGGCCGAAGCTTTCCTTTCCCGACAACAAGGGGTATGCCGTGTAAAGATCATGGAACTCAGCTATCGCATCAATGATCGGCCCGGTCTGTCTGAGCGTGATGTCCGGGACATAATTCGGGGCCCCACAGCCGGTGGTGAGGATGACCAACATGAAACTGATAGTGAAAACGAGTCGTGTCATAGATCAGTATTCTCAGACATGTGTGATCTGCCACCCCAGTTTCCTACTCTAACAAGATGTGACGATATGAGTACTGGGTAACACCCTGGCTGAGGTTACAGCGCGAATGGGATTGAGATCGTGTGTGTGAAGAGGTAAGCGCTTCCCGCATCTCTCGCGATTTTCGCTCCAGCCATGCGCTTTAGACTAGTGGCTCCTCGTTCGTGCTCTGTGCTATACGATATCCGTCTGCGGGGTTCGGCCGTCAGCTCCATGCCATTTGCAGTACGATCATGAGTCTTTCCCATCCCCACGATCCGTTGCACGGAATTACTCTGGAAACCATCATCAAAGAACTGGTTGAGCGGTATGGCTGGGCCGAGATGGGGCGTCGCGTTCCGATCCGCTGTTTTCTCCATGACCCCAGCGTGAAATCCAGTCTCACGTTCCTTCGGAAAACACCATGGGCGCGCGAACGAGTCGAAGGGTGGTACATCGCGTATCACGAGAAGTGAGCGAGGGCTGTCGGTTTCATTCAACTGAATCATTCGGTAATCACAGGAACCACGACTCCATGGCCTCGAACTCCACCATTTTTAAAGCGACAATCCAAATCGCCGATATGGACCGCCAGTATTATCAGGACCATGTCCTCACCCTGGCCCGTCATCCGTCTGAAACCGACGAGCGCATGATGGTGCGTCTGCTGGCCTTTGTGTTGCACGCGCATGAATCCTTGTCATTTGGCCGGGGACTGAGCGCTGAAGAGGAGCCTGCTCTCTGGTGCAAGGATTTGACGGGCGCCATTGACCTCTGGATCGAGGTAGGCCAGCCGGAGGAAAAAATCATTCGTCGAGCCTGCGGTCGCGCGAAACAGGTCTGCATCTATACCTACGGCGGTCGGGGCGCCGACCAATGGTGGGAGAAAAACCTGGCCGCACTGGAGCGGTTGGATAATCTGAGCGTGATGAGTCTGCCCATGGATGGGAGCCACGCCTTGGCCACACTTGCGCAGCCCAGTATGCAGTTGCAATGCACCGTTCAAGAGGGACAGATTTGGATGGCAGATGAAGAGAACACTGCGCACATTGAATTGACGATTTTGAAAGACGCATCAACCCCGTTTCGGCAGTGACGCGGGGATGCCATGTTATGCCTGCAATAAGAGGATGCGGCGATGAAAGAAAAGAAACGTCTTCCCACGAGTGGTGAACCGATCGCCTGGACTCGTCCTTTCGCAGTCCTGAAGGATGTAGCCCTACCGCCGGCACTAGAAACGCGGCCTAGGGCCGTCGCACGCGAGGCGCAACTCATTGCCCCCCAAAAAAGCCGTGGGCGGGTGGATATTATTCGCCAGACCGCACATCGTGGCGGCAAAACCGTGACAGTCGTCACGGGTTTCACCGGCATCGGGCAGGCTGAGCAAGAGGCGCTGGCCAAGGACATGCAGAAAGCCTGTGGCGCTGGCGGCACGATAAAGGATGGGCGGATCGAAATTCAGGGCGACCAGCGCGAGGTAGTCGCCCGCATCCTCACCGATGCCGGTTTTCGGCCTGTGTTTGCCGGAGGATGACGGGTGGCCCCGTCCCTGCCTGTCGCGCCTTTCCCGCCAGTTTCGCCCGTCTCGCTTCCCTGGATTGACTTCCTCATCTGCTCGCGATACAGATTGCACCATTATTCGCGCAGGGCGTTCTCATGCTCTGTCCTTCACTGAGAGGGTACCATCATGAAAAACGTGGAGATGACCGTCGAAGGGACAACGTTGACGATCAAGGTAGATCTATCCAAAGAGTTCGGACCCTCTGCTTCGGGAAAGACCACTATCATTGCCTCGACGGAGGGGAATGTGACCATTCCAAACCGCGAGGAGAAGGTCGGGCTGAACGTGTACCGGAAAAAGTGACCCGGGTGATGCATTGAACGAAAGACATTTGGAAAGGTCTACAATAGACCCGTGAGCAATACAGCCAAGTTCGACGTGATCCTTCTCTACCTGCACAGTCAGTTTCCCAAACACCACATTGCCAATTTCCCGGAGGGAACCAGCCGTGCCCAGGTATTCCGTGTCGATGGGCCGCATGGTCACCCCCTCCATTATGCTGTCATCGGGCTCGACTTTCTCCTCGGTCAGACAGCAGAAGAACTTCAACACGCCCTTGTCACATCAGGTTTAGGAGACAAGCTAAAGGAGGCCGGAGCCTCACCCGTGACGATCTCAAAGACAGGGGTCAGCACTGAGGGTAGGATTGCCATAGCGTGATCATCGTTGAGACATATCGTTCCATTGCGCTCGTAGCGCCAGAAGAGCGCGCGATCACCCGTACCGTAGTCATCGAATAGGGGCTTTCGCGCAGATACGTGTTATCGCCGGCAGGCCAAGCAAGAAATCAAAATGAAAGATTCGACGAGGTTCACAGCAAACGACCTGATCTGTATCAACGCATCGTGCAACCAGATGAATGGACATGGGTGGGTAAATACCCTGGAGCGCATCCATCAACGTGCGAGGCTCGCTGCTGACGCACGTCGATGGGCGCAGTAGATGTTGCTTCGGGCGAAATGGCCGAAGCAACGGGTGTATTAGCCTCTCTTCTTGGCAATCTTGTCGGCGCGCTTTTCCTTCAGCGTCTTGGCTGGTTTTTTCTTGTCCGACTTCTTTTGTGTCATGCCCTTAGCCATTGAGTGTCTCCTCTACTGTGTGGATGAGTAATTTTGCACTGCGACACAATTGCCGCCCCCACTTCATACCCTAATCACATAAGAAAAGGAATAGGTACGCGCCGGGATTGCATTGTTGTGACGTTGCAGAAGTGAGGCGCTTCCATCGATTGACTTCACCTCGTGCTCACTGTACAGCATGACCAGTCGAACGATCGGTCTTTCTGACCGGAGACTGTTTATGGAGGCACGCCATGGGAAATCAACCGGGCAATAAAGAGCGAGATGGATTCGCCGATGCCATTAATCGTGCGGCATTCGGCAACGAACGTGTTCTGTTGCGCCGACGTGGCCGAGCGGTCGCCGCGGTTGTGCCCATCGACGACCTGCGACTCCTGGAGGCTCTGGAGAATCGTATCGATCTCGTCGATGCCCGCACAGCTTTGGCTCAGGCGAACAAGAAGGGCGCCCCATCGCTTGATGTCATTTTGAAAGAATTGAGGTTCTGATTGCGCCAGGCAATCTCCACAGTTTTTGTGGCCCCTCCTGCTGAGCAGCAACTCCGGGCATTCGCCAGACCGCTTCAGACGCTTCTCGTGAAACGGCTCCATGCACTCCGTAGCAGTCCTTGTCCCCCCGGCGTCACGAAGCTCGCGGGCGTAGACCACCTCTATCGGATTCGCGAGGACGGCTATCGGATTGTCTACGCTATTCGCGAACAAGACCTCATCGTGCTGGTCATCAAGACCGGCGCTCGCACAGAGGTCACTCGTTCCTGAATGATATCGACTCCCCAGCTGGCAGTGGCAGCGCCCCGCCAATCACTTCCGATAGCTGGTTTCATACACACTGGCGGACTTTTTCAGCATCCTGCTAAAGCGCGCTCCTGGCAATCTCCTGATAGTAGGATTCCAGCAGGATCGCGCGTGCTGGTTCGACAATCACCAACTGGCGTTGATCCAGGGTGTTGGCGCAATAGAGATAGACTCCCTCCTCTGCCTGACCGAGTTCTACATGCAGCTGACGACCGTCTGGTTTTTGGCGCGTAGTCTCTTTGATGAGCTGCTTAGCGTGAAGCTGTTCCCAGGCGTGCTGCGCGGAAGGCCAATGGTTCTCATAGAGCGGCGCGTCCGGATCGCTTGAACCGGTCTTCAGCTGAATTCGATCGAACGGACGTCCTTCGTCTGGCTCCGGCGATTCATCCCAGAGATACTGGCGTGCCGTACCTCTCCCCAATACATAGAAGGGTCCGTCGTCGACGATGTCTTCTACCAGACGGTATCGAATCAATTCCGGTTGCTCGATCAGGCCAAGATCCCGTGCAGCCATGGCCCGCTGCAACGGAACTCGCCGTGCCAACTGACGCGTCTTCTCGAACACGATCATGCGCCCCTGTGGAGGAAGTACAGCGCTCATGTGATCGAGCCTGGTATCGATCCACGTTCGCCGTTCAAAATCTGCTTGCTGTCGACCATCGCCGGCACGCTCGAAGGTATTCCAGTTGCGACTGGGAACGCCAGGATCCTGTTCGGCCTGGGCCAGGGCATGCGTGACAAGGACCAGATCAGGGGAGCCAGTGGGCGCCGCATGATCGAGATCGAGACATTCGAACCGTATGTTGGTCAGGCCATATGCCTTCGCGTGTTCTTGCGCGCGGGCGATCGAGACAGGTGAGCGATCGATCCCGATAAAAGTCTTATCGGGATACTGCCTCGCATAGAACGTCGTGAGGATGCCGACTCCACAGCCCACATCCAGTATGAACCGGGCTTCACCGATACGATCTGTTACACGCGCGCCGATGGCCAGATAGTAGTCATACTGTTGGCTATAGAGGATCGGTAGGATATGCGGATGGGCAACGGCATCGTAGAACGAAACCTCGTCGGCAGAGGATCCGCTACGCTTCTGCTCCACCTGCCGATGTAGGGCTGCGATATCGGTCGGTGAAAGGGTTTCCCGCTGCCACTGGAAATAGGCCTCATCCGAGGTGAATTGCCGAAGACCCCACCCGGCCAAGTGCGAATGGAGCGAATGCACCAGTGAGTCGTTGATCATTGATTCCGCCTCGGCACGCCTGCTCAAAACGTTTTCCAGCGAGGCCGCAAGGAGTGCGAACCACGAGGCGTACGCGGTGAGGGTACGTTGAGTGGTTCGAGCGACTGAGAACGAAGCTGGAGAGCGTTTTCAGCAGGCGACTACGGTCTTTTCAGCATGATGGCGTCAAAATATGTTTCCGGCACCGGATGCGGGTAGCGCAGTTGGCCCGACCCGAAGGCGACATACTTTTCGCAGGTCAATTGCTCGAGGCCGATCGGACCCTTGGCGTAGACACGCGAACCACTGAGTCCGATATCGGTACCCATCCCGTAGCTATCACCAGCATTAAGCCTGGACGACGCATTGACGAGCACCGCACTGGCATCCACTTCGCGCGTGAATCGCAGGGCCGACTCATATCGCGTGGTGGCGATGACGGCGGTAAGACAGGGTCCGTGCGCCACGATATGCGCCAAGGCCTCGTCCATGTCCGCGACCATTTTGACGGCCAATACGGGCGACTGAAATTGGGTGTGCCAATCCTCTTCTTTCGCCGGGGTGATCGAGGCGTGTCCGGTCATCGCCATTTGCCCCATAAGGGCCATGGTCTTTGGGCAAGCCCGCACCTCGATCTTAAATTCTTCGAGCATGCGATTGACCAGCGGGGGCAAGAACTGCCGCCCAATCACCTGTTGCACCAGCAGTGTGTCGAGCGAGTTCGATGCCATGGCCTTCTGTACCTTGGAGTTAATCGCCACGTTTTGAGCCATCGGCAGATCGGTGTCGGCATCCACGTACATATGTGTGAGCCCCCCGTCGTAACAGAGCACCGGCATCTTCGCCTGTTCAATCACGGCTTTTCGGAGGCCGGCCCCGCCACGTGGGATCATCGCATCGAGGCTTTTACCGGATCGAATCAGCTCGACTGCCACCTCTTTATCCGGACGTTCGATGATGATCCATGCGCCAGCCGGTACCCCATTCTGCTCCGCGGCTTCACGCAGTCCCGTTCCAATAGCCTGTTGTGTAAGCCCCCACTCTGGCGCGCCACGAAAGACGCACAAGTTACCCGACTTGAAGCAGAGCGCGATCGACTCCACCGTAATGAGCGGGCTCAGTTCTGATATGACCCCGATGACCCCGATAGGAACTCGGACACGGCTCACTTGTAATCCATCCGGTCGTTCCCATCGTGAGGTGACGGCGCCGACCGGATCGGGCAAATCTGCGATCAAGTGGAGACGCTCGACCATCTCCTTAATGTCGGTCGCCGTCATGCGCAAGCGGGCCACGGCGGCCTTCATCCGGTCTTTCATGACGTCGGCCTCGAATGACTTCCCTACCGCGTCCACATCCTTCTCGTTCGCCGCTAGAATCTTTTCTTCGTCAGCCGCTAAGCGATCTGCCATCGCGCGCAAAGCTTTTTCTTTAGCAGGCCCCGATAACAGCACCAGCGAGCGCGCCACACCTCTGCAGTCTTTCAACAGCTTATCGATATAAAGCTTAACTGGAACTTCAGGCATCATGAACCTCGTGAAACGTGAATCCACACAATCAGGGCATCGTAATGAGCACGGGACTATAGCATGCGATTTTTTCGCACGTAAAGCGAGGTTAGGGGCGGCCAGACCACCCTTCTTGCTCCCAGACCGCGCACGATCAGAATGTGCTTGCCTGGGACAAGAGCGCGTCTCGGCGCGCGCAGGGTTGGGGGGGTGAGAATATTGTGCGCCATTGGAAGAACTCAGGTCATCCTCCCCTCAACTTCTCTTCTTGCCTGGCCAGGAACCACCCTACCCATCCCCAGAGCAGCGCCAACGGGATCAGAACCCAAACCATCTGCCCTGCCGTGACGCCCAGCATTTTCACCCCGTTCACAATCCACCCGGTCATTGCATCGCCTCCGCGCGAAACCGCGGTGTCGATAAAGCTCTTGGCTTTATACTTCTCCTCCCGACTCACGACTGTGAACAGAACCTCGCGAGCGGGCTTTGCGAGAGCATATTCACCGACTCGCCGCACGATGGTAAAGAAAACATAGACGGTCAGGAGCGGCAAGAGGCCGATCATGCCAAATCCTATGGCGCTTGCAATGGGAAGTACGATAAGCGCCGACGCCAGTCCAAACCGGCTGATTACCCGGCTCGTCACCGTCACCTGCGTCAGAAAGGTGAGCACATTGACGACCAGGTCAATGAGGGCAAACAGACGGGTACGCCCTTCCGGGGAGGAAATCTGCTCGCTCACCAGCCTCATTTGTTCCAGATATAAGAAGGTCGCGGTTGTTGTGAGGAAAAACAGGTAGAGGCAGATGCCCGACAGATAGGACGACGAGAATGCCAGTCTAACCCCCGCCCAGATACTGCCGCCGATCGGTTCACCCTGCAGGCTGGTCTGTCGAGCGGGTTGCGCCCTCGCCCATCGATCCAGTTGATACACACA
>Ga0157380_10002306_pt1 | contig 12820 bp, 10 predicted proteins | sample S35metaG_FD_119757 | JGI IMG/M metagenome (GOLD analysis project Ga0157380, IMG submission 119757) | Switchgrass rhizosphere microbial communities from Kellogg Biological Station, Michigan, USA - S3-5 metaG | ecosystem: Host-associated > Plants > Roots > Rhizosphere > Soil | place: USA...
GACGAGCGTTTCCAGTCCGCGCGCGATCTCGCGTTCGACATCGGCGCGCTGTCCGGACTGACCAGTCAGGCCATCTCGTACCGCCGTTTCCCGCGCCTCCGTCCGCGCGCGATGGTCAAGCCGCTGCTGCTCGCCGCCGCCATCGCGATCGCACTCGCCGCGATCTACTTCGCCGGGACGCGCCACGGCCGCATGCCGCCGCCGAAATATCGGCGCGTGACGTTCCGCAGCGGCACGATCTTCAACGCGCGCTTCTCCCCCGACGGCCAGACGATCTTCTACGGCGCGCGCTGGGCGGGGAATCCGATCGCCGTCTACACCGCGCGCGCCGATTCCCCCGAATCGCGCGACCTCGGCTTCGGCGACGCCGACATCCTCTCGGTCTCGTCGACCGGCCAGCTCGCGATCTCCCTCCATCGCCACCCGACCGGATACCTCCGCGAGAGCGGCACGCTGGCGCAGGTGCCGATCAACGGCGGCGCGCCGCGCGAGTTGCTGAACGACGTCGAGGCCGCCGACTGGTCTCCCGACGGACGTGCGCTGGCGATCGTGCGCACGATGGATGGTCACTGCCGCCTCGAGTATCCGATCGGCAAAGTGCTTTACCAGACCGTCGGCTGGATCACCACGCCGCGCTTCTCGCCGAAGGGCGACTTCATCGCCTTCATCGATCATCCGTTCACGAACGACGATCGCGGACTCGTCTCCGTCGTCGATCTCGCCACGTCGAAAGCGCGCGCGCTGACGCCGGAGCTGCAGAGCATCGAGGGCCTGGCGTGGCGTCCCGATGGAAAAGAAATCTGGTTCGCCGAGGAACAGCCGTGGGGTCGCGCGATCGCGGCGGTCGATCTGAAGGGGGACGATCGCATCGTCAACACCAGCGCCGGCTGGATCTGGCTGCTCGACATCTCCCGCGACGGCCGCATCCTCGCGGCGCAGCAGAACATCCGCAGCAACGTCCACGCATCGCTTCCCACGCGCAACGACGAGAGCGACCTCTCGTGGCTCGACTACTCGATCGCGCGCGACCTCTCCGCCGACGGCTCGACGATCATCCTGTCGGAGTCGGGCGAAGGGGGCGGCTCGATCTACGGCGTCTACTACCGCCGCACCGACGGCTCCCCCGCCATCCGCATCGGCGACGGCACGACGGAGTCGCTCTCGCCCGACGGGCAATCGGTGCTCTCCATCCCGCGCAACCGGATGCCGGCGCAGATCATGATGCTGCCGACCGGCATCGGTCAGCCGCGCGCCGTCACGCGCGACGCCATCAATCATCGCGTCGCGCGCTGGTTCCCCGACGGCAAGCGGATCCTCTTCTCCGGCAACGAGCCGGGCAAGCCGCCGCATCTCTGGGTGCAGTCGATCGCCGGCGGCCCGCCCGCGCGCGTCGCGCCCGACGGCGTGATCGGCACGATGATCACGCCCGACAGCACGCGCGTCCTCGGGCGCGCCGCCGATCGCCACTACTACTTCTATCCGGTCGACGGAGGCGCGCCGCAGCTCGTCGCGCCGATGCAGGGCTCCGATGTCCCGATCCGCTTCAGCGCGGATGGCCGGTTCTTGTATGTCGCGACCTTCGGCCGCATCCCCGCCATCGTCACGAAGATCGATCTCGTCACCGGTCTGCGCGAAAAGTGGCGCGAGGTCGTGCCGTCCGATCGCGCGGGGTTGATCAACGTCGGGCCGGTGCTGGTGACGCCCGACGGACAGACGGTCGTCTATTCGTACACGCGGATGCTGTCCGATCTGTACCTGATCGAGAAATGAAGCACGTCGTTCTGCTGCTGATGATCGTCGCGCTCTGCGCATGCGGCGAAGCTCCGACGGGAGCACCGCCGGCGCGGAAGCCGGTCGTGCGCGGTTATCCGCCGCTTCCCGTCCCGTCCTTCGATCGACCGCTTCGTGTCGGCGGCGACGTCAAGCCGCCGGTCCTCATCAGGAAAGTCGATCCCGATTACTCCGCCTGCGGAGCTCGGCGGACAGGAAGCCTGCTGATCTTCGAAGCGGTGATCGATCGGAACGGCGACGTGCAGGCGGTGCGCTCGCTCAAGCCGATCGATGCCTGCGTCGAACGCGCGTTCGTCGCCGCGACAAAACAGTGGAAGTTCAAACCGGGAACGCTGAATGGAGTACCGGTCGACGTGATCTACAACTTCACTCTCCAGATCCACCTGAATTGAGTGCGGCAGCACTCCAAAGATCACACGATCGTTAGCGGTCGGCCGGAGTGCAGTAGCGGATCGTGAACTGCACGATTTCTTCGCTCATGCTCATCGCTTTCTCGACGGTGCCGTACTGCCAGTGCTCGTCGTCGAAGAGCAGCCCTTCCGAGGCGAAGTAGAACGGAAACGGCAGCTCGGTCCGTGTACCGAGCGAGCGGAGTCTCTCGAATCGCGCGCGCAGCACGGCGTATTCGGAGGCGGTCAGCGTCTCGACGACGTCGATGCGCTTCGGCTTCACCACGATCTGGGTGACCTCACCGCTGTCGGCGTAATGCACGCAGGCGGTGTAGCGGTCGTTCGGCTCGTGGCAGAGCGTGGCGATGGCGAGAAGGAGGGCGGCGGGGGACATCACCAGTGCTCCCGCACGAACCCCATCACATTCGCCACCAGCATCGTCAACCCCACTCCCAGCATGAGCGGCATCCGGAACGACGTCTCTTCCTCGGTCTTGCCGATGATGGCGCTGGCGAGGAAGAAGAGCGTCATTCCGAAACCGGTCTTCGAGCCGGAGAACCACGACGGTGGGATGCCGCCCAGCCAGAGGGCGACGATCGCCGACGAGCCGGCGATGAAGACCACGACGGTTTTCGCCTTGCCGCCCGGCAGCCAGTGAAACTGCGCGGCGAGGGCGATCAGCATGATGATCACCACCGACGCGCCGGCGAAAACCAGCTGGTCTTTATTCACGCGATCAACCCTTGCGCTTGTCGAGGATCTTCTCCATTTCATCCATGATCCGGTTCATCTTCCTGACGGTCAATTGCAGCGGCTCGCCGGTCGTCATGTCGACGCCCGCGTCCTTGAGCAGCTCGATCGGATACTTCGACCCGCCCGCCGACAGGAATGTCAGGTAGCGCTGCGTCGCCGCCTTGTCGCCGGCGAGCACTTTCTCCGACAGCGCCGCCGACGCTGTGAACGACGTCGCGTACTGGAAGACGTAATAGTTGCGATAGAAGTGCGGGACGGTCGCCCACTCGTGCGTCACGTAATCGTCGACGACGCAGACGTTTTTGTCGTGGCCGTAGTACTGCTTCGTGATGTCCATGTAGAGCTTGTCGAGCGACTCGCCGGTGATCGGCTCGCCCTTCTCCGCCATCTGATGCGCGCGCAGCTCGAACTCCGCGAACTGCGACTGGCGGAACACTGTCCCCTTGATCCCCTCGAGGTAATTGCCGAGGAGCGAGAGCCGGGCGTCGTCGTCCTTGATCTGCTTGAGCATGTAGTCGATCAGGAGCGCCTCATTGAACGTCGACGCGACCTCGGCCACGAACGTCGGATAGTCCGCCGTCGGATACGGCTGCGTCTTGTTCGAGAGGTAGCTCTGCATCGTGTGCCCGAGCTCGTGGGCCAGCGTCGACATGTCGTTGTACTGGCCGTTGTAGTTGATCAGCATGTACGGGTGGACGTCGTACGCGCCCCCCTGCGAGTACGCGCCGGCGCGCTTGCCGGGATTCGGATAGAGGTCGATCCACCGCTCGTTCATCGCCTTCTGCATGACGGCGACATAGTCCTTGCCCAATGGCGCGACCGCGGCGAGGACGTGCTTCTCCGCTTCCTCGACCGGATAGTCGAGCTTCACGTTCGACACGAGCGGCGCGTAGAGGTCGTAGTAATGCAGCTGATCGACGCCCATGATCCGCTTGCGCAGATTGAGATAACGATGGAACGTGCCGAGGTTGTCGTGCACGCCTGAGATCAGCGACGTGTAGACCGAGGTCGGGATGTTGCTCTGGTCGAGCGCGGAGGCGAGCGTCGAGTCGTAATGGCGGGCGCGCATGTAGAAGAGGTCTCTGTTGACCTTCCCGCTGTACGTCGAGCCGAACGTCGCGCGGTACTTGCCGATCGCGTTGAAGAACGCGTCCATCACCTTCGCCCGGTCCTCGCGGTTCTTCACCGCGCGGTACTGATTGAACGACGCCTTGTCGATGCGCACCGTCTTGCCGTCGGCCAGCGTCACGCTCGGATAGGGGAAGTCGGCGTCGGCGAAGATGCCGAAGACGTCGCCCGCGGTCTCGGACATCAGGCCGGCATCGGCGATCAGCTTCTCCTCCGATTCGCTGCCGGTGTGCGGCTGGCGGCGGACGATGTCGTCGAGGTAGTGCGCGTAGACGCCGAGCTTCGGCTCCTGCTTCACCCAGGCCTCGATCTTCGCGCGGTCGATGCGCAGGATCTCCGGCTCGATGTACGACGTCGTGCCGCCGAAGTCGGTGGCCAGCTTCGACATCTCCTGCTGCATCGCCTGGTACTTCTGCACCCGCGTGTCCTGGTCGGACTTCATCGCGGCGTAGACGTAGAGCCGCGAGAGCTCCTTGCTCAGGTTGAAGACCGTGTCGAGCGCGGTGGCGAGCTGTTGCGGCGACTGCGCGAGCGTTCCCTTGAACTCCGCCGCCTTCGGCATCTTCGTCGCGAACTGTTCCTTCGCCGCGCGCCATGCTTCGTCGGTTGCGTAGATCTGCGACAGGTCCCACGTGTACTTGACCGGAACCTGATCGCGCTCCTGCTGCTGCGCCACTGCCGTTGCCGCCATCGCGGTGATTGCTATCGATGCCATGAACGTCCTGAACATTTCGTTCCCTTTCGCGTGAATGGTCGCAAGGCTAAACGGGCGATGAGGGCGTTGGTTGTGACGAAACTGAAAGCGGTTCCGTACTTGAGGGCATATGACGACGCGTTACCGGTTCCTGGCCGCGCTCCTCTCGCTGTTCGTCTTCCTCTCCGCTTCCGCCGCCACCCGCAACAACGACGACAGTTGTGACATCGCGCTTCTCCCCGCGGCGACGCTGCTCCTCCCCTGGTTCGACGTCGACATCAACGCGCCGCTCGGGTTCGCGAACACGACGCTCTTCACCGTCGTCAACACCTCGCAGCGTCCGCAGATCGCGCGCGTGACGCTCTGGACCGACCTCGCTTACCCGGTGATGAATTTCAATCTCTTCCTCACCGGCTACGACGTGCAGGGCGTCAATCTCTACGACGTCATCGCGCGCGGCGTGCTCCCCGGCACGACGAATCACGACGCCGCCGGCTCGCGCTCGCTCCCGAACGACGCGAACCCGAACTTCAGGCCGGGCGCGTCGTTCTCCTGCTCCACCGGCCCGCCCTTTCCGATCCCCGACAGCATCCTCGGCGACGTCCGCACCGCGCTCACCGTCGGCATCATCCGCAACTGCAGCGGACGCGTCGGCTCGATGCACACGAGCGCGCAGGGCTACGTCACGATCGACCTCGTCGCCGATTGCAGCCTCGCCGTCCCCACCGATCCGGCGTACATGAACGACCTGCTGTACGACAACGTCCTCACCGGCGACTACCTCTGGGTGAATCCGGGGCCGATCACCGGCAACCTCGCGGGCGGCGTTCCGCTGGTGCACATCCGCGCCGTTCCGGAAGGCGGGCTGCCGGGCGCGGTGGTGCCGACGAACCTGCCGTACACGTTCTACGACCGCTACACGCCGTCCGGCGCGCGGACGATGGATCGCCGCCAGCCGCTGCCGAGCGTGTTCACGACGCGATTCATCGAGGGCGGAACGGGCACGCTCAACACCGACCTGCGTATCTGGCGTGAAGGTGTCGTCGCGCCGACCGCCTCGTGCGCGAGCTACAACGCAAACCTCGGAACGGCGATGGCGGTCACGCAGACCATTCGTTTCGACGAGCACGAGAACCCGACCGCGCTCGGGAACATCATCATCGACCCGCCGTTGCCGCCCGGGCTGATCATCCTTCCACCCGCCTCGAGCATCTCCACGGCATCGGCCGGATTGCCGCCGCACTCGACCTCGGGTGACCTCGGCGGCTGGCTCTACCTGAATCTGAACAACCAGGGCTCGACCGCCTACAGCAAGGCGCGGCCGAGTCAGAACTGGGTCGTCACGTCGATGTCGGCCGAGGGACGGTATCAGGCCGCATTCGACGCGACGATGCTCGCCAACGGCTGCACCCCCGCGGCATCGGTCGAATGGCCGCTCGGGCCGGGACCGAACACGACACCGTAAGGAGAGACCATGAAAACGATCGTCCTCGCTTTCTCGCTGTTCATCTCTGTTGCGCTCAATGCCGGGACGTTCCCATCCGGCTCGCCGTCGACGACGAACAACGACGACAGCTGTGACATCGCGCTCCTTCCGGCCGCGACGCTGCTGCTGCCGTTTTTCGAGGTCGACGTCGCCGCTCCGCAGTCGGTCGCGCGCACGACGCTCTTCACCGTCGTGAACACATCTCAGGTGCCGCAGATCGCCCGCATCACGATCTGGAGCGACCTCGGATTTCCCGCGCTCAACTTCAATCTCTTTCTCACCGGCTACGACGTGCAGTCGATCAATCTCTACGACGTGCTCGTGCGCGCGGTGATCGCGCCGCCGGGCGGCACCAGCTCGTCGACCGCGCCCGGCTCCCGCTCGCTTCCCAATGACGCCAATCCCAATTTCGCGGCGAACGCGGCCACGGAGTGCTCGATCAATCCCGGCCCCGTTCCGGCCCCGATCATGAACGACATCCGCAACGCGCTGACCATCGGCCGCATCTCCGGGTGCGGCACCAACCAGATCGGCGCCACGCACGCGAATGCCATCGGCTACGTCACGATCGATGTGGTGAAGACCTGCGGCCTCTCGTTCCCCGACAGCGCGGCGTTCTACAACGACCTGCTGTACGACAACGTCCTGACCGGCGATTACCAGTCGATCAATCCGAACGCGGCGACCGGCAACTACGCGGGCGGGAGTCCGCTGGTCCACATCCGCGCCGTTCCGGAAGGCGGCGCGGCGGGCGCGCCGACGCCGGTGACGAATCTCCCCTACACCTTCTATGACCGCTTCACGCCGCGCGCGACGCCGAAAATGGATCGCCGCCAGCCGTTGCCGTCGACCTTCACCGCGCGTTTCATCCAGGGCGGATCGGGCGGGTTCAGCACGAACTTCCAGATCTGGCGCGAGGGCGTGACCGGCGCCGGTGCGACGTGCGCCGATTACCCAAAAAACGGCGGCAGCGCGATGTTCGTCACCGACGTGGTTCGCTTCGATGAGCACGAAAATCCTACCGGCCTCGCGCCTTGCCTCCCGATCCTCTGCCAGCCTTTCGTGCCCCTGCTGCCCGTAACATCCGGTACAGCGTCGTCTTCGAGCTTCTATCCACCCATGACCAACGCCGACATCGGTGGCTGGATGTACCTCAATCTCAACAACGGCGGATCGGCCGCGTACAGCAGGACGCGCGCGAGTCAGAACTGGGTCACCGTGTCGATGTTCGCGGAAGGGCGATTTTCGACCGCGGTCGACGCAACGGCGCTGGCCAACGGCTGCACGCCCGCGACGGCCAGCGGCGCGACGATCGGGCCGGGTCCGAACACGGTGCCGTGAGACGCGCCGCCGTTGCACTCGCGTTCCTGTTCGTCGTCGCTGTCCATGCGGCGACGACGCACAACGACGACAGCTGCGACATCGGCGTGGCGCCGGCGGCGACGCTGCTCCTCCCGTACTTCGAGGTCGAGCTCGACAGGCCTCCGGGGCGCGCACGGACGACGATCTTCACCATCGTCAACACGTCGCAATACCCGCAGATCGCACGCGTCACGCTCTGGAGCGACCTCGCCTATCCAGTGGTGAACTTCAATCTCTTCCTGACCGGCTATGACGTGCAGGCGGTGAATCTGTACGACGTCCTGACGACCGGAGCCACCGGCGGTTTCCTCACCGGACCGGGCCAGCGGTCGCTCGCGAACGATCTGAATCCGAACCATGCATCGACGCCGTGTCCGCGCGAAGTGCTGCCGCAGTCATTGCTCGCCGACGTGCGCTCGATTCTGACCACGGGACGCATGCCGTCGTGCGGCGCCGGTCAGCTCGGAACGATGCACTCGCGGGCCACCGGCTACGCGACGATCGACGTCGTCAATTCATGCGACGTCACCTTCCCGGACGACACGGCGTATTACGACGAGCTGCTGTATGACAACGTGCTGATCGGCGACTACCAGCACGTCAATCCCGATCCGACGTTCGGCAATTACGCCGGCGCCAGTCCATTGGTCCACATCCGCGCGATCCCCGAGGGCGGGCTCGCCGGCGCGAAAGTCACGCCGAACTTTCCGCGCACGTTTTACGACCGCTACACGCCACCCGCATCGCCGCACATCGATCGCCGGCAACCGCTGCCGTCGGTATTCGCCGTTCACTTCGTGCAAGGAGGCAAGGGAGCGTTCAGTACGATTCTGCAGATCTGGCATGAGGGGATCACCGGCGGAACTGGTTGTAACCCGTACTTCGGACACTTCAAGACCCCCGTCACAGAGGAAGTGCGCTTCGACGAGCATGAAAACCCGACGGAGTTGAACCCGGAGATTCGAATCGCGGCCTATCAGTACATAACCGTGACTCTGCCCGCGACCTCGGTTACACCAACCTCCTCGTACATCTTTCCGCCGCTGTGGCTCTTTTCGGGTGACGTCGGAGGCTGGCTCTACCTGAACCTCACGAAACCGAGCTGGGTCACCGCCATCATGCAGGCCGAAGGACGCTATTCGGTGGCGTCCGACGCGCAGATGTTAAGCAATGGGTGTTCCCCCGTTCCGGCAGCGAAAGCGGTCATCGGACCGGCGCCGAACGTTCAACCATGAGACGCGCGGTTGTTGCGCTCGCGTCAACACGTCGCAGTATCCACGACTGTGATGTCGGCCGAAGGACGCTATCGGTGGCATACGACGCGCAGATGATGGGTAATGGATGTTCGCCTTTATCATCGGACCGGCGCCGAACGTTCAACCGTAGAGATGCGTCTCAACGGATGAGGTCACCATGAGAAAAGTCATCATTGCGATCGCCCTCACCATCCTCGCCGGCTCCGCGTACGCGCAGCAGGCCGAGCCCGCGACTCCCGATTACTCCTCCGATCACCTCCGGCAGATCTTCACCACGGAGGAGCGTCCCGAGCCTCCGCGCAACGTCCGCTTCCCGTTCGGTGCCGTCGAGTTCCGCGCCTTCGGCATGGACTGGCGCATCGCCTACCTCCCGATCTTCGCGCCGCTGCACGGCTCGGTCGCGGCTACGACGAAAGTCTGGCCCGACGCGCTCTCCCTGAATCACACGGAGATCCCCGGAGCGCCGCCGATCCCCGATCATGATTCGGATATGCGGCGGGAGGTACGAAGGATTGCGAGGATTACGGCACAGTAGTTAGCGGATAGCAGATAGCGGATAGCAAGGGAACCGCCCGCTCTCCTTTGCTATCTGCTATCCGCTATCTGCTATCTGCTATCTATCTCCGCACCGTCAATCCCCACCCCGTATCCGTCAGCCACTGCCGCAGATCCGCGGCGTTCAGCGGCCGCGAGATCCAGTAGCCCTGCGCGAGATCGCATCCCATCTCGCACAGCCGCCGCCACGTCGCCTCATCCTCGACCCCCTCGGCACACACCTGCTTGCCGAGGTTGTGCGCGAGGTCGATCACCGTGCGGACGATCGCCGCGTCGGCGTCGGAGCTGTTCATCCCCGTCACGAACGACTTGTCGATCTTGATCTCGTCGATCGGCAGCTCGCGCAGATGCGTGAGCGACGAATAGCCGGTGCCGAAGTCGTCGATCGACAACCGCACGCCGATCGATTGCAGCATCGACATGATCGCCAGCGCGTGCGCCGGGTCGGCCATGATCGAGCTCTCCGTGATCTCGATCTTCAGGAAACGAGGATCGATGCCCCACTTCTTCAGCACCTCGTTGATCTTCGACGGCAGCGTCTGCTCCTGCAGGCTCTTCGCCGAGAGGTTCACCGCGAGGTGGATCGGCGCGCCGTTGTCCTGCCACTCGCGGCACTGCTGAAGCGCGCGATCGAGCAGCCAGTCGCTGATGGTGCGGATGAGGCCCGTCCGCTCCGCGATCGGGATGAACACTCCCGGCTGCAGCGTCCCGCGCGTCGGATGATTCCACCGCAGCAGCACCTCGGCGCGCGTCACGAGGCCGCTGCGCAGGTGCAGCTTCGGCTGATAGTAGAGCTCGAACTCGTTGCGCTCGAGCGCGTGCCGCATCTCGACGACCAGCGACAGTTGCTCCGCGCTGCGCGGCTCGTGATCGTCGCGATGGAACGTGTAGCCGACCTGCGACTGCTTGGCCGTGTACATCGCCACGTCGGCACGGCGGAGCAGCGTGCGCGCGTCAGTGCCGTGCGTCGGAAAGAGCGCGATGCCGATGCTCGCGCCGACCTCGAGCACCTGCCCGTCGACGACGAACGGCTGCTGCAGCGTGTTGAGGATGCGCCGCGCCGCCATCGCCACGCTGCGTGCATCGACGGCGTCGGCGAGCACCATGGCGAATTCGTCGCCGCCGAGGCGCGCCACCATGTCCGCGGTCGTCAGCTGATTCGTCAGCCGGAACGCAACCGCCTTCAACAGCACGTCGCCGAAGTGATGGCCGAACGTGTCGTTCACTTCCTTGAAGCGATCGAGGTCCATCAGCAGCAGCGCCATCGAGCCGCGCGCGCGCCGCGCCTCGTCGATGGCGCGGTCGAGTCGATCGAAGAGCATCGTCCGATTCGGCAGCCCGGTCAGCGCGTCGTGCATCGCCTGATGCCGCAGCGCGACGACCTGGTTCTTCACCGCGGTGACGTCGCGGATGAACGCGACCCAGTGCGTGATCTCGCCCGCGTCATTGACCGGGATCAGCTGCAGATCGATCTCGATCTCGCTGCCGTCCTTCTTCCGCGCCGTGACGTCCGCCTCGAACGGGCGATGCTCGAAGACGTGATGCAGCAGCGCGTCGGCGATCGCCTGCTGCGACTCGACGATGCCGAAGATCACCGGCGTCTGCCCGATCACTTCGTCGCGCGATCGCCCGTAGATCGCGCAGAAGCCGTCGTTCACGAACGCGATGCGCGGACCGAGCGCCTCGACCGCCGGCGTCAGGATCGCGATCCCCTGCCCCGTGACATGGACGGCCGTGCCGAGGAGTCGCAGTTGTTCGGTCTGGTACCGCTGCTCGAGCAGCTCGCGCTGGACCGGATCGTTCGACTCCACCGTCGTGGTCCACGACGTGTGAAACCAGGATGCGTCGGGGATGTCGTTGGACATTGGAAAAAGTGATCTTACTCCTGAGGTGAGCTGTTAAGCGGTTGAGCTGTTTAGCTGTTGAGCTCAACGCCTCAATCGCTAAACAGCTCAATCGCTTTAGTCAGCTCTAGTCAGGATTCGTCGCCCAGACTGACATCTCGGTCGTGAACCCGCGGTCGTCCATCGCCAGCATCGAAACGATCGCGTACGCGATCTCCTCGGCGCGCAACTTCCGCTCGCTGAACGCGCGTCCGCGGAAGAACTCCGTCTGCACTTCGCTCGGGTTGATCTGCATCACGCGGACGTTGTGCCTGCGCAGCTCCGCGCGCCAGCATTCGGTCATTCCCGACAGCGCGAACTTGCTCGACGCATACGCCGTCCCGTTTGCGAAGCCGCGCTGCCCGGCGGTCGATGCGATGTTGACGATGTTCCCGCCCTTTCCCGCCGCGACGAAGTGCTTCGCCGACTCGCGCGCCACGACCATCGCGCCGAAGACGTTCGTCGCGTAGACGCGCTGCATGTCGGCGAGCGAGGTCTCCAGCAATGGCGCGAAATGTCCGAAGCCGGCGTTGTTGATCAGGACGTTGAAGCCGTCGAACGCCTCGATGACGTCGCCGACCATGCGCACGATGTGGTCTTCGCGCGCGACGTCCGCCTCGATGGCGAACGCGCCGATGTCATCCGCCGCGCGGCGCAGTTTGGCGGCGTCGCGGCCGCAGATGGCGACGCGCGCGCCGCGCTGCGCGAGCTGGCGCGCGGTCTCCAGGCCGATGCCCGAGGAGCCGCCGGTGACGAGAGCCTTTGCGGTGGTAATGTCCATGGGGTGAACATCATCTTCCTTCTGCTCCCCGAGGTCGAGATCCTCGACCTCGCGGGGCCGTTGCAGGCGTTCCACGAGGCGAACCGCGCGCACCATCGCTACGGCGTTCGCCTCTGCGCGACGCGCGAGAAGATCCGCACCGATCAGGGACTCTGGCTTTCCGATCTCGAGCCGCTGCCGGACGTCGGAGTGGACGATCTGGTCGTCGTGCCGGGGATGCCGTATCGCGCGACGGAGCAGCTGGAGCGTGCCGCGGTGCGATGGCTCAAAGTGTCCCATGCCGCCGGCGCGCACATCGCCTCCATCTGCACCGGCGCCTTCGTCCTCGGCGAAGCGGGTCTGCTCGACGATCGCCGCTGCACGACGCACTGGTCGCGCACGAACGAGCTGCAGCGGCGCTTCCCGCGCGCGAAGCTGCTGACCAACCGCCTCTTCGTCACCGACGGCGAGATCACCACGAGCGCGGGAATCGCGTCGGGCATCGACATGGCGCTCGCGCTGATCGAGCGCGCGTACGGACCGATGGCAGCGGCCGAGGTCGCGCGGGAAATGGTCGTCTACATCAGGCGCGACGGCTCGGATGCGCAGCAGAGCGTCTATCTCGATTACCGCGCGCACCTCCACCCCGGCATCCATCGCGTGCAGGACCGGCTGATCCAGCAGCCGTCGAAACGGGAGTCACTGACCGCGCTCGCGTCGCTCGCCGGCATGAGCCCGCGCCACCTCACGCGACTCTTCCGCC
>Ga0157380_10002307_pt1 | contig 12817 bp, 11 predicted proteins | sample S35metaG_FD_119757 | JGI IMG/M metagenome (GOLD analysis project Ga0157380, IMG submission 119757) | Switchgrass rhizosphere microbial communities from Kellogg Biological Station, Michigan, USA - S3-5 metaG | ecosystem: Host-associated > Plants > Roots > Rhizosphere > Soil | place: USA...
CATTGCCGAGGGCGTAATAGGCCAGCGCATGCGAGATGCGGTGTCCCCTGCGCCGGCGCCAGAAGAACAGCCCCAGCGGCACCCACAACAGCGGAACGAACAGCAGCGTGGGACGCACGATGCCCAGGAAGCCCAGCGGCGTGTAACGCGGCAGCCACTGGAACAGCGCGAACAATCCGCCCGCGAGGGCGACGATGCCGACGGCGAACAGCGCCTTCGACATGTGCCGGGCCGGCGCGGTGAACAGGATGAAGGCTATGCCCAGCGGCAATAGATAGGCAGGTGGAGCCCAGGTGCCGGACCGCACATCGCGCATGGCGCCGTTGAGCGCCTCGGAAGCCGTCGAAGGCTCGAGCGCGGCCAGCACGTGCAGGATCTCGAGAAACGCGACCACCGCGTACACGATGGCCATGTAACGCACCAGGATGGCGGGCGTGCGCCAGCCCAGGTCCCAGAACAGCAGCGAAACCGCGACCGTGCAGAGCGCGATGCCGGTATTGAGGATGGTGTGCAGGACCGGGAAGGCAGGTCCCGGCGCCGTGAAAATCGCCACGCCCGCCGCGAGGCTGAATCCAAGCGCAATGATGAAGTCCCTGCCCGGCTTGAGATCTCCTCCGCGATCCACTAACTCCTCCCCCTTTGTGGTGAGAATACTCCCTGCCGCGTCCCGAAACATTGCGCCTGCGATCCGGAGAGGGAATCCTTAGGGACCTCGCCTTGTTTGACCGGATTTCATGAACAACCGCCTGGATCGTCCCGTCGACGCTGCCCGCGACCACATCGTGGGCACGGATCGTGCAGAAATCACGCTGGTGGAATATGGCAGTTACGACTGCCCGCATTGCCGTGCCGCCAATTCCCGCATCGCCGAGGTGCGCGGCCAGCTGGGCGACCGGGTCCGTTATGTCTTTCGACATCGCCCTCTCTCCGGCAGCGAGATCGCGCGCCGCGCCGCCGATTTGGTCGAACAGGCGGGGACACCCGATAAGTTCTGGAGCGCCCACGTCGCGCTGATGACGCGATCAAGCACGCTGACCGAGGACGACCTGCGCGCGGTGGCCGAAGACTTGCGCATCGCCGAACGCACCGCGGACGAGGCACTGGCCGGCGAGCTCGGGGCCAGGACACGAGTCGATGCCGACGTGGCCAGCTCGCATGCCAGCGGCGTGCGTTACACGCCGACGTTCTTCATCAACGGGCTGCGCTACGACGGACCCTGGGACGAGGCCTCGTTCACCGACGCCATGCTCGGATCGCTCGGCCACCGCACGCGCGTGGCAGCCCTGCAGTTCGCGAGCTGGGCGCCGGCCACCGGCGTGATCCTGCTGCTCGCCTCCTTGTTAGCCCTGTTCGCCACCAACTCGAACCTGGGACCGGCTTTCGAAAACTTCTGGCAGACCCCCTTCGGTTTCTCGCTCGGCAATGGCGGCTTCCGGATGTCGCTGTTGCACTGGGTGAACGACGCCCTGCTCACGGTGTTCTTCCTCGTGGTGGGACTGGAGATCAAGCGCGAGTTCACGGTGGGCCACCTCGCGTCGCGGCGCAGCGCTGCCCTGCCCATCGCCGCGGCGCTGGGTGGCATGGCGGTGCCCGCTCTTATATATGTGTCACTGGTCCCGGCCGGCGACTGGAGCATGGGCTGGGGCGTGCCCATCGCCACGGACACGGCCTTCGCCGTGGCGCTGATCGCCATGCTCGGCGCGCGCGTACCCGTGGAGCTGCGCATTTTCCTCACGGCCGCGGCCATCGTCGACGACATCGGGGCCATTGTCGTCGTGGCCATCTTCTACTCGGAGGCGCTGCATCCCGCGGCGCTGCTGGGAGCGCTGGTCGCATTCGGCTTCCTCGTGTTGCTCAACCGGTCGGGTGTGTATCGCGTGACGCCCTATGTCGTCACCGGCATCGTCCTCTGGGCCTGCGTACACGCCGGTGGAATACACGCCACGCTGGCGGGCGTATTGCTGGCTACGGTGATCCCGACACGGCCGCCGCCTGACTACCGCGCGCTGGTGGCGCAGGCGGATGCGATTCTCTCGGTGGAAGCCCGCCATGGCGGCGAACAATTCCGGCACGGACCTTCGGATCCCGCATTGCGCGAGCTGGATGCCATCCACGACCGGCTCGAGTCGCCGGCGGACCGGCTGCTGCGGCGGGCCGGGGCGCGGTCGAGCTATCTGGTATTGCCGGCCTTCGCGCTGGCCAACGCCGGGGTGGCAATCGATCCCGGCGTGGTGATCTCGGCGGAAGTGCTTGGAGGCCACGGCGCCCTCATGGCCGCCATCGTCTGCGGACTGACCATCGGCAAACCCGCGGGCTTCATCCTGGCGTCTTGGCTGGCGGTGAAATTCGGACTCGCCGAGAAGCCCGCGGCGTACTCCTGGCGGCAGCTCGCCGGTGCCGGTGCACTGGCCGGCATCGGCTTCACCATGTCGCTGTTCATCGCCGGGCAGGCATTCCCCGTGGCGCAAGACTTCGCGGCCGCGAAGATTGCAGTCTTCGCGGCGTCCGTGGTGTCGGCCATCGCCGGTGTCGCCGTGCTGTTTCCGGTGCGACGCCCGGCCGCGGCCGAATCAATGCGTCCTTAGGTGGGGAGTGAACGTGCCACGTTCCTTGCACCAACCGGGGGCCGAGTTGTTGCGCGCACGACGACATTGAAAGGTTTTTCTCGCGCCCATTGAAGAATTTCACCCTCGATCCGCCATACTTCGATCACCCGCTCAAGTCGCTCGGCGGAGGACCACCAATGAATTCGTTACCGGACATCGTCGCCGTCTCGCGCGAGTCGCTGATCCACCAGCTCTACGAGGCCGCCGAGCTGGAGCACAATCTCATGTGCACCTATCTCTACGCGGCGTTCAGCCTGAAGAGCGGCACCGCCGAAGGATTGAGCGAGCAGGAAGCCAGCGCCACCGCGCGTTGGCGCGCCGCCATCCTGCGCGTGGCCGTCGAGGAGATGGGACATCTCACCGCGGTCTGGAACATCACCTCGGCGCTGGGCGGGAGCCCGCGTTTTGGCCGCCTGAACTTTCCGCTGGATCCCGGCTCGCTGCCGGCGAACGTGATCGTGCGACTCGCACCCTTCGGGGAGTCGGTGCTGCAGCACTTCATCTACCTGGAACGCCCCAACGGCTCGGGTGAACCGGATGGCGAGGGATTCACACCCGATTTCCACTTCACCCGCGGCGACACGCGTCCGCGCGTCACCCCGATGCCGGTGGACTACGAGACCGTGGGGCAGTTCTACGAGACGTTGTCCGCCAACCTTCGCGAGTTCGTGGCGCGGGTCGGTGAACGCGAAGCCTTCAGCGGCGATCGCAACCTGCAGATCTCGCGCAAGGAGATCGACTTCCAGGGATGCGACCCGGTGATCTGCTCGAAGACCGCACTCGCGGCCTTCGACGCCATCGTGAGCCAGGGCGAAGGCGCGCTTAAGGAGAACGCCGATTCTCACTACCAGCGTTTCATCGGCATCCGCGAGGAGATGAATGCGCTCAAGGCCGCGAATCCGGCGTTTTCACCCGCGTGGCCATCCGCGGTGAATCCTGTGTTGCGGCGCCCCGTGCGCCAGGGTGTGCGCGTGTGGCTGGAGGATGAAGCGGCGGCCACCACCGTCGACGTCGCCAACAGCGCCTACATGCTGATGCTGCGGCTGATTTCGCATTCTTACCTGGTGCCACGACCGCATCCGTTGAAAGCGCTCTGCGTCGATCTCGCGCTGGGCCTGATGCGCGCCATGGCGCCGCTGGGCGAACGCGCCGCGCGCCTGCCCGCGGGGCCGTCGAACCCGGGCTGCAACGCGGGCATGTCGTTCACGGCGCTGCGCGATGCCGCGCCCTTCCCGCCTGGCGCCAGCGCCGGCAGGTTCTTCGTCGAGCGGCTGCACGAACTGGCCGCGGCCGCGCGTTCGCTGGCATCCACGGCCAATGGCGATGCGCGCGTGGCCCAGGCGCTGAAAATCCTCGGTGATCTCGCGCAGCGCGCCGAGCGCGGTTTTGTGTCGGCCGAACTACCCCTCGCACCGGTGAGTGCCGTCGCGCCCGCGCCGGTCGCGGCCGCGCCTGTTCCGGCCGGCAGCAGCAACATCGAGCCCGGCAACCTTGCGCCCACGCCACGCACCGTCGACGGCGTCGATTACATCGAGGGCCGCGACCTCACGCTGATCTACGAAGGCAAGAAGTGCATCCACTCGCGCTTCTGCGTGACCTGGGGACCCAAGGTGTTCATCGCCAACGTCAAGGGTCCGTGGATCAACCCCGACAACATGGCCACCGATGCGCTCGCCGAGATCGCGCATGTCTGTGTCTCCGGCGCCATCCGTTACAAGCGCAAGGACGGCAAGCCGGATGAAGCGCCGCCGCCGGTGAACCTGGTGTCGGTGCGCGAAGGCGGACCCTATGCGATCCGCGCCGACATCCGCCTCGACGGCGCGCCTGCCGTGAGTTATCGCCTCACGCTGTGCCGTTGTGGCGCCTCGAAGAACAAGCCCTTCTGCGATGGTTCGCACAACGAGATCAAGTTCTCTGCGAGTGGCGAACCTGCCACCGGAAAGGCCGACATGCTGCCGGTGCGTGATGGGCCGCTGTCCATCGATCCCACCACTGACGGACCGCTGCAGGTACGCGGCAACATGGAAATCATCAGCGGCACGGGGCGCGTGGTCGCGCGGCTCGAGTCCGCGCGGCTGTGCCGCTGCGGCGCCAGCAACAACAAGCCCTTCTGCGACGGCAGCCACGCGCGCGTCGGGTTCAGGAGTTAGCCGGCGCCGCGACTGTCAGCCCAGGCAGCGTTCCATGAACCGGCGCGTCGTCGCCGCGCAGGCAGCAGGTTCGGTCTGCAGCAGGAAGTGAGGCGCATCGAACTCGGCCAGTTGCGTTGCGGGCTGCGCTTCGAGAATCGCGCGGGCCGCCGCCAGGGAGACCAGCCGGTCCGCCGTCGCGCGCAGGTACAACATCGGCACGTCGACATGCGCGAGCCGGGGCCGCTGGTCCACCGACAGGATCGCGGCGGCGCGCGCCGCCAGCACCCGGGGTGATACCCGTGCCATCGCGGCGGCGTGCGCGCGTCGCAGCTCCGGCGTCGCGCGGCCGGCGTACAACCAGGGCGCAGCCAATGCCGGCGGCATGCGCATCGCCGGCAGGGCGGTGAGCAATCGGCTGAAGGGGCTGAACAGCGGCAGCGGATTCGCCGCGAAGCTCACGCACAGGATGAACCCTTTGAGCCGCGGTGGCCTCGAGGCGGCAATCGCAATGCCGACGGGGCCGGAGAACGACTCGGCCAGCAACACGTAGTCCTCGTCCGCGGGTAGTTTGGCGCGCGCGAAGGCTTCGTGTTGCGCGTAGTCCATGGCCCGGTCGGCGGGATAACTGATCACCCGCGTCCGGATGCCGTCGAGGGCGGAGACGAAGTCTGCGAACAGCTCGCCGGTTCCATCGAGTCCGGGAAGCAGCACCAGGGTCGGAATGGGCACGAATTGATCCTGCAGGACGGCCGCGCCCACATCAATTCTTTATGGATGCTAAGAAGCCTTGATCTGGCCGTTCGCGGGCTGGTGCAGAATGCCGGCCATGGCCTCCCTGCTCGACAACATCATCTGGAATTGCCTGTCCGGGCCGCATGCCCGTTTCGCAGCGGGGTCCGGCGCAGTGCGACGTTATGCCAGCGGCTTTTCGCCCATTGTCGGTTGCCAGGATCCCGATCATCCGGACTTTACGGCGCTCGCGGATCACTGCGAGCCAGGCGAGAGTTTCTACATCGACATCTGGTCGGGGCAGGCGCCTGGCGGCTGGCGCATCGACAAGGAGGCCCGGATGATCAAGATGATCTGGGATGCGCCGGCGCCCGCGGAAGACGCCGCACCGGACGCGACGCTCCTGCGTCCCGAACACGCGCCGCAGGCCGTGGAACTCACCCGCCTGACGAACCCGGGGCCTTTCGGCATTCGCACGCCGGAACTGGGCGAATACTTCGGTTACTTCGACTCCGGCAGGCTGATTGCGCTGGCCGGCGAACGCATGTGCGCCGGCGACCTGCACGAAGTCAGCGGCATCTGCACGCACCCCGACTTCCAGGGCCGCGGCCTGGCGCGGAAACTCACGCTCAAGCTGGTGCGACGCCAGCTGCAGCGCGGCAAGACGCCATTCCTGCACGTCATGAGCCACAACACACCGGCCCGCTCGCTGTACGCGAAGATGGGGTTTCGTGACTACCTCGAGACGGTAGTTAGAGTCGTCACCCGGACCTGAGCAGCCGGGCGCCCACGGTCGGCCGCCCGGGGAAACCCCGGGACTCTTACTGGTTCCTTTCCTGTCTCGACAAGGCCCCGATCGTCTATATTCCTGACACATGCTCGCGATCATCCCGCTCGGCAAGAAGGGGTCCAACGGATTCCCCATCTTCACCACCTTCATCTGCGTGTTGTGCATCATCGTGCACGTGTTCGTCGACACACCCGCGGACCGGCTGGCGCTGGCGTTCCACCCGAACCAGCTCGACCCGCTCAAGATGTTCACGTCGGTGTTCACGCATGCCGACCTCCGGCACCTGCTCGGCAACCTGTTCTTCTTCTATTGTTTCGCGCGGACCATCGAGACCCAGGTCACGGCACTGGGCTACGTGCTGGCATTCATCATCTTCACGCTGACCATCAGCCTCGCCTACGCTTTCTCGTCGACGGCCGACATTCCCACGGTCGGCCTGTCGGGAGTCATCTGGGGCTACATGGGGATGTTCCTGGTGCGTTATCCCAAGGACAAGGTGAACTGCTTCGTCTGGTTCTTCTGGGTATTCAGGACCTTCGAGATCCCGGCATTCATCTTCATCCTCGCCTTCCTGGCCTTCGACATCAGCAGTTTCCAATCGGGAGAAAATCCCGGGACCAACTACGTGGCGCACTTCTCCGGCTTCATCTCCGGCGTGCTGTTCGCCTTCGCGTTCTGGAAGGTGTTCACCACTGAAACGCCGGAACCGAAGCGGCCGCTGCGCAGTGTCCGCGCACCGGACACGCGGTGAAATTCCGCCCCTACCTGCGCAGGAACCTTTCGGCGCGGTGGTGGCAATACTCAGGTACTCGTGAAACTGTGGTGGACCGAACGCCGCGGGCGTAAATTCCGCCGGAGCCGCAGGCGTTGAATGCCATCGGGAGGTCTTGCATGAAGCCCGCCGCCAGGATCGCTGCTTCGACTGCCCTGTTCGTGGTGCTGGGATGCAGCATCGCGTCCGAACCAATCCAGCAGAAGGCCGGCCATCATCGACTGGGCATTGAGAACAAGGACCGGGCGCGGGCTTACCTGCTCTACGAAATATTCGAGCGGCAGCCCGAGTTTCCCCACGACCCGTCCACCTTCAGCGCCTGCCAGCTCGGCACCTCGTGCCTGGCGCTGGATCCGCGCCCCTTCGAGCTTTGCCTCGTGTCGGGCAACAAGTGTGCCGACAAGCTGGAGCCGCCGATCCAGGTGAAAAAACCTTTCGACGACCCGTTGCCCGACGCGCTGCCGGCGTCGTACTGACGTGATCGATCACACCGGGATCAGCGTCAGCGACTTTGGCCGGGCGAAGGCCTTCTACCTGTCCGCGCTCGCACCGCTGGGTTACCAACTCATCAAGGAATTACCTTCGAGCATGGCGCCGGCGGGCGCCATGGGCATGGGCGTTCCGCCCAAGCCCGATTTCTGGATCGCCGGCGGCGCACCGCAGTCGCCGCGACAGCACGTCGCCTTTCGCGCGGCAAGCCGCACCCAGGTGGACGCTTTCTACCAGGCTGCGATAGCCGCGGGCGGCAAGGACAACGGTCCGCCCGGTATCCGGGCGCACTATCACCCCAACTACTACGGCGCCTTCGTGCTCGATCCGGACGGGCACAACATCGAAGCGGTGTGCCACGACGCCTGAAATTCGGTGGCCGCGACGGCGCGCGCTCAGAACTTCACCATCACGTGCCGCACGGCGGTGTAATCCTCGAGCGCGTAGGCCGACAGGTCCTTGCCGTAACCCGAGCGTTTCATGCCGCCGTGGGGCATCTCGCTGACCAGCATGAAATGCGTGTTGATCCAGGTGCAGCCGTATTGCAGGCGCGCGGCAACTTTCATGGCCTTGCCGACGTCCTTGGTCCACACCGACGAGGCGAGGCCGTAGTCGGAGTCGTTGGCCCACTCGATGGCCTGGTCGGCGTCCTTGAAGCGCGTGACACTCACGACCGGACCGAACACTTCCTTCTGCACGATCTCGTCGGTCTGTTTGGCGCCGGCTATGACCGTCGGCTCGTAGAAGAATCCGCTGCCGGCCCTGGGTTTGCCGCCGGTGACGATCTCGATGTGCCGCTTCTGGTTGGCGCGCTCCACGAAGCCGGCCACGCGCGAACGATGTTTGGCGGTGATGAGCGGGCCCAGTTCCACGCCTTCTTCTTCCTGCGCACCCATCTTGATGCTGCTGGCCGCGGCCGACAGGTCCGCGACCAGCCTGTCGTGGATTTTCGGCGCCGCATAGATGCGGCAGGCGGCCGTGCAGTCCTGCCCGGCATTGTAGAAACCGAAGGTGCGCACGCCGCTGACCACCTCCTCCAGGTCCGCGTCGTCGAACACGATGACGGGCGCCTTGCCGCCCAGTTCCAGGTGCGTGCGCTTGGTGCCGTTGACGGCAGCGGACAGGACTTTTTCGCCGCTGGCGATCGACCCGGTCAGGGAGATCATCGCGACTTCGGGCTGCGCCACCAGCGGCGCGCCCACGGTGTTGCCGCGGCCGCAGACGATATTGACGACGCCCGGCGGAAACAGCTCGGCGCAGATCGTGCCCAGCTTGAGTGCGGTGAGCGGAGTCTGCTCCGAGGGCTTGAGCACCACGGTGTTGCCGCCGGCCAGCGCGGGACCCAGCTTCCACGCGGCCATCATGAGTGGATAGTTCCAGGGCGCGATCGAGGCGATCACGCCGATGGGATCGCGGCGGATCATGCTGGTGAAACCCGGCAGGTACTCACCGGCCACCGACCCGTGGAGCGTGCGCGCCGCGCCCGCGAAGAAGCGGAACACGTCGGCGATGGCGGGAATCTCGTCGTTGAGCGCAGCCGACAGCGGTTTACCGCAGTTCTGCGACTCCAGCGCCGCGAAATCCGCGCCTTCGGCCTCGATGCGGTCGGCGAGTTTCAGCAACAGCGTGGCGCGATCCTTCGGCACCGTGGCGGCCCAGCCCGCGAAGGCCTTCGAGGCCGCGCCCACGGCGGCGACGATCTGCTCTTCGGAGGCCTCGGCCACCTGCGTGATGACCTTGCCGGTGGCGGGGTTGAGCACGTTCTGCTCTTCACCCTTGCCCTTGATCAGCTTGCCGTTAATGAGCAGTTTCGTGTTCATCGTCGGGCCTCGTGAGGTAATAAGCGAGCACTATCGGCAGCAGCGTCACGGCGATCACGATGACGGCCACCACGTTGGTGATGGGCCGGTCGCGCGGCCGGAACAATTCGTTGAAGAACCAGATGGGCAAGGTGCGTTCATTGCCCGCAGTGAATATGGTGACGATGATTTCGTCGAAGGACAACGCGAACGCCAGCATGCCGCCGGCGAGAAACGCGGTGGCCACCTGCGGCAGCAGCACGTAGCGCAGCGTCTGGGTGCCGCTGGCTCCCAGGTCCATGGACGCTTCCACCCAGTTCGACGGCAGGCGGCGCAGGCGCGCCACGACATTGTTGTAGACGATGACCAGGCAGAAGGTGGCGTGGCCCGCCACGATGGTCAGGAACGAGGGCTCGATGCGGCCGAGTTTCATCGCGGCCAGCAGGGCGATGCCGGTGACGATGCCGGGCAACGCAATGGGCAGCACGAACATCACGGTCAGCGCGTCCTTGCCGCGGAAGCTGCTGCGCGCCAGCGCAAAGGCCGCGAGTGTGCCGAGCACCAGCGCAATCACCGTGGCGCAGGCGGCGATGGCCAGTGACAGCGTCAGCGAGTGCCAGATGTCGGAGCGCGCGAACGCGGCGTCGAACCAGCGCAGCGTGAGACCCGGCGGCGGGAACTGGTAGGTGCGGTCCTCGGTGGTGAAGGCATAGAGGATGATCACCAGCACCGGGATGTGCATGAACGCGAGGCCGGCGAAGGCGCCGCCGCGGATGAGCCAGCTGGGGCGGTCTCCTCTATAGCGCATCGAAGGCCCCGAAGCGCTTGGCGATGGATAGATAGACGAAGATCAGCACGATGGGCACCACCGAGAACGCGGCGGCCAGCGGGATGTTGCCCGCCGTGCCCTGCTGTACGTACACCATCATGCCGATGAAATAGCCGGGCGCCCCCACCACGCTGGGGATGATGTAGTCGCCCAGTGTCAGCGAGAAGGTGAACACCGAACCGGCGGCGATGCCTGGGATGGCCAGCGGCAGCACCACGTTGCGAAAGGTCTGCGAGGGCCGCGCGCCCAGGTCCGCGGAGGCCTGCAGCAGCGATCCGGGTACCCGCTCCAGCGCGGCCGCCATCGGCAGGATCATGAAGGGCAGCCACATGTACACGAACACCAGGAACATGCCGATGTACGACGAGGACAACGAAGGCCCACCGATACCCGGCGACGCCAGCAGCGTCTCCAGTACGCCGGTGAGCCCGAGTTTGCCGACGAACCACGCGATGATGCCCTCCTTGGCGAGCAGCAGGCGCCACGCGTACACCTTGACCAGGTAACTGGTCCACATGGGCAGCATCACACCCACGTAGAACAAGGCCTTCATGCGCCCGCTGGCGTAACGCGCCATGTAGGTGGCGATGGGCAGCGCGATGACCGCGCAGGTGATGGTGACCGCGATGGCCATGGTCACTGTGCGCAGCACGATGTCGACGTTGGCCGGCTGCGTGACCAGTTGCGCGTAGGTGGCCAGGGTCGGCTCGCGCACGATCTGCGCCGTGAAATCGTCGATTGCGTAAAAGGATTGAGCCAGCAGCGCGAACAGCGAGCCGAGATACACCGTGCCGAACCACAGCAGCGGCGGCACCAGCAGCAGCGCGAGATACCAGTACGGGCGGCGCCAGAAGAATGTCGACGCCGCGCGCATGGTTACGCGCCGGGCGCTTCGTTGAGTGCGACGCCCGCGCCGCGCGGCCAGCAGAGCCTGACGCGCGCACCCACGTTGATTCCATTCAGGCGGCGCGCCTCGTCCTCGGGAACCAGCGCGCTCCACACTTCGCCCGAGTCGAGCTGGATCTGCCAGCGGCTGGCCGCACCGTGGAACTGCACGGCCACCACCGCGCCCGGGGCGCTGATCGTGTCCGCCGGCGTGGCGGCCGACTCACCGTGCACGGTGATGTTTTCGGCACGTACCGCGAAGGCACGCGCCTCGGCGCCGAGTTTCGCCGCCAATGCTGCGCTCGCGACGTTGGCGCTGCCGACGAATCGCGCCACGAAGGCGGTGGCCGGCCTCAGGTACAACTCGCGCGGCGCCGCGAGTTGCTCGATGCGGCCCTTGTTGAACACCGCGACACGATCGGCCATCGACAGGGCTTCACCCTGGTCGTGCGTCACGTACACGAAGGTGATACCGAGCTTCTTCTGCAGGCTCTTGAGCTCGATCTGCATCTCTTCGCGCAACTTGAGATCGAGCGCGCCCAGCGGCTCGTCGAGCAGCAATACCTTGGGGTGATTGATGAGTGCACGCGCCAGCGCGACGCGCTGGCGCTGGCCGCCGGAGAGCTGCGAGGGGCGGCGCCCGCCCTGTGCGGCGAGTTGCACCAACTCCAGCATCTCGCGCGCACTTTGCTCGCGCTCCGGCTGCGCAATGCCGCGCACGCGCGGCCCGTAGGCCACGTTCTGCAGCACGGTCATGTGCGGGAACAGCGCGTAGTCCTGGAAGACGGTGTTGACGTTGCGGTCGTACGGCGGGACGTCGGACACGTCCGCGCCGTCGAGCAATACCTGGCCACGGTCCGGCGTGTCGAAGCCGGCCACCAGCCTCAGGCAGGACGTCTTCCCCGAGCCCGACGGGCCGAGCATGGCGAAGAATTCGCCGGGCTCGATGACGAATGAGACGTCATCGACGGCGCGCACCTCGCCGTAGATGCGCGACACGCCGCGGAATTCGATCGCCGCGGTCATGTCGCGCCCCTCGTTCTACTTACCGCCCATGACCGCGACGTAGTCGGTGACCCAGCGGCTGTACGGCACGCAACCCTCGGCCGACGCGCACTTCGCTTCCGGCGTGCGCCAGAACTTGATCTTGTCGAAGTTGTCGATGCCGTTGGTCTTGCAGCCTTCGGCGCCCAGCAGTTCATTGCCCTGGCAGGCCGACGGCACCACCGGGTTGGAACCGAACCAGGCCGCGACGTCGCCCTGCACCTTCGGCGAGATCGACCACTCGAGCCAGGCGTAGGCGCAGTTGGGATGTTTGGCGCCGGCGGCCAGCATGGTGGTGTCCGCCCACCCGGTGGCGCCTTCCTGCGGAACCGTGGTCGCCACGGGCCGCTTGTTCATGCCCAGCGTGTTCGCCTGGAAGGGCCAGGAGCCCGAGGCCACGATGCCCTCGGTAGTGAAGTCCTGCACCTGCTGGTTGGCGTCGTGCCAATAGCGCTGGATCAGCGGATGCTGGCCCCGCAGCACTTTCAGCACTTCTTCGTACTGCGCGTTGGTGAGCTCGTACGGATCGGTGATGCCCAGGCCCGGATTCTTGGCGGCCAGGTACAGCGCCGCGTCGGCGATGTAGATAGGACCGTCGTAGGCCTGCACGCGCCCCTTGTTGGTCTTGCCGTCCGGGAGTTTCTGCTCCTCGAAAACGACGGACCAGGACGCCGGCGGTGTCTTGAAGGCCTCGGTGTTGTACATCAGCACGTTCGGGCCCCACTGGTACGGCACACCCCAG
>Ga0157380_10002308_pt1 | contig 12814 bp, 7 predicted proteins | sample S35metaG_FD_119757 | JGI IMG/M metagenome (GOLD analysis project Ga0157380, IMG submission 119757) | Switchgrass rhizosphere microbial communities from Kellogg Biological Station, Michigan, USA - S3-5 metaG | ecosystem: Host-associated > Plants > Roots > Rhizosphere > Soil | place: USA: Michigan...
AGCCCCGCGTTTGTAGTCGATCCCGTCAACTTTTCTGAAGCGCATAAATGAATCCGTAGTATAGCGCGAAAGACAAGAGACAGACCTGTTGTGGTCTCCTCCTGTCAATAACGCCAGGGTGTTCGCATGTTTTGGCTGCGTGTGCCGCGTCCAAAGGCTGCTTCTCATTCTCACCCGGTTAAAACCGGGTGAGAATTAGAAGTCGCTGATTCACCGAGTGAGAACAAGAAGTCCCCTTTCGAACTAGTTGTAACGCAAACTGTTAGTTTGCGTGGATTGAATGGCATTCAACGCATCCGCAAACTAACAGTTTGCGTTACGAAACCAAACTAGGCCACCACTGAAATTCGCGAACGCTGGCGCCGTTTCTTTGATATCTTGTCGCTCGCTGAACAGGTCAAAAAATGCACGAGACCAATCACAAAACCTCCGAGCCGCAATCAGGGTCCTTTGTTAGTCGCCTGCTGAAAGATCGATCGGTTCGTTCAGCGACGTTCGTCTGGGCTGCCTCCCGACTCTTGATCCTCTTCGTCGTCCTGCTCAGCGCCAACATGACCTTTGAGCCACCGGTTCAAGACCAATTCGGAGACCTGCACGAGTCAGACATCTCGCTTGACAACAATCGCGCTTCCGACATTCTGACTCGAGTAACTTCCGGAGCTGACAGTCTTTGGATTCTTAACATCGCGCGCGATGGTTACGAGAAGCAAGCTTTCAATACCAGCCTTCAGCACACTTGGGCTTACTTTCCTCTTTACCCGATCTTGTTGCGGGCCTGTGCAACGGTGACAAGAAATCTGCCTCTAACCGGAATTGTCTTGTCGAGCCTGTTGTTTCTAGTGGCCCTGGTCTTCCTTTATCGAACCGTCCTGGCTTTCGGTTACGACAACAGTGTTGCTGAACGCACCGTGTTCTACATGGCTTTCTTTCCGGTCAGTTATTTTTTCTCCATGGCCCAGACCGAGTCGTTGTTCCTGCTTCTGACTGTAGGTTCGATTTATGCAGCCAGACGTCAACGTTGGTGGTTGGCGGGAGTGTGCGGCGCGTTCGCTTCAGCTACGAGATTTGCAGGGGTGTTTCTAATTGTTCCTTTGGCGCTGATGTATTGGCGACAAGACAGACCAGCGAGTAGAAGTATTAGGCCAGACGTCTTGAGTTTGTTGATGGTGCCGCTCGGTCTCATCGGATTCATGCTTTATCTAAGGAGCATTACCGGAAACGCGTTTGCTTTCGCCGATATTCAAATAGCCTGGGGACACGACGCGGGAATCTTTTGGCGGCCCTTGCTTACCTTCCTGCGAGATCCGGCGCATGTCAGCATGCGTTGGGATTTCCGTCTGCTTAACTTCGGAGCCGCAGCCTTCGCGTTGCTATGTAGCCTTGCTTTGTTACTGAAGCGCGACTGGACGTTCGCATCTTACGCTTTGATATCTTTACTCATCCCTTTGTCGTACCAGTCGTCGCTGCAATCGATTGCTCGTTACGTGATGGTCATTTTCCCTATATTTATTGTCCTGGCAACGTTGGGACGCGCACCGCGGTTTGATCAGGCGATTCGCGTTGTCTTCGTCGCCCTGCTCTCACTTATGAGCGCTATGTTGGCAGTCCGCGTAACGCTCGCACTGTCTTGAGCTGTCCGACAAACTTCAGTTTGTCGTCTAATTCTGGAAACGAATTGTTTGGTGAATCAGAGACAAAACTGAAGTTTGTCTGACTTCCAATGAACAAACTTTACTGGCAACGGATAATCACCAGGCGGCGCCCGGACTTGGGCGTCGTTATTCTGTTCACTGGCGTCTTCCTTCTCTTTTTCGCGCCCGTCCTGTTCACCCGAAAAATCTTTGTCACCAACGATTCGTTCGTCTACTCGTACCCACTGCGTTCAGTGGCTTGGGAACAAATTCGGCACGGCTCATTACCGCTCTGGTTGCCTCAACTAATGTCTGGCTACCCGCTCTTATCGATGGCTCAACTTGGTATCGGTTATCCATTGACCTGGACTTATCTGTTTCTGCCGGGCCACTACGCTGAAGAGATTTATGTGATGGCTCCGTTCCTGCTCGGACCAGTTTTTATGTACGCGTGGATTCGCACGCTTGGCCGTAGCAGATTGGCGGCCGTCTTCGCCGCCCTCTCGTTTGGCTATGGCGGCATGATGTTCAGTCCCATCGCCCACAACGGCATGCTCACCAACACATTCATGTGGACGCCGTTAATCTTGATCGCGATCGAGCTCGCTCGCACCAAACCAGTGTCGCCGTCCTTATTCTGGGCGAGCCTGGCCTTTTCGATGTCGGCCTTAACGGGTATTGGTCAGGGAATGGTCCAGGTCACAACTGTAATAGTTGGATATGGATTATTCATCGCGGTAGCCGGCGGACGATCTGATGGCGTGGCCTGGTCTCGCTGGCGCCCCTTAGCTGTGGCCATCGGTGCGACCGCAATTGGATGGGGAGTGTCAGCTTTTCAGATTCTGGAAACGGTGCAAGTCCAGCGTCTCAGCATCCGCAGCGAGTTGCCCTACGAGTTTTTCAGTGAAGGTTCATTTACCCCGAGTGCGGGTCTGAAGTCTTTTCTCGCGCCACTCTATTACCAAACAGACGTAACGGCGTACATCGTGCCATTCGCCGTGCTCCTGGCAGCGTGGGGACTCATCTCAACTTTCTCAAGCTCGCAGCGCGAGTGGCGAATTCTATTTTGGCTTGTCATTGCCGTGATGGGCTGGATTTGGATGCTTGGCCCGAACACGCCAATCTTCCCGCTGCTGTATCGCATTCCAGTGCTAAACAAGTTTCGCGTTCCTTCGCGGCATACTTTTGAATGGACTTTTGCGATCGCGACTATGGCAGCTTACGGATGGGATGCAATCGCCAGCCGATTTAGACAACTGCCGGCGGACTTCACGAGTCGCTCGCAAACCCTCAAAGCCCTCCTTTGTGTGTTGCTCTTGATTGCAGCAGTCGTCGTCGCCTGGCTTTGGTGGCAAAGCACTCTGAAGGTCAATGTTGACGTCCACACGAACCCGCAAATACTGAATCGTTTTCTGGAATGGAAACTGGTCTTCTCAGCGATTCTTCTGATTGCGATGTGGTTGGGCTTGAGACTGGTTTCAGGTTCGCAGCAAACCGCTGTACTGATTGCGGCAATGGTGATTGCTTGTTTGGTCGAGCCAGCCACAGCCGCATCTTACTGGTGGTGGCCTAAAGCCAAGACGCCGGATCGATTTCGCTCCGAGGCGATTGCTACACAAATTCTCAGGCAGAAGAACACAGCCGGCGATCGTATTTACACTCACGCCAGCGTCTGGTCAGAAGAGGCCCTGACGCAGCCTCGAATCGATCCTCCAAATATTTCAGCTATCCGTGGTCTGCGAGATGTGGGTGGTTACGAACCTTTGTTCTATGACCGTTACAGCCGCGCTTTGGGCAATGTGACGCTCGATGGAGTTTTTCCTCGACTCGGTAACGCTTGGGATAGCACCAAGTTCGACGCTCGCTCGCATGTACTCGATCTGTTGAATACCCGCTTCGTAGTTAGTTACACGAACCTATCAACGCTGCCCGATGGGTTACGAGATAGAGAGGGAATCCAGTTCTTCCTCACCGACTCATACTTTTCCCTGAAGGTTGGCGAGCACAGAACCCTGGGCGGCGCTTCGACCAAAGCTGATTGCCTGGCGCTGGTATCAGCCCTCGCCAACGGCGGCGCCGAATCACAGGAAGCAATCGTCGCGAAGATTCGATTTAAGGGAATCGACGGGAAAATCATTGAGCGTCCTTTGCGCGCGGGAGTCGATACTACTGAGTGGGCTTTTGATAAGCCTGGTGGGAAGGCTTCGATACTACACCAGAAGGCGTCGGTGTTTGATAGCTATCCAGTCGATGGAGGCACGTTCGAAGGGCACCGCTTTTGGTCATTGACGCGAATGGATGCGCCGATGCAGTTGAAAGAAATTGAGATTGAGAATGTTTCTGCCCAGTCGGAGTTGCTGGTCTGGAAGGCCAGCCTTTATGACTCGCAGCTGCGTCGTTCTAATCCACTCCCGCATTATGACGAAAGTAAGTGGCATCCCGTTTATGAGGCTAACGACGTCTTGATTCTCGAGAATGATCGAGCGCTCCCGCGAGCATGGCTGACTGGCGAAGCTGAATCTGTGACTTCAGATGAGTGCTTGCGAAGAATACGAGGCGAAGATAACCGGCCGTTTGATCCAACAAAGACGGCCTTGCTTGAAATTGCTCCGGAAGCTTTGCCGCCGTTACAGCCCGAATCAACTTCATCAATAGCCCGGGTGCTCGGTGATGAACCGGGGCACGTCACCATCGAAACGAAAGCTGATGGTGCAGCGTTCCTGATAGTCAGCGAGGTCAACTTCCCCGGATGGAAGGCTACTGTTGATGGAGTCCCGCTTCCGGTTATGACGGCCGATTATCTATTGATTGGAGTGCCCGTGCCGTCAGGCACTCATCGCGTAGAAGTTCGTTATGGAGCTCCAGGCGCTCGCAAAGGAAGTATAATTTCCGCCGTCTCACTTCTGGTAGTTTTGGGGTTAGGGATTTCAGCGCGACGACTACGAAAACGATCGCGCAGCTACGAGATCAACTAAGGTCAAGTACATTTAAGTTCACCAGACATGTAGGACTGCCGCGGTCCTTGAACCACGCAATACCTTCCCAAACCAAATCAATTTCGATCAGATAAGCACCTGGTTCCGCAGGCGCCAATATCGGAAGTTCTACCCATGCCTGTTCACCTGGGTTCAATTGATTGCTGAAATAATGGCGCGCGTTGTCTAACTTCAACATTACGCCTTCACTCGACAAGACATGAAATGACAAACCGAACGTATCGACGCCACTTTCGAAAGGTACTTGGCATTCGTTAGTCACCAGGACCGGTAACATGAAAAACTCGCTTGGCTTCGCAGATAGAGTTGTCGATTGTGGCTCATATTTGGCGCGCAACCAAGTGTCTGATTTTGCGATTAAGTGCGACGGAGTGGAGGATCCTAAATCAAATAAACGTTGCAGGCTCGACCAGAAAAGGTTTGCTCTAATGCCCCAAAGAATCGCGGAGTCCTTCGGTAAGAATGAAAAGACTCTGGAAAATCTTTCGTTAACATTGAAACTCGAGATCGATTTCTGAAATAGGACTTTGTTGAAGCCAATGGCGACCGGCTTCAAAACGTCTTTGTGATCAAGGTTGAATCTGACAGCACCCTCAGCCACGCCGGGAAAGAGTGGATTAAAGTAGTCGTCGAGGGCCAGGAGTCCACCGGGCATTAAGAGTTCAGAGCAGAGTCGTAGATCGCTGTAAGTTTCTTTGTCGGAATGACCACCATCGATATGACAAAAAGAAAAGTCGGAGCCAAGATCTTCCGCTAGCAAGGCATTTGAGTTCGAGGCGATGACTTGGATGAAGTCAATGTCCTCGAAAAAGTCCTGCATGTTCTGCACGAAGACTTCTCTATTCCCTGAGCCGCCGCGTTGAGAGTCATTGCCTAATTGCAGATCGTCAAACAAGTCAACAGCAAAGAACTGGCGCTGCTTACCGCGCATCGCAGCGATTGCGATCGCGGAAAGTCCGTGACGCACGCCAATCTCCAGAACATTCCCCGATATGCCCTCGGCGGCCACCAGTTCGTTGTACGCCATGAACAGCAACGCAGCGTCAAATTGGAAGGCGCCCTCAATCGACGAAAAAGAGTTGTAATAGGATTGCAGAAAGTCGGGTCGCATAGATTGTTAGAAACAGGGCGATTGGCGACCGCCTCTATTTGAGAAACCGAGACCGATATTCTCGAGAATCGATAAAAGCCTGCACCATCTTCTGAGGCTCGGCATTCTCTTTGGTAAGAACATCAACCCAGAACGAAATTCCTTTTGCGTCCGGATCCCGCTTCAAGTAGACGAAGTACTGCATGTAGACCATTGCCGCTGCGTACTCATTGCGAGAGAATCTTTCATCCTCAGCGATCAGCTGAACAATTTTGGCTCGGCCTGCGTCGTCGCCAGACTCCAAAAGTAACTTGGGCCTCAGATGGTCGAGCGAAATCTCTGCTGTTACGTTGACGTTCTTTAAGAGCGCCTCCACCAATTCGTCTATTTTGAATTTTGCGGGATAAAGACGCCGGAACTTCGGTGATTTAACCCATGATTCAGCAAACGCTCGTTTCGCAAGATTCAGATCGCCGCCACCGACAAGCCTTGCTTTATCAGCTTTGAATTCTTCAAAACCTGGCGGCCGGCCAAGTGTCGCTTTGTACAATCGGAAAATGAAGAAGCCTGTTTCCTGAAATTCCTTTTCGACAAAAAAAGCAGCTGATACCTTAGCGCGGCGCTCAATGAGACACTTCTTATTGTTGCCGCAGTCTTGAAGTTGAGCGGCCCAGTATTCCAGTCCTCCCGGGTCCGGTTCTCGTGCCAAAAAATCGAGATACTGCGTACGAATAAAGAAGCGCGGATCATCGATGGGGTTCGGACCAAACTCACTCACTGGTTGTTTATTGGTATCGCCTGACGCAGCAATATCTGGAATAGGGAATGGAGGCTCACCTTCACTTTTCACATTCGGTTCGGTCTTCACTACGGCGTACAGATCTACTCCGTCATAGCTGCGAATGAAGCGCAGTCGTTTTTCGGCAATAGCCGCCGCTAACCTGAATTCCACTGCCAGGCGGTTCCCTGGTTCCAGGAACTCGTTATGAATTACCAGGTAAGAGCAGGGAATCGATTCGAGCAGGTCGATAAACTTCTCGGGTATTACCTCCTCATGCGTCTCGGATTGGATTTCAATCAGAAGCGGTGGGCCAAAGCCAGAGACTGCGGTTACGAGTGGTCGTCCGTGATCGGCGGCGCGTAGCGTGTACAGGTAGTTTTCATCCTTGCCGATGGTCGTGGGCAATTCAACGATGCCGCCCGCCATCGGTGTCTGCTTGAGTCGCAGCGTTACTGCGTCAGGATCCACTGCTCCGTGAATCAAGCTGAGTGGAGCGACCCACTGCTCAGCCATAATGGCGACTGCAATCACAGCATAGATCGCAACGGGTCGCAGTTTCGTGGACTTGGCCAATCGGCACGAAACTTCCCTGGCACCCATTCCGGCGAGCAGCGCCAGACCGACAAAAGAGATCATCGCCCAGCGGGCAGGAACGCGAATACTGCGGAATATCGAGACGTACTGGTAAAGGAACTGGTGAAAATAAAAATTCAGTCCCAACGAGCCAAGAAACCCAACTACTCCCCATATCAAGGCAAGCCAGAATCCTTCTGAACGTCGTGTCGAACGGAGCGAGGCCACGATGTTGTGCTCGCGGGCGCGTCTGAATACTTCGGGATAAGCGATGAGAATGCGGATAGCTAAGGCTGCGACGAGCGCCACAAAAATCGGACTCGCGTCGTACATCTCAACCAGGTAGTAGCCGAACACTCGAACTTTGAGAACGCCATAACCAGAAATGCGGATGATCAAGATCGCGCTCACAATCATGATCGCGTCGAGCAGCAAAACAACCCTTCTCAAAAGTTTTCGTTCAGCAACTGCACTTTCATAGTTTGAGACAGCAGGCTCAACCAGGAAGAAGGCAGCCAGTGCAAGCAGAGGCGGCAGTACTCCCGGGAAAAGAGCTTTTTCTCCGCCTCTAAAAGCCATGTTAAGTTTGCCCCAAACCTTGCTGCGATACTCTCCCACGAGCCAATCGATTGGCCGGGCCGAATAATAGAGCGTCTCCTCGGGGTTTCTGACAAAGCCATACAGCTCGGCGGCTCGCTGGTAGGGAATCAGAAACGGCACCAATCCCAAACCTGCCAAACCAACTGCGACGATCCCGCGTCGCCACAGGGCCCAGTCCCGCCAGGCGGCCGTTCGAAATATGAGAAAGAGAAATGACAAGCCAAGCGGAATCAGCGTGAGCACGAACCAGTGCACACACGACAATCCGTTCATCAAGAATGCTACACCGAGCCAGACGGCATGCTTGCGACTGCGATCGCGTACGAAGAGAACCAGGGCTTCGAGCAACAGCGGAATCCAACCTGCCGACAGGTAATTCAAATGAGGAAGTTGTCCAAAGCGATACGGAAGAAATGCGAAGACGATGCCGGCGATCCAGGCTGCGCCGTAGTGCCCAGTCAGGGTCCGCGTTAGGCGAAACATGCCGTAGCCAGAAAGAGCGAAGCCCAGCAGAGTGGCAAGACCGTGAATCGTTAATGGCCTTAGACCAATTGCGAATAACGGAAAGAACAGCAAGGCGGTGCCGTAGTTGTGCTCGCTAAATGCCAGGGTGTAGCGATACGGATAGAAGATATTCGCGTGAAAGAGATTCAACGGGCTGTGAAAAGTCTGATGATAGTCCCACCAAAGAATCCATGAGTTTAAGTACGGGTCGCCCGGATCCGACGCCGCATCGCGTAGGTGCGTCACCCACGGCCAAGTCATCACCAGAGTGAGACCAATGAACGCAACGAAGATGAGAAGTTCACGGACGCCGGCACGGCGCTGAAGAGAAGCCAACGAGAATTTCATTCGCTAGCTCCTGTCGGTTTGTCTTGAATCATTGCCGACGCCGGAGATTTCTTAGGTCCGTCCGGCGGCCATTGAATGAGGTAGTATGGATAGCCGTCAACCAATCCTCTTTTTTCCAACTTACCTCCCAGCTGTGCAATTTCGTCTTCCAAACTTTGCATGCCCTCGTCATCATGAATTACGTATTGCGGCTCACCTCGATGGAAGACATAGTCGAAGATAAGCGCCCGGGTTTCTCGTCCGGTGAACTGAATTTTGTGAGCTGGTTTGCGGTTGTAATACCAAAGGGTCCCGCTCAGCGAGTCTGACCAAATCCAGGCACGCTCATCTGCCAATTCAGCGGGCAGAACAAAGTCGCGTGGCTTGACCTCAGGCTCTGCCGGCCAATAATTCCGCCATACCGAGAGACCGGCCAGAAAAGCCGGCACAATCATAACCAGTATCAACATGAGCGAGCGAAGACTCTTCAAAGTCAGTGGTGTTGTATTAGGGCGCTTTGATTCAAGACTAAAGGTGCCGAAAGCTAAAAGCGTTACCACGGTAAACGCACAGGGTATCGCATAAAAGTGGATGGCTATGCTATGAGTGAGAAAGTAGGCCGTCGATGTTGTCCAGATCAATAGGGCTCCCATCAGCAGTCGTCGTTGAGGACTGAAGGAAGTTGAGGCTGTGTCGTTCGCTTTCGCATGGCCGGACCAGAAGATTAACAGCAGCGAACAAATTGTTATGCTGATAAGGGCCCAATTGTAGGTACTGCCATCTCCACCGCCAACATAGAACACGATGTTTTCCCGTAGCCGATCCAGCGTCGGCGGCGCGGCATCACTACGACCATAGGTGGGCAAGTACCACGCGCCCACCAATCGGCTTTGGAAAACCGCCAAAGGCAGGGCTCCTGTTATCAACGTTCCCAACCCGAAGGAGAGCAAGCCGTTGTTCTTCCAATCTAACCACCTCGCCGGCCAAAGCAAGACTATGATTCCAGGAAGGAACAAAAGTACGGGTAGCCTTACCAGGACCGCCAAACCAAAAAACGAACCGGACAAAAAAGTAATCAACCAGAAAATTTGAGAGCTTTGCTGACCTTCACTTTTGCGATTGAGTGCCCAGCATAAACAAAGGATGAAAAGCAGTAGGGGAGCCAGCACAGCGTTGATAGAAAAACTCGAATTACGAATACTGCCAAGAATCTCAAAGCCGAGGGCCAAGGCAAAAACCGCTAATGCTGCTGAGAACCAGGCTTTCTTTCGGGCCGCGATAACGAGCGTGAATAATCCCACAGCCAGGAAAATCCCAATCACACTGCGGTCCAGGAGATGTAATGCCTTTCCTTGCGGGAACATTGCCAGCAATAGGCCTGTGCCCGGAGGATATTGAACCCCCACATTATTGCTGCGCGGAAAGTAATGATGCGCGTGTGGTCCGACAACTTCCTCCCAATTCTCCACTCCCAGATTTTTTGTTCGCATTAAATCTACTAACGATCGAATGTGTGGACTCTCTAGATGAAAGACCGGCCAAGCGGGAGTTGCTGCTGCGACGCGGATCTCCTGAGCCATTTGTAAATAGCCGAACGAGTCACAGCCAAACGGATATTCCTCGATGCGCTGGGTCCTTCGGTCGGCAATGAGCGCCGCATAAAACAGTATGACCCCGAGCACGCCAAGCCATAGATATCCCAATATCCGTTCGGTCATCGACATCTAAGAGAAGCTGGTATTCCAGGTGTTAAGAGTTCAAACTTTAGTCTGTGACTCTGGGACGCAATCTAAAGATTGAACTCTTAACGCCTGTTGCTAACCTTTCGAAAGTTTGTCCGCTGCCAATCAGTGTGGTTCTTTACTGGGCCCGGTTGCCGGCCAATGAATCAAGAAGTAGGGATAACCATCAACTTCACCGCGGCGTTCGAGCGCGGCGCCGAACTGGACCATCTCATCTTTCACTCGCAACATGTCGATGCCATCCTCAATGATGTATTGAGGCTCGCCCCTACCCAGGACAAATTGGTACAAAGCTATCCGCCCGTCAGGTCCGGAAAAATTGATCTTGTGCGCCGGCTTCCGCGCATAGTACCAGAGTGGCCCGGTGACGATATCAGCCCACACCCACGCCTTTTCATCAGCGAGTTCGGAAGGCAGGACAAAACTGCGAGGCATGACTTCATCTGTTGGTGGTCGATAGTTAAACCAGGTGCGTTCAATTAAAGCCACCCCCGGCAATAGGGCTAACAAGAAACAGGCGATGGCAAGTATGCGTCGACCGCCGGAAATCTGTTCCGGCTTACTTGAATCAAAACCTTCAATCACGAAGGCGCTTAACGCGAGCAGCAAGACCGTTCCGAAAAGTGATGGCAGCGGATAATAGTGCCCGGTGATTTCATGAGTGAGGAAATAGAACATCGGCAATCCCCACATGAGTAGCGCGCCACCTATGACTCGCCACCAGCGAAGAAGTCCTGCCCTTCTTCTCCGCAAGCCAAGATAGGCGCCCAAGCTAGCGCAGCCCGCAACCATCGTCCACAAGGCCCAGTTGTACTCGCTTGGTTTACCTTCGCCAAAATAAAAAGAGAGATTTTGCCGGATGGCCGCAATCGTCGGTGGCGAATTATCTTCTGCGCCATAGGTGGGCACGAACCAGGCTCCCGTCACTTGACTCTGGAAAACGAGTAACGGCAGCGCGCCTACGAAGACGCCCAGAAAGAATGCCAGTAACGTGCTCTTATACCAGCACCTCAATGAACCAGGCCAAAGTAAGATCACCAGACCTGGAGTTAGAAAGGCGATAGGAATTCTCACCAGGATCGCGAATCCAAAGCAAAGACCACCACCAAACTGTAACGCCCAAACCGGCCAACGAGATTTGAGACCTCGAGTACGAAGAATCAAAGCTGCGGTTAGACAAAGTCCCGACAACAACATCGGTGCGAACATCGCATTTACTGAAAAGCTTGCGTTTTCAATTCGCAACAGAATCTCGAAGCCCAGTTGCAGCGCCAGCAGAACAAACCCGCCTGATAACCAGGCTTTCTTAATCGCCGCGAGGATTAGAACCAGAATTCCGGTAGCGACGAACAGCCCGATTACAAGACGGTCCAGCCCATGTAAGGCGCGTCCTTCCGGAAATGCTGCCAGCAACAGACCCGCGCCGGGAGGACATTTCACGCCAACCTGATTGCTAATCGGAAAGTAATGATATGCAAGCGGTGAAATCATCTCGTACCACCACTTAATTGGCCACGGCTTGGCGCGGAGATGATCAACCAGCATTCGAGTGTGAGGGTGCTCGATCGTGAACTTTGGGAAGGAACGCGCGGCGCCGGCGTGACGAATTTCCTGCGCGATTGATAAGTAGCAGAACGGATCGCTGCCGTAAGGATACTCTTCCACCTGGCGAGCCTTGCGGTCCGTGCTTACAGCTGAGATTACCAGCGCTACGGCAAGAACGCAGAGCCAGCAATAACCTAGAAGCTTAATAGCCAGATCCATCAAAAACTATCAACTCCAGGATGCTTTGGGAATATGAACCCGCTGTGGCATGGGCGTTCAAACCCACCCCGGGCTGCGAGGTGAACAGCTAAGAGCAGAACGCGATTACCAGGAATGGAACTCTTAAGATCTACTCGACATCTACTCGATCTTGACGGGCACCTTCGTAGTTGGAGACTTATGATTCTTGAACCAGGTAACGTCTTCGTGGACCATGTCCAGCTCAATGTCGTATTCACCCGGAGCTTTCGGCGCCTTGACTCTTAACACCATCTCAACTTCTTCTCCGGGTTTGAGGTCACGCGGCAAAGCCTGGCGGCCATCATCTCCAATGACTTCCGCGCCCTTTTTGTCCAACCAGTGGTTGGCGAGATCAACTTTGTACTTGGGACCCTGGCCCAATGCCGGCCAGGTGCCATTGCCGGTATTCTTAACTTTCACCGTTATCGCAGCCGACTCACCAGCCTTCAACGTTTTGGGAGGATTGACGGGAGTGAGTTGGGCCATGTAAGCGCCGTCAGGTAGCGGACCGCTGTTAACCGTTCCAGCCGCACCCGGACCCGGCGCATTAAGACCTTGTGAGCAAGCTGTGACCAACAGCCCGATCAAAATACAGAACAGAAAAACGCGCGTGTGTCTCATATAGCAGGACTCCGTTCGCTAGGAAGGCTTGACAGAACGGAGTCAAAAATACCAAATAAGAGGCCCGGAACCAACCGAGTGGACTGCGCCAATGACGCAAAAAGTCAGCTTAGTCATTCCCGTCTACAATGAAGCTCCTCACCTGGAACAATTTCTCGGGGCGA
>Ga0157380_10002309_pt1 | contig 12808 bp, 10 predicted proteins | sample S35metaG_FD_119757 | JGI IMG/M metagenome (GOLD analysis project Ga0157380, IMG submission 119757) | Switchgrass rhizosphere microbial communities from Kellogg Biological Station, Michigan, USA - S3-5 metaG | ecosystem: Host-associated > Plants > Roots > Rhizosphere > Soil | place: USA...
ATGTGTCCGATGGAGCGATTGATCGCGCGCGCCAGTGCGTGCTCGGCGGGGAGTGCGATGTCGCCGATCTGCTCGATGCGGGCGATGAGATCGCGCTTCGCTTCCTCGGAAAGAGCACGGACGCGCGCAACGCCTTCCGGCTCGCGCTCCGCGAGGATCGCGTCGGCGCTGGTGAAGACCTCGCGCGGCTCGAGGGCGTAGCGCTTGAACGCGCGTGTGACGCGCTTCGGCGCGACGAGCGCGTGTCCGCGCAACGCGACGCGCGGCATCGGCACGCCGAGGAGCTCGTGCAAAGGCGCGATCTGCGCGTAGTACGCGACCTCGGATGGACCGCCGACGAAGACCGCGGGACGAAAGATGAAGTCCTGCAGCAGCGGACGGGTGAGCGCGGAGTTCGAGATCGTCGTCGGATCGCCGACGTCGAACGGCGGCGCGAGCAGCTCGCGGTTGCCGTGCTCGTCGATGCGGAAGAAGAGCGTGTACGGATCGCCGTCACGCGGCACGACCTGCGGGAGATAGCCGGCGCGGGCGAGTGCCGATGAACGCGCCGCGAGCGCGCTCTGCACTTCGTCGGCGCGCATCGCGATCTGGTTGAAGAGAGGAGCGCCGGCGCGGCGGAGCTCGGGGAGCAGCGCGTCGACGAGGACGATCGGCTGGTCGAAGGTCGACGCGATCAGCTCGGCGAATGAATCGCGAAACGTGATTCCTTCGCGCAGCCACGTCGGACGCGGGATATCGAGCAGCGCGAGTAGTTCGGCGATCAGCGGCTCGGGCACCGGCTGCGGGCCGACCATCTGTTTCGATTCGATGCCGCGACTCACGGCGAAATGCGCGAGGTCGAGCTGGCGATTGGCGACCGGGATCGAGATCGTCGCCGCCTCGTCGAAGTCGTGATCCTCGGTGGCGAGCCAGAAGAAAACGGTGGCGCGTTTTCCTTCCGCTTCGAAGCGCCGCTTCAGTTTCAGCAGCGACGCGATCTTCGCCAGCGTGTAGAGCGGCCCGCCGGCGAAGCCGACCTGCTGGCCGGCGATAAGGGCGATCGATTCGCCGCGCGCCCAGCGCTCGACGTCGTCGCGCACGAACATGCCCCAGCGCTTGTTGGATTCGATGAGGGCGGCGACCAGCTCTGGTGGAGCGACAGGCGCCCCCGCCTGTCGGAACGGTTCGACAGGCGAGGCGCCTGTCGCTCCACGAGGGAGAAAAACATCCGCCTTCCCCGTCATCCAGTCGAGGACGAAGCGGTTCATCCCCGGGTAATCGGCGAGCGAGAGCTCGATACACGCCGGTTCGGTCGCCGCGGTCATCGCGCCTTGCTCCCGACGAGGATGAGGCGCGGCGAGGAATCAGTGAACGCGCTGCCGTCGAAGTCGCCGAAGGCGGCGCGGATGTCGAGCTGGCACCCGGAGAACATCATCGAAATCTCGGCCAGATCGTACCCGCGAACGCGCTCCAGGTAACGCTTTTGACCGATCGTTATCCGTTTGTTGAAGGAGCGGTCATTCGGGTCGAACCAGCGCTCCAGCTGCACGTCGCCCATCGGCGTGGCCAGCGTCTCGCGCTCCACGAGCTTCTTCAGCTCGCGATGCACGTTGAGGTAATCGAAGAGAAACGGCGCGCCCGGGTCCAGCACGCGCGCCATCTCGCTCACCACCCTGCGGTTCTCCTCCTCCGTCGAGAAGTAGCCGAAACTGGTAAAGAAGTTGACCAATCCGCTGAAGCTCGCGTTGCAGAACGGCAGCTGACGCATGTCGGCGCGCGCCACCGGCATCGGACCGTAGTCGGTGCTGCCGGTGCGGAGCAGGACGTAGGAGAGGTCGCAACCGACGGCGTGATAGCCGGACGTCTGCAGCTCCTGCATGTGCCGCCCGATGCCGCAGGCGAGATCGAGAATCGCGCCGCGGATGGGACCGAACTGGCGGACGAAGAACGCGACCTGCTGCCGCGCCTCGTGCTCATCGCGATGCGCGTAGAGCTCGAGGTACTCCTCGCCGAACCATTCCTGGTACCAGGCCATTTTTTTGACTTTATCCTGTGGCGAAGCGCACAGGATCTCCGGTGACGCTGGCACGCGCGTGCCCTGTGGCAAGACCAGCGCGGTGTAACCGGAGATCCTGAGTCTGCGCTCAGGATAGACGACGAATGATCGTCTGCTCGCTCTCCCTCGCGGCCTGCAGCGCCGCTTCGAGCGACGCGATCACGCGGCGCGTCGAGGTCAGCAGCTTCTCCAGCTCATCGCGATCGTGAGATTCGTCGTGAATGCCGGTGGTGGCGAACGGATTGTCGACGACCGACGGCTCGAGCTCGGGCTCCGGCTCGGCGACGGCCACCGCCGATGCGAACGGATCGATGCTCATCGCCTCCGCCTCGACCTCTTCGACTTCCACCGGCCCGTAGCTGCCGAACGGATCCTCTTCCAACGCCTCCACCGCGACCGGAACCGGTTCAGGCTCCGGCTCGGGCGCTCGCGGCGCGGGCGGCGGCGCGGCTGGCGGCTCCTGGCGCATCGACAGCTTCGGCGTTCCGGCCGAGCCCTGCGTCACGCCGGACCGCTGGCTCATGTCGGGCGCGCCGAGCTCCGGCTGATCGTAGAGCGTCGTATCGACGTTCTTCTTCAGGTTCTCCAGGATCACGCCGATCGCCGCGCGCAACGTCGCGGTCACGCCGACGCCCTGGATCGCCGCCGCCTCGACCGACGGATGGTGGCCCGGCTTGAGGTAGGCGTTCATGTCCTCGACCGTGTCTACATTCGGGAGGTCGCGCTTGTTGTACTGAAAGACCAGCGCGATTTTGTCGGGATCGATGCGGTTGATGCGGAGGTTCGTCTTCAGGTTCTCCAGTCTCTCGATATTCGACTCGTGCATCGACGACTGCGAATCGGCGACGAACACCACGCCGTCCGCGCCGCGCAGCACGAGCTTGCGGGTCGCGTCGTAGAAGACCTGGCCGGGGACGGTGTAGAGCTGCACGCGGACCTTCTGGCCGCCGATCGTGCCGAGCTCCATCGGCATGAAGTCGAAGAAGAGCGTGCGGTCCGTCTCCGTCGACATCGAGATCATCTTTCCCTTGTTCTCGAGCTTGGGGTTGCCGTAGATCTTCTCGAGGTTCGTGGTCTTCCCGCACAGACCCGGGCCGTAATAAACGAGCTTGACCGTGATCTCGTTGATGGCCTTGTTGATCAGAACCATTGGGCGTTTCCTCCGGACCGCGGGAAAAGCTTAGCAGGGTAGATAGCAGATAGCGGATAGCAGATAGCAAATGAAGAGGGCGGGTTGCTGTCTGCTATCCGCTATCTGTATCGGGCGGGCGGGCCGCACACCTACAATACCCACGATGTCGCTGGCGACAGGCAGCCGGATCGGTCCTTACGAGATCGTGGAGCTCCTCGGCGAAGGCGGGATGGGGCAGGTGTATCGCGCCCGTGACCCGCGCCTGGGACGCGACATCGCCGTCAAAATTCTGACCGCCGAATCGCGGCACAACGAAGAGGCGATCGCGCGCTTCGAGCGCGAGGCACGGGCGGTTGCTTCGCTCTCTCATCCGAACATCCTTGCCATTCACGACTTCGGCAGCGACGAGGGCATCTTCTTCGTAGTTACGGAGCTGCTGCAGGGACGGACGCTTCGCGATGCGATGCAGACGCCGATGTCGTGGCGCAAGGCGATCGAGATCGGCGCGGAGATCGCCGAGGGCCTCTCCGCGGCGCATTCGAAATCGGTCGTCCATCGCGACCTCAAGCCGGAGAACATCTTCCTCACCGCCGAAGGGCACGTGAAGATCCTCGACTTCGGTCTGGCCCAGACCGATCCGGTCCTTTCGCAGCAGGAAGAGACGTCGATCCCGACGACGAAATGGTTCCAGACCGATCCCGGCGCGATCATCGGCACGCTCGGCTACATGTCGCCCGAACAACTGCGCGGCGAGCTGGTCGACGTCACGGCCGACATCTTCTCCCTCGGCTGCGTGATGTACGAGATGGTCACGACCAGGCGCCCGTTCCAGCGCAACTCCGGCGCGGCGACGATCGCCGCGGTGCTGCATGACGACATCTCGCACTCCGACCTCTCCGCCGCCGTGCCGTCGGAAGTGCAGCGCGTGATCGAGGGATGCGTGGAGAAGCGGGCGTCGGCGCGCTTCCAGTCGGCGCGCGATCTCGCGCTCACGCTGCGCGCGATCGGCAGCGGCACGCTCACCGGCCTCGCGGACGTGGTGCCGAAACGAAAGACGAAATCGAAAATCATCGATTCGATCGCCGTCCTGCCGCTGCAGAACGCGACCGGCGACGCCGACGCCGATTACCTCAGCGACGGCATCACCGAGGGGATCATCAACAAGCTGTCGACGATCCCGAAGCTGAAGGTGATGGCGCGCAGCACGGTCTTCCGCTATCGCAATCGCGACGCCGACGCGCAGGCGATCGGCCGCGAGCTGCGCGTGCGCGCCGTGCTCACCGGCCGCGTGCAGCATGTGCGCGACCGGCTGCTGATCAACGTCGAGCTGGTCGATGCGGTCGACGGCTCGCACCTCTGGGGCGAGTCGTACAACCAGGAGCTCGCCGACCTGCTCGAGCTGCAGGCGCGGATGTCGAGCGAGATCGCGGAGAAGCTCCGCGTCCGCCTCACCGGCGCGGAGAAGAAGAAGCTCCGCAAGAAGACGACGGAGAACAGCGAGGCGTACCAGCTCTACCTCAAGGGTCGCTATCACTGGAACAAGCGCACCGAGGAGAGTCTGCGGAAGGGGATCTCGTTCTTCCGCGATGCGATCGAAGGCGATCCGTCGTTCGCCAGCGCCTACGCCGGCCTCGCCGACAGTTTCATCACGCTGGCCACGAACGTCCCGCTGCCGCCGAAGGAAGCGATGCCGAAGGCGAAGGCCGCGGCGATGCGCGCGATCGAGATCGACGACGGCCTGGCGCAGGCGTGGGCGTCGCTCGCCGCGATCCGCTGGTGGTACGAGTGGGACTGGTCGGGCGCGGAAGAGGCGTACAAGCGTGCGATCGAGCTGAATCCGAACTACGCGAACGCGCACGAGGGCTACTCGATGCTCCTCTCCGCGCGCAGCCGCTTCGATGAGGCGGTGGTGCAGATCACGAAGGCGAACGATCTCGACCCGCTGTCGCTGATCATCGCCGTGCACGCGGGATGGCCGCATTACTTCGCCCGCGATTACGAATCGGCGACGCGCCGCTTCCGCAAGGCGCTCGAGCTCGACGAGAACTTCATCCCCGCGCACGGCTGGCTCGGCATGTCACTCGGACAGCAGGGACGCCACGCCGAGGCGATCGACACGTTCCATCGCGCGCTCGAGGTCGAGCGGACGCCGATCCTCCTGGCGATGATCGGCCACGCCTACGCCATCGCCGGCGAGCGGACGAAGGCGATCGATGCTCTCGACGCGCTGCGCGAGGAGGCGAAGTCACGCTACGTCTCACCGTATGACCTCGCGGTGATCCACGCCGGCCTCGGCAACAACGCCGAGGCGATGAGGACGCTGCGGGTGGCGTTCGATGACCGGTCGGCGTGGATGGTGTTCATCCGCGTCGATCCGCGGCTCGATCCGTTGCGGGATTTGGCGGAATTTCGGGAGCTGGCAACGCGCGTGGGCTAGGCCCTCATCCGGCCTTCGGCCACCTTCTCCCGCTGCGGCGGGAGAAGGACAACGCATCTGGCGCAACGCAAGGCAGGCACCCCTTCTCCCCGCGGGAGAAGGTGCCCGAAGGGCGGATGAGGGGCCGCCCGCTGCGCATACAATTACCCCATGTCCCGTAAGCACCTTTTCGCACGCGTCTGTGAAGAACAAATCATTGGTGTAGTCCGCGAAGACGACGCCCTGCTCGCCGAGCATGTCGCGGTCGCGTACGCGCACAACGGCATCAACATCGTCGAGGTCACGCTCACCACGCCTGACGCGTTCGATCTGATCGCGCGGCTGGCCAAGCGCTTCGGCGAGCAGATCGTGATCGCGGCCGGCACGGTGCGCAGCTCGACCGACGCAGCCGCCGCGCGGCGCGCGGGTGCGCAGATCATCGTCTCGCCGCACACGAACGCGCAGGTGATCGAGTACGCGAACGAGAACGACATGCTCTGCGTCGCCGGCGCCGCGAGTCCGACCGAGATCATCACCGCGTGGGAAGCGGGCTGCGACATCGTGAAGGTCTACCCCGCGCAATACCTCGGCGGTCCCGACTTCATCCGCACCATCCGCGGCCCGATCCGCGACGTCCCGATGCTCGCCGGCGGCCCCGTGCCACTCGACATGATCGAGCCCTACCTCGACGCCGGCTGCGTCGCCGTCAACCTCGGTCCATCGCTCGCCGTCCCCGACCTCGTGCGCAGCGGCGACTGGGACGAGATCGGCCGCCGCGCGATCCTGGCGACGTCGATCGTGCAGTCGCGGCGCGAAACGGCGGAAGAGACGACGTACGTCCACTGATGCTCTTTTCCGTCATCCCGAGCGTAGTCGAGGGACCCGGGCGGGCGGGCGGCGCGCCACCTCACACCCAGATCCCTCGACGACGCTCGGGATGACGAACACGCAATGATGCTCACGGCGCTCCTCGCACTGTTCCTCGCCAATCCCTTCCCGTCCGCGAGCAAGACCTCGTGGATGCGGCCCGAGTCGTTCCATCTCGAGATCGGCCTCTCGCGCGCCGAGACTTTGAAGCGCCTCGCCGATGGGGGATGGAAGACGAAGGAAGGGAAGGACAAGACGGAGCTGGTCGTCGATTACAACGACGCCGACTCCATCACCCTGAAGTTCCGCAAGAATCGCCTGAAGGCATTGCGCTTCGAGCACTTCGCCTTCCTGCAGGATGCGCGCAACGCGTTCAATGAGGAAAAGGCGTACCTCCGCGACGCATTCGGCGCGCCGAAGAAGATGAAGACGGCGTCAATCGTCGTCTACGACCGCATGCTGCCGAACGTGATGGTCGTCCTCTCCGCCGATCCGAAATCGGAGAACGGGAAGAAGGGGCTGGGGCTGCTGGTGGTGCGCTACTTCGATCCGCTGTAGACCGCCGCCGTGGTCTCTTCCACCTTCTTCGCCGTCCACTTCTGCGCCTTCCCCTCGTGCACGTAAATCCCTTCGCCGAGGGTACCGACGTAGATGCGATCGCGATTGAAGGCGTCGGGCGCGACCGAGGTCACTTCCGCGCTGCGCGACGGCATGTCGACCGACAGCCAGTCGCTCTGCGTGGGATCGCCGACGAGCAGTTGATGCTGCTGACGCGACGCGAGGAACAGGCGGTCATTTCCGGCATAGACCGAGGCGTACTGCGCGTCGGGCGCTTCGACTTCCGTCCAGCGTTTCTCTTCGTCGAGCCGGCCCGCCTTCACGCCCTGCGCGCCGGCGATGAAGATCACCTGCGTCCCGGCGACGCTGCGCAACGCGAGCGTGCGTCCGCGGGTCGGCGCGCCGCCGATGTGCGTCCAGCGCTCGCCGTCGAACACCGCGAGACCGCTGCTGGTCAGCGCGTAGAGCGCGCGGCGATCGCCGAGATGACCGACCGCGAGGTCGACAGTGCGCAGGTCTTCACCCGCGAGGCGATACCAACTCTTCCCGGCATCGCGCGTCGTGAACACGCCTTCGTGGGTCGCGGCGAATGAGCGCGTGCGATTGAAACGCACGATCTTCTCGACGCGGATCGGGAAATTCGACGGCGCGCTCTGCGTCCAGTCCTTGCCGTCGTTGCTCCAGAAAAATCCTTTGTCGGTGCCGGCGATGAAGCGCCCTTCCGCATCCGTCTCTTCGCTGATCACCAGCGACAGCACCTCGGGGAGCTTCGTCGTGCTCAGCTTCGACCACGACTTGCCCGCGTCATTCGAAACGTAGATGCCGGACGCCGCACCGCCGAACGCAACCGCCGCGTACGCGCGATCGCGGATCGTCGGATCGGCGACCACCGTCGTGACGCGCACGTTGCGCAGACCGTCCGACGCGCGGACGAACGTCTTCGCGCGATCCTCGGAAATGTAGATGCCGTCGCCTTCGACGCCGAGGACGATGCGATTCGGACGCTGCGACGAGAGAGCGATCGAGTTGACCACCAGCTGCTCGTCCGATACGAGGTACCAGCTCTTGCCGTGATCGTCGGTGCGATAGAGACCGGCGACCGAGCCGGCGTAGAGCGAATCGCGATCGCACGGATCGATCTCGATGTCGTGGATGCGGCGGTTGTCGAAGCCGTTGCGGTAGCGCAGCCAGTTGTCGCCGCGATCGGCGGTGTTGTAGACCCAGCCGCACGTCGAGACCCAGATGCTGTCGGGATCGTCCGGCTCCATCGTGATGGCGAACATGTCGGTGTCGAGCACCATCCCGTTGTTGATCAGTTTCCACGTCTTGCCGCCGTCCTCGGTGCGCCATCCCTGGCGCCACGTGCCGACGTAGATGCGGTCGCGCGTGCGCGGGTCGATGGCCAGCGACTCGACGTTGATCTGACTGGAGATCTTCGTCCACGACTCGCCGCCGTCGGTGCTGCGATAGACGCCCGACAGTCCGCCCGCGAGGATGAAGTCGGCGTCGCGCGGATCGATGGCGATCGCGCGCACGGAAAAGTCTTCGAGACCGGCGTCGCGACGGAGCCAGGTCCGGCCGCCGTCGTCCGATCGCGCGATCACGCCGCCGTCCCACAGACCCCAGCAGGCCGCCCAGAGACTTCCCCTGCGATCGATGAGCAGGTTGTCGACGACATAGCCCGGGAACGGGACGCCGACGCGCGGATTGGTCCAGGTGCGGGCGCCGTCTTCGGAGACGTAGATCTCACCCCCGCTCGTGCCGACAAAGTAACGATCTGGATTCGCCGGATCGACGATCAACGCCCGGACATCCGCACCGAACAACCCACCCCTCCGCCACTGTGCCGCGGCCGGAAGCGCCAAAAGGATCACGAAGAGAATCAACGATTTACGCATGCACACCCGATGGACATGTATTTACCACAACGTGCTCAAGCAAAGCGCATGACAAGAGGCGAGGAAGCAGATAGCGGATAGCAGATAGCAACCCGAGGATTTGGCCTTTGCTATCTGCTATCTGCTATCCGCTATCTCCCATCCGGCTATCTGCTATCTTCCCCGAATGGCCACCCTCCGCACGTGCGTTTTCCCCTGTGCCGGCTTCGGCACGCGCTTCTTTCCGGCGACGAAAGTGATCCCGAAAGAGATGCTTCCTCTCGTCGACAAGCCGATCCTGCAGTACGGGATCGAGGAGGCGCGCGACTCGGGGCTGGACAAGCTGATCATCGTCACGTCGAAGGGGAAGGAGACGATCCTCGATCACTTCGACCGCACGGCGGAGCTGGAGCGCTCGCTCAACGAGCGCGGCAAGTTCGATCTCCTCGCCGAGGTCGACACGGTCAGCCGGATGGTCGACCTGATCTCCGTGCGGCAGAAGGAAGCACTCGGCCTCGGGCACGCCGTGCTCACGGCGCGCGACGCGGTCGGCAACGAGCCTTTCGCGGTCGTGTTGCCGGACGACGTCATCCTCGCCGAGGAGCCGTGTCTGAAACAGATGCGCCGCGTATTCGAAGAGACGGGACGGCCGGTCGTGGCGCTGATGGAAGTGCCGCCGGACGAAACGTCGCGCTACGGCATCGTCGCCGGCGAGATGACGGGCAACCGCCGCTTCCGCGTCACCGACATGGTGGAGAAACCGAAGTCGAACGCGCCGTCGCGTTACGCGATCATCGGACGCTACATCCTGCCGCCCTCGGTCTTCACGCATCTGGAGAAGACGCCGCGCGGCGCGGGAGGCGAGATCCAGCTGACCGATGCCCTGCGCAAGCTCGTCGCCGACGGCGATTTCTACGGCTACGTCTTCGAAGGCCGCCGCTACGACGCGGGCGAGAAGCTCGGCTATCTGAAGGCCACCGTCGATTACGCGTTGCGGCATCCCGCGCTGGCCGCGGAGTTCCGCGCGTATCTCGAATCACGAGTCGCCGAGCCGGTCGCGAAGCCGTGAAGCGGCTCGAGATCCTCGAACAGCCGGATGACGTCCGCGCGCTCGTCGGCGAATGCGAGCTGACCGGCAAGCAGACCTTTTTCGAGCGCGACGGACGACCGGTCGCCGCTCTCATTTCGTATGACGAGTACATGGCGCTGCGCGAGACCATCGACATCGTCAACGATCCCGATCTGCGCGAAGAGATCGCGCGCGGCGAGAAGCCGCAGGAGCTGCTGCTGACCGAGGACCTGTTCGGGCAGCGGCTGGAAAACGATCGCCTGCGCCTGACCGAATCGGTCGAGCGCACCTGGAACGCGCTCGCCGATCACGAGCGCGAGGCGACCCGCGCGGCGCTGGCGCTGCTCGACGAAGATCCGATCGCCGGAGCGCCGCTGTTCGATCCGCTGCGCGGGGTCTGGAGCCATCGCATCGAACATCTGCGCATCGTCTACAAGATCATGCCGGAGGCGCGCTTCGTCCTGATCCTCGCCATCGCGCGGGTGGCGGCATGAAATTCGTTCTCGCTTCCGCCTCACCGCGGCGACGCGAGCTGCTGGCCTCCATCGGCCTCGACTTCGAGGTCGTGCCGAGTCACATCCCCGAGGTGCGCGGCGAGGGGGAAGCACCGGAGGAGTACGTCGCGCGGCTCTCGCAAGAAAAGGCGATGGCAATCGCGCGCGCGCATCACGATCGCTGGATCATCGCCGCCGACACGACCGTCCTCCTCGGCGAAGAGCTGCTGGAAAAACCGGTCGACGCGGACGACGCGAAGCGGATGCTGGCCACCATCGCCGGACGAACGCACATCGTCTACACCGGCGTGACCGTGATGAACGCGTCGACCGAGCATCACGACACGCGCGTCGCCGAATCGGAAGTACGGATGCTCCCGCTCGACGCCGGCGAGATCGCCTGGTACGTCACCACAGGCGAGCCGATGGACAAGGCCGGCGCGTACGCCGTGCAGGGGATCGGAGCGATGTTCATCGACTCCATTCACGGCAGTTATACGAATGTGGTCGGCTTGCCCCTTGCTTTGCTTTTTCAAATGCTTCGGCGCGCCGGGATTGACCCGCTGCGCCTCGATAGAATGTAGTCTCCCTCGCCCCGCGAAAGCGGGGAGAGGGTGCCGAAGGCGGGTGAGGGGTCGTGCTACTTGCGATTGCTTCCCCCTCATCCGCCTGCGGCACCTTCTCCCCCGCGCCGGCGGGGGAGAAGGAATCAAACGCATGTCTTCCGCAGCCAAAGTCGGCGCCTTCATGCTTCTCATCCTCGGCATCCTCGGGTACTTCGTCCTCAAGATCGAGGACATCCGCGTCGATCGCGGCGCCGGGACGAAGACCGTGCGCGCCGTCTTCGACTCCGTCGCCGGTCTGGACAAGAAATCCGCGGTCCGCGTGGCCGGTGTGCGCGTCGGAAAGGTCAAGGACATCCACCTCCGTCCCGACGGCAGGGCGGAAGTGACGATGGAGCTCGATCGCGACGTGCAGCTGCATCAGAACGCGAAGGCCCAGGTCGCGAATCTCGGGCTCCTCGGCGAGAAGTACGTCGAGCTCGAGCCGGGCTCGCCGAACCTCCCGGTGATCCCGGAAGGACAGGCGGTCGTCCTGAACGGGTCGCAGCCGGCCTCGATCGACGACGTCACGAATCAGGTTGCCGCCATCGCCACCGACGTGAAGGCGATCACCGAATCGCTTCGCGGCGTGATGGCCGGACCGCAGGGCCAGCAGCGCCTCGTCGACATCGTCGACAACGTCTGCGAGATCACGGCGCAGGTGCGCCAGCTGATCGCCGTGAACCGGACGAACGTCGACGCCACGCTGGCCAACGCGCGCGACATCACCGCGCAGCTGAAGAACGACATCCCGCGCCTCGCGGATTCGATCGAGAAAGCGGCGAATCAGCTCAACGGCACGGTCGGCGAGAACCGCGCCGACGTCCACCAGGTGGTCGAGAACCTGCGCGACCTTTCGAAAGAGCTCCGCACCACGACCGACAACCTCAACTCGATCAGCGGCCAGGTGAAGTCGGGCGAGGGGACGGTCGGAAAGCTGATCTACAGCAACGAGACGCACGACAAGCTGACCGCGGCGCTGGAGTCGGTGGAGAGCGGCGTGAACGAGCTGAAGACCACGCTCGGCCGCGCCAACCGCATCGGTCTCGACGTCGGCATGAAGGCCGATTACTACGCCGGATTGAAGCAGGCAGACGACGCGTCATCCACCCTCGACTCGGGGAACGGACGCTCCGCCGTGACGCTGCGCCTGGTCCCGAATCCGGAGCGCAACCGCTTCTACAACATCGAGCTGGTCGACGATCCGCGCGGCAAGAGACGCGACAAAGTCTTCGAGGAGACGGTCACCGATCCGGCGACCGGACATTCGACGACGACGATCACGAAGGAGACGAAGTTCGACCGCGACTTCCTCATCTCCGCGCAGGCGGGATGGACGCTGAACCCGATGTCGGTCCGCCTCGGCCTCTTCGATTCGACCGGCGGCGCCGGCGTCGACTACCACTACAACCCGCGCATCACGATCACCGGCGAAGCGTTCGACTTCGGCAAGCGCCGCGACCCGAATCCGCATCTGCGCCTCTACGGCGAGTACATCGTGCGGAAGGAGAAGCCGCGCACGCCGATGATCTTCGTCAGCAGCGGCGTCGACAACGTCTTCAACGACACCGCGTTCATCTTCGGCGGCGGCATCCGCTGGCGGGACGACGATCTGAAGTACCTGTTGTCGAGCATCCCGGTCGGCAAATGAGCGACGTCGTTCGCGTAGTGCTGCTGTTCGGCGGCCGCAGCCCCGAGCATGACGTCTCCATCCTCTCCGCGCGCTCCGTCGCCAGCGCCGCGCCGAAGCCGCGCATC
>Ga0157380_10002310_pt1 | contig 12805 bp, 10 predicted proteins | sample S35metaG_FD_119757 | JGI IMG/M metagenome (GOLD analysis project Ga0157380, IMG submission 119757) | Switchgrass rhizosphere microbial communities from Kellogg Biological Station, Michigan, USA - S3-5 metaG | ecosystem: Host-associated > Plants > Roots > Rhizosphere > Soil | place: USA...
GACGAGCCAATCGATGTACGTACGCGAGACAGTTCCTTCGGCTGACATCGGAGGCATGGCTTCCAGACGATGCAATTCCTGCATGGCCTTCTCTTTGGCCTCTTCGGTCATGCCCGCTTCTTCGATCTTCTTCTTCAGCTCCTCGAGTTCTGCCTTTTCGTCCTTGCGCCCGAGCTCTTTGTGAATCGCTTTGATTTGCTCGTTAAGGTAGTACTCTTTCTGAGCGCGCTCCATCTGTCGCTTTACACGAGTTTGAATCGTGCGATCGAGCTGACGTTTTTCAAGTTCGAGCTCCAGTAGCTCGATTAATCTTTGCAGGCGCGCCTGCGCAGAAAAGAGCTCCAGCAGACCTTGCTTATCTTCAACCGAAAGTCGCAGCTGCGAAGCCAGTGCGTCGGCCAAATGTGAAGGATCGTGATTCCGCATTGCAGTTTGCAACGCGTCCGTCTGCATGTCGGGAGCCAGGCGCAGGTGCTGTTCGACGAGTTGGCCGATCTTCTGCACCAAGGCATCCATGCGAGTGCCTTCTTCGCTGACGACTGGCGCTCGACGCACCAACGCCATGAAGGCGCCTTCTTGATTCTCGATCCGCACCATGGTGGCGCGCTCGCGACCTTCGACCACAACCTTGATCTGGCCGTTGTCCTGCTTTTGTGACTGCAGAATGCGTCCGAGGGTGCCTACTCCATAGATTTGTTCGGGAGTCGGCTCGTCGACGGTCGCATCGTGTTGAGTGGCGAGAAAGATGGTGCGATCACCGGCGAGTGCTTGTTCCAGCGCCCGCACGGACCCACTCCGCCCAATTTTGAAAGCAACTTTTGTAAAGGGGAAAATTACGACATCTCGGATTGGTACCATCGGGTACCAGGCGACGTCAGCGGGTGCACGATCTGAATATTCTTCCATGTTTTAAGAACGCTAGAGAACTGGACTTTTGCAACAAAGGCGAGCCGCGCAAAGCCGTCTCGCCTCAGAATAATGACACGGCCAATTGTAAGACATTTCCTGCACGTCCGACAAACTTCAGTTTGTCGATGATGTTTTACTGGGGATTATCAACTGCAGCCAGGCTTGAGTCCTGTGGCTACCGACAAACTGAAGTTTGTCAGACTTCCTACGCGGCTGCGCCGTCAATGCCGGCGAGGCCTTCTCCGGGCATAGCGCGACGGCGTTCGACCATCTCACTGGTGATGACGAACTCTTTGACGCGCTTTTGAGAAGGCAAGGTGTACATGGCATCAAGCAGCAGCTCTTCGAGAATCATCATCAAGCCGCGCGCGCCTACTTTCCGATCCACCGCCTGGCGAGCGACAGCCTTCAACGCGTCTTCAGTGAACTTCAGCTTGACGTTATCGAAGTCAAATTTCTTCTGGTATTGCTTGACGAGTGCATTCTTTGGCTCAGTGAGAATCTTGATCAGCGCGCCCTCATCCAATTCGTGGAGCACGCAGCCCACGGGCAGGCGTCCGACAAACTCGGGAATCAAGCCGTAGCGAATCAAATCCTCAGGCTGGACTTGACCCAGAATCTCAGAGTGACGAGCCGGGCCGGACTTGATCTCGGCATGGAAGCCGAGTGACTTGTTACGCAGACGCCGTTCGATCACTTTCTCGAGTCCTACAAACGCGCCTCCGCAGATAAACAGTATGTTTTGCGTGTCGACCGGAAAGAACTCCTGATGGGGATGTTTGCGGCCTCCTTGTGGCGGCACGTTGGCGACGGTCCCTTCGAGAATTTTCAGAAGGGCTTGTTGCACGCCTTCACCGGACACATCTCGTGTAATTGAAGGGTTCTCGTCTTTGCGGCAGATTTTGTCGACTTCGTCGATATAGATAATGCCTTGCTGAGCTCGTTCGACATCGCCGTTTGCAGCCTGTAACAACTTGAGAATGATGTTCTCAACATCTTCGCCAACGTAACCGGCTTCGGTCAGCGTGGTCGCGTCAACAATGGTGAACGGAACGCTGAGCAGACGGGCCAAAGTTTGCGCGAGCAAAGTCTTGCCGGTACCAGTCGGACCTATTAAGAGAATGTTTGCTTTTTGAATTTCTACGTCGGAACGTCGGCGGGCGATCTCGATGCGCTTGTAGTGTTGATAGACCGCAACGGCCAGTCGCTTCTTGGTGTCTTCCTGTCCGATTACATATTCGTCAAGGAAGGTTTTGATCTCGCCCGGCTTTGGCAAGGGCGGACGACTGGCAACCGACTCTGCCTGCTGATCGTCGGCGATGATCTCGTTGCAGATATCAATGCATTCGTTACAGATGTAGACGGTGGGTCCTGCTATCAGCTTCTTAACTTCGTTCTGTGATTTGCCACAGAACGAGCAGCGCAGCGTATCGTCAGCTCTTCTTACCATATCTGTAGGAGGGCTCCTTCAGAAAAAGCTTTCAACGTTTGTACTCCCTGCCAATCACCGGCTTATCGGGTATTCCGGCGCTGCGCAAGCCCGCGGCTTGCAAATCCATCACTCGCGGTGAGCGATGACCTCGTCAATTAAACCATATTCTTTAGCCTGCATGGCGGACATTATTTTATCGCGTTCAACGTCACGCTCAACCGTATCGTAGGATTGACCAGTGTGCTTAGCGATAATTTGCGATGTTAGTTCGCGCATGCGCAGGATTTCTTCTGCCTGAATGCGAATGTCCGTCGCTTGTCCTTCCGATCCGCCGCGCGGTTGGTGGATCAAAATGCGCGAGTTCGGAAGTGCGAATCGCTTTCCCTTCGCACCAGCGGCGAGCAGCAAAGCGCCCATCGAAGCACATTGGCCGACACAAATAGTGGTCACGTCGGGACGAATGAATTGCATCGTGTCGTAGATAGCCATGCCGGCTGTAATCGAACCGCCAGGCGAGTTGATATAAATGTTGATGTCCTTTTCAGGATCCTCTGCTTCGAGAAAAAGCAATTGAGCCACAATGAGGTTGGCAATCTGATCGTCGATGGGTGTACCGAGAAAGATGATGTTGTCTTTTAGGAGTCGAGAATAGATGTCGAACGCGCGTTCGCCGCGCGACGTTTGTTCGACAACCATCGGAACTAATGCCATAAACTACCTCTGCGATTCGGAAAGTTTGGAAATGGTAATTGTGAAAATGAAATCTGGAAAACTTAGGTAGACTCGCTCGGGGGCGGTGATTGCGTTTCTGCTTTCGGCGTTTCTTCCTGCCATTCTTCTTCAGTGATGTTCGCGTTTTCAACCAGCAAATCGAGTGCTTTGCGGTTGCGCAATCTGCTCGCGATGCTACGGTCGCCTCCATCCTTTGTCAAGGCAGCCCGCACTTGCTCTTTTGATTGACGTGAGGCAGTTGCAACGGCTTCGATCTCTGCTTCAATCTCTTCATTACTCACTTCAAGTTTTTCTTCTTCAGCGATTCGTTCCAGCAGGATCGAGCCGCGCACATCGTCTTCCGCTTGCACCTTCAATTCTTCACGAGCACCCTGCCAATTGAGTTCAGTAGTGCGTGGATCGATACCGCGATTCATCATGTCGCGAACGACTGCCTCAAATCGATTGTTCGTCTGGTGCTCGACGAGCGTGTCGGGAACTTCGAAGGGATGTTCCGACGTTAGCCTTCTCATGAGGTCACTCCGCAAGCGATGATCGGATTCAGTCTGCGCGCGAGCCTCCAGATCTTCGCGAATCCTGGTCTTCAGAGTCGCGAGCGAATCAAATTCTTCATTGAGACTGGCCGCCCATTCATCGTCAACTTCGGGCAGTTCCTTGCGTCGCACCGCCGTCACCTTCGCGGTATAGTCGACGCGCTTGCCGGCCAACCCCTTTGATGAGAAATCGACTGGATAATCGACACGAAAACTCTTTTCCTCGTCAGGATTAACGCCAAGCAGATTGTCGGTAAATTCCTGTTGTACGCCATCACCGCCAAGCACGACTTCGACGTCCTCAACATTAATGTCTTCGGCTTCCGGTGTGTCCACGAACTTGCCGTTGAAAGTAACAGTTACTGAATCGCCCAATTCAGAGCCGCGATCTTCGACTGGAATCAACGATGCTGAGTTTTCTCGGAGGCCTTCGATAATGCGGTCGACATCCTCGTCTTTTATCGGGCGCAAGCGGCGGCCGATTTCCACGCCTTTATACTTGCCCAGCTCAACCTTGGGAAGAACTTCTACGGAAACGCTGACCGAAATCGGCTCGTCACCAAAGTTCTGCAGAGCGTCGTCATTGTCCAATTGAATATTGGGTTCGCCGATGGCTTCTAGTGAATGTTCTTCAATAGCGCCTTGAACGGCCTCGGGGACGAGCTCCTTTAGAACTTCGCCACGAATTTCGCTCTTAAAACGCGAGCGCACGACGGAACGAGGGGCATGTCCTTTGCGAAAGCCCGGTACATTTGCGAGCCGCGAGAAATTATCGCTGATACGATCGTAAGCAGCTTTAACTACCGCTGGCTCGATTTGAATTTTTATCTCTCTGCGTGTTGCAGAGACTTCCTTTAGTTCTGTTGTCATAAATAGCAATCAGTAATCAGTATTCAGCAATCAGTTGGTTTGGCTGACAGCTGATTGCTGATGGCTGACAGCTTCTTGGTGCGAAAGGGGGGACTCGAACCCCCACACCTTTCGGTACCAGATCCTAAGTCTGGCGCGTCTGCCAATTCCGCCACTTTCGCAAATTACATTTCAAATTTCGGCAGCGAGTTAGAATATCACGCGATGCTTGAGTTAGTCACAAGGAGGGTAAAGCAACCTTGACACGTCGGGATTGTGTTACTGAGGCTCACTTCACGCGGTACGTGGTTTTTGGTTTGCCCAGGAAGTCTTTTCCACTCTCTTTAGCAACCACACCGGCGTGTTCGAGTTCGAAGTACGCGCGTTGAATCTCACCGCGATCAACCGCGAGCTTTTGAGCCAGCGCGGCAGGAGGTGTCAGCGTTTCACCGGAAGGTAGTTGACCATTCCGAATCAGGGCTTCAATTTGTTCACGCACCTGGGCGTATATAGGTCCGTGTGAGACGTCTTTCAATTCAATGTTCATGTTGTTATGTAACGCAAACTGTTAGTTTGCGATGCCGCATCGAAAATGCATATTAACCGCAAACTAACAGTTTGTGTTACAGCGTGCGAGTGACTTTTGACAACGACCGGGGTGAATCGGGATTCAAACCTTTTGCCTCAGCCAGCAATGCCGCAAACAATTGGCCGGGGATCATATACGGGATCGGTGCAAGGAATTCATCAATCTCTTTAGACATGATTACTGCACGCGTGCAACTTGCGGCGATATTAAGGTCACTGGTGATGACCAGAGTCTCCGCATGCAGTTCTCCCAATCTCCTGATTAGATCGTTCACTCCAGGGAGCACGGCTCCAGGTGGCGCAAAGATGAAAACCGGGAAGTGGCGCTCGACCATGGCGAGTGGCCCATGCAAAAAATCAGCTGATGAAAAGCGCTCAGCGACGACGTAACAAGTTTCCATCAGTTTGAGGGCCAGCTCGTATGCGTTTGCGTATGCCAGGCCTCTGCCGACAACCACGCAGTTCTCCATGAACACATATCGTTGTACCAATTCAAGAATCGCCGGCTGCTGTTCCAGAGCGCCGTTAGCGAGCTCAGGAATAACTTCGTAATGATGATCAAAAGCTCCCTCAGCGAGACTCGCGGCTAACATATAGAAGAGCAGCATCTGTCCCGTGAAAGTCTTCGTCGCAGCGACAGATCTTTCGCGACCGCCGTGCATCAGCAGAGTCTCGTCTACTAAACCGGTCATTGACGACGCTGGTTCGTTAGTTATGCCGACTGTGTAAGCGCCGGCTGCGCGCGAATGTTCGAGGACATGGTTGATATCTTCGCCCTCTCCGGATTGGGAGACACCTATCACGAGCGCGTTTTGTAATTTCAGCTTCGCGTTGTAGATCGTATGTACTGAAGGCGCCGAGAGCGAGACTGGAATGCCGGTTGTGATTTCGATCAAATAACGTCCGAATAAGGCGGCGTTATCTGAGCTGCCTCGAGCGACGAGCACAATTAAGTCGATAGCCCGATCCTTCAGAAACTTTCCGAGCCGATCGATCTTCGCTCGCTCCGCTGCAATTGTTTGCGCGAGCGCTGCCGGCTGTTCGGCGATTTCCTGAAGCATCAACGACAAAAGCAATCTCCTATGTACAACAGCCTGCCAGCCTGTTGCGCGTACTTAAGACTCAATATTGAATGCCGCGGGACGGTTGCAGGCTGGCAGCCTGCAGTACAGTGTGATAAATAATCGTTCGTTCTTTCCAAACAATTTATTCCGTCAACAACTTCGAGCTTTCCTTCAATGCAGAACATTCTAACCCGAAGTTTCATCTCATGCCTGTTCATCTTTGGCATCGCGTTGCCGGCTTCACAAGCGTTGGCCCAGAACTCTGCTCCGAATGAGATACATGTCATACCTCGACCAAGACAAGTACTGGTGAGTCGCGAGGCCTTTCGCCTCACGCCAACTTCAAGCCTGACATTGGCTGATCCTGCCTCAGAGGACGATCGCTTCGCAGCGCAAGATTTCATTGATGATGTGAAAGAGACCGCGGGTCTGGCGCTGAAGATTGGGAAGGCCCGCAAGCAAGCGATTTTGATCGGGTCATTAGATCGGCCGGCAGTTCAGTTAGCTTTGAAACGAGTTGCATTCGAGGCCCCAGCCGATCTCGATCCCGAAGGGTATCTTGTTAGCGTTAGCAACACTGAAATTGTGGTCGCCGGTAAAACTGCCGCCGGCGTTTTCTATGGCTTGCAGACGCTGAAGCAACTGGTGCGTGGTGAAGGCGCCGGAACAATCATTCAGGGAGTTCGGATTACTGATTGGCCGGCAATGCGATGGCGCGGCGTGTCTGACGACATTAGTCGCGGGCCGGTGCCGACGCTCGATTACATCAAGCGACAGTTGCGAACGGAGGCTATGTTCAAGCTGAACATGCATTCGTTCTACATGGAACACACGTTTGCGAGCAGCACTCATCCGTTAATCGGCCCAGCCGGCGGCTCATTAACGCCGGAAGAGATTCGCGAGTTGGTAACATTCGCGAGGCGCTATCACATTGAACTCGTGCCTGAGCAGCAAACTTTCGGGCATCTTCACAAGGCACTGCGTCTCGAGCGCTACAACGAACTCGCCGAGACCCCTTATGGCGACGTTCTCTCCCCGCAACAAGAGGGAAGTTACAAACTCATCAATGATTGGTACCGCGAGTTAAGTGATCTTTTCCCGGGGAAGTTTTTTCATATCGGTTCAGACGAAACCTATGAACTGGGCGAAGGACAGAGTCGCGAGGCAGCTCGCAGCCGCGGCGTTGGCGCCGTCTATTTTGAGCACCTCAATCGCGTGCGCGAAGTGTTAAAGCCATACAACCGTCGGTTGATGTTTTGGGGAGACATCGCTCTGAATCATTCAGACTTGATCGGCAATATTCCCAAAGACATGATCGTCATGAATTGGCAGTACGGGGCTCGTGATGATTATTCGGGTTCGATCAAGCCGTTCAAAGACGCTGGACTCGAGCAATTCGTTTGTCCGGGCGTCTGGAACTGGAACCAGATCTTCCCGCAACTGGAAGCGGCATCGAAAAACATCACCAACTTTGTCCGCGATGGTCAAAAGGCCGGCGCCATCGGCATGATGAATACCAGTTGGGACGATGATGGCGAATCGCTCTTTGAAATGACCTGGCATGGGATAGTGCTGGGAGCCGCGGCTTCCTGGCAGAGTGACACCGTGGACATGGCCAAGTTCGACCGCGATTTTGATTGGGCGTTCTTTCGAGCCGACGGGGGCGAATTCATCAAGGTCATCCGCACTCTTGGCAGCGTTAACGATGTGATGGGATTTAGTGGAACGACTGACGACTTGTTCTGGCGTGATCCCTTTACCACGCCGTTTGTGAGTTACGTTCGCGGCAACGCCGACAAGACTCGTCAGATGCGACTGAATGTCGAGAATGCGCAAGAGTCTCTGATCCGAATTCAAGCGGGCGCTCGCCGAAATCGCTCGATGATTCCGGCGTTGCTTTTTGCTTCACAGCGGTTCGACCATTTAGGCCGCAGAATGCAGTTGATGGTGAAGTTCAGCGATCAATATTGGGATGCGTACCTTAATCTGGGGGATCGCGCGAAAGTACGCCGGCTGCGATTCTATTCGGGAGCGATCTATAACAACCTGCGAGAAATGACGGAAGAGCTCTCAATATTAAAGGAGAGCTATCGCAAACAGTGGCTGGCTGAGAATAGGCCCTATTGGTTGGACAGCGTTTTGAGTCGATACGATCACTCAATGGCGTTATGGCTGGAGAAATCGCGCGTGATGGATGAGGTTCTAGGGCGGTACAACCAGACCTCGACTCTCCCGCCCCCCGAAGAATTTGGTTTGGGTCCGCGGCCAAACCCTCCATCTACGCGATAACGCGTAAGGTGAGCAACAGGCGTTAAGAGTTCAATCTTTAGATTGCACGCCGTAACGAACGATGAGTGAACCTCCAACAACAACCACGCGGCTTGTCTCGCTCGATGTTTTTCGAGGGCTGACTATTGCCGGAATGGTACTCGTGAATAATCCGGGGTCATGGGGAAGTATCTACTGGCCCCTCGAGCATGCGGAGTGGAATGGCTGGACACCCACCGACCTCATTTTCCCCTTCTTCGTATTTATTGTTGGCGTCGCGATTCCGCTGGCCTTCGCAAAACGCGTCGAAGCTGGTGGCAGCAAGCGTGATCTGTACCTAAAGATCATTAGGCGGACGCTGATTATCTTCGGCTTAGGATTGTTCCTCGCAGGCTTTCCTTATTTTCGTCTGAGCACTATTCGCATTCCGGGGGTGCTGGCTCGACTGGCGGTTTGCTACTTGTTTGCCTCGCTGATCTATTTGAAAACGAGGCCTCGAACGCAGGTGATCATCGCAGCCGCGTTACTGGTTCTTTATTGGCTGGTGATGACTCATGCGTCCGCGCCGGGGTTTCCCCACGGCGACCTAAGTAAGGAAGGAAGCCTGGCTTCTTACATCGACCGAACGGTCTTTGGGCCGCACATCTGGTCACAGGGGAAAGTCTACGACCCGGAAGGAATCTTGAGCACGATTCCCGCAATCTGTACTGCGCTCTTCGGCGTCCTGACCGGACATTGGCTGCGCAGCAACAAGACTGACTATGAAAAAGTTGCAGGCATGTTTTTCGCTGGAATGTGTTGCGTCATTATTGGTTGGGCGTGGAATCCTTTCTTCCCGATCAATAAAGGACTCTGGACAAGTTCTTATGTCTTTTTTACCGGCGGCATGGCTTTGCAGTTGCTGGCGTTTTGTTACTGGCTGATTGATATCAAGAACTGGCGCGCCTGGACAAAACCCTTCGTCGTGTTTGGCGTGAATGCAATTGCGCTGTTTGTCGGCACCGGCTTGATGGCGCGCTTGATGGGACTGATCAAGTTCTCGCGCGCTGATGGAACGCGTGTTTCGCTGCAAGGATGGATTTACCGGGCGGCTTTTCTGTCCTGGGCTTCGCCGATCAATGCCTCGCTGGCATACGCGATCGTCTTCGTCCTTTTCTGGCTCGGCTTGATGTACCTGCTATATAGAAGAAAGATATTCATAAGGATCTAAAAGAAGGTCTTTGATCTTGGGTCTTTGGTCTTTGTTTGTGTCGGGCACGGCCGTAGATTTCATTCGCGTACATTCAATGCACGACGCGGAAACTACCGCGCCCTGGACAAACAAAGACCAAAGATCTAAGACCTAAAACACTCTGTCAATAACTCAAGGAGATCGCTATGCCAACCTACATCGCGCTTATGAAATACACGCAGCAGGGCGCAGCCAAACTAAAGGACAGCCCCAAACGCCTCGATGCCGGCCGTAAGACCTTCAAGAAGTTCGGCGCTGAGATCAAAGACACTTATCTGACCATGGGTCGATACGATCTGGTTTGCATTATTGACGCGCCGGATGATGACACGCTGGCGCGGCTAATGTTGCAGTTGGGCTCGCAAGGCAACGTCCAGACTGAAACGCTCAGAGCGTTCAGCGAAGATCAATTCCGCAAGATCGCCGGATCTATTTGATCTCGCATCAGGATCTTAGCTTTGGTTGAAGGCCCGAAGGGCCGATAGTTAATAGCCACGCCCGTGAGGGCGTGGATGACGATCAGATCAGAAACTCGGGAGCGCCGAAGGTGCGGTAGTGTGAGGGAGCGACGGCCTGACCAACACCACTACCGCCTTAGGGACTATCGCACCTTCGGCGCTCACCACGAGAGCCGCTGCGGTAGCCACGCCCTCACGGGCGTGGCTATTAACTATCGGCCCTTCGGGCCTATAGACACCTCGAGAAAATATCCTTAGATAGTTCCTGCCGCTTGCAACCCAAACCGCTAAGCCAACACCTAACACGCCTGCGTCAATTCATTCGCAACTTATTCAACAAGCAAAGCGTAACCTTTGGGTTGACCATGGTGTCTGTCTGATTATGGATTTATCAAAACGTCACAAATTTGCCCGGTTTTCGAACTTCAGCAGAACTCTCGCACTTATTGTTAGTCCCTTCTTGTTCGGATTCGCTGCATCGGCCCAGACCCCAGCGATATCTGAGGTTTCAAAGACTGCATCAAATTCGGTCGCCAAGACCGCGCCGGCTGATGACTATAAAAAAGGTCTGTCAGATTTGGCGGCTCTTTACGAGATCGAGGTGCAGAGGCTTGAAAAAGAAAACACTCAGCTAAAGGACTTATATAAGGACGGTCTGGTCGCCCGGATGGTAGTCGAAGCCAACGAAAAGTCTTTGAGTGATGCGCGGGCGAAACTTGAAAAGGCTCGCACTGACATCGCCGAAGCCAACAAGCCGGCGGCCCCAATTGTCGCGGACCGATCAGCAGTCTTGTTCGGAGCTTCCGATACTTCGTGGTCTACTAGAAACTCAAAAGTTGATGGATTAATCCGTCTTTACGGCAACAAGTATGGCGTCGACTCTTACCTTATTTATTGTCTGATGTCTCAGGAGTCGGGATTCAGCTCAGGCGCGACCAGTAATAAAGGCGCCCAGGGCTTGATGCAATTGATGCCGGGGACGGCGGCGCGCTACGGCGTGACCAACCCGTACGACGTGGCGCAGAGCATTATGGGTGGCACCCGCTATCTGAAAGATCTGCTGACGATGTTCAATGGAAGAATCGACCTGGCGTTGGCTGGTTACAATGCGGGCGAGGGCGCTGTCATAAAATACAACTATTCGATACCGCCTTACTCCGAGACGAGAAATTACGTGCGCCTCATCAGCATGCGTTACTCGAAAGGCAAAGCGCCGAAGACGTTAACTAAGCCCGCCATCTAACGGTCAAGTAAGCAGCCAATACCAGTTCCTGGGCTTTCGATCAGTGAAGCTCGGCGCAAGATTTAACCGGAGTATCCTTCCCTAAAGGCAACGGTTCCCAGCCACCGAGCTGCCAACTGGATCCATCCGAATATTCAATTCTGCCGATAATAACTTTTTGACTCGGGTCTTTAGCTGGGCTGTTAGCTTTGACCGTGCGAGAGGGTGGACCGCTCAACACTTTCAGCGACTTGCTCTCGTTCGGTTTGATCTTCTCCCCGCAACGAAAGCGTCGAATGGAAAGATTGCGTTGATCCGAAGGGTCGCCAGTTTGGAAGTCCCAGAAGATCGCAGCAATCGTTTTGGCGCTGTTGTTTTTCAACTTGGCCGTGTACATGAATCTCGTTGATCCCTTGCCGTCGCGTCCGGAAGCAGATTCAACATTTCCCAAACGGTCACTGCGGTTCTCAACCGACAGTCGGGGTTCCCGATCTGTTACCGCCGGGGCGGGCTGGCCGGCCGGAACAGGGGTCGCACGACTGCTGCGAACACTGTCGCTATTTGGAAACGATCCGAAAACATCTCCTGCAGCGTCCAGATTGGGTTGAGGCGCAGCTACACAGGAGTAGCTCAGTATCTCAACATTGGGTCCATCGCTTTGCGCTTCCTGAGAGTGCAAAACCCCAGCCGTCAAGCCGACTATCAAGATTGTCAAACAAAGACTGAAGAGGGCTTTCATTGATTCACCTTTCATGGGAGGCACACAAAGATTCTCCTTTTGGTATTGCAACAGGAAAGGACGCGAGGGAAACCTTTCGCGTTGCCAACGGCGGTTAGACTTTTCTTTTATGGAGCCGCAGGCTATTCAACTTCGTATGCAGATCCGATTTTACGTTCTTAATTGGGGACACGTAAGATTGGGTAAGGTTGATTTAGCCTTGCCTAAGACTTGTGCGGCGGCGGCAAAGCCGCGAAGTCGCGGGCTTGGCGACTCTGCGAGTATACTGAGTCGCAGCTCGTTCTCGCTGGATATGGAGCATCATGGCTAGCACGATACGTTGGACTTCCACCGATCTGAAAGCGTTGCCGGACGACGGCAAACGCTACGAGATAATCGATGGAGAACTCTTCGTGTCAAAACAACCGACCTGGCATCACCAGTACACCTGTGTTCGATTGGCTGTCGTATTGAATGCGTGGGATCCAAAAGGGGAACACGGCAGAGTGAATTTAGCGCCTGGATTGATCTTTGCCGATGATGACGATGTGGCTCCGGATCTTGTTTGGATCAGCAACGAGCGCCTCTCGTGGGCGCTGGGAAGCGATGAAAAACTCCATGCTGCGCCAGAAATAGTCATCGAAGTGCTTTCTCCAGGTCGTGCCAACGAGAGACGTGACCGCGAAGTGAAACTGAACTTATATTCGCGCCGCGGCGTTGATGAGTATTGGATTGTTGATTGGCAAACACGCCAGCTTGATGTCTATCGTCGTATCGACGAGGCGCTGTCTCTGGTAGGAA
>Ga0157380_10002311_pt1 | contig 12801 bp, 15 predicted proteins | sample S35metaG_FD_119757 | JGI IMG/M metagenome (GOLD analysis project Ga0157380, IMG submission 119757) | Switchgrass rhizosphere microbial communities from Kellogg Biological Station, Michigan, USA - S3-5 metaG | ecosystem: Host-associated > Plants > Roots > Rhizosphere > Soil | place: USA...
GCCGGCCGGATTCCGTCGCCGTCACCGCGGCTTCGATCGGCCACGCCGAGAGCGTGACGTTCGTGCAGAGTTCGCGGCCGTTCGCGGCCTGGGAGCGCGTCGGGCGGCGCGGCGCGCCCGCGAAGCTGGGCGTGGACCACCTGATGGCGAGTTCGGCGATCCCGCTCCTGTTTCCCCCGGTCGCCATGGAGGGCGGGCATTACGGCGACGGGGCGATGCGCCACTCGACGCCGTTCGCGCCCGCGATCCACCTCGGCGCCGACCGGATCCTCGTGATCGGCGTGCGGCATTCCGGGGCAGGACGCGGGCCGGTCGGCCCCGCGCCCAACATGGCGGAGCAGTTCGGGTTCATGCTGGATTCGCTGTTCATCGAGAGCCTGCAGGCGGACCTCGAACGCCTGAACCGGATCAACGCGCTGCTCGTCGGGCGCCGGCCGGGTCCCGTGCCGTTCGACATGCGCCACGTGGACACGCTGGTGCTGCAGCCGGAGCGCGACCCGGTGGAGGCCGCCCTCGCGCACCGCGACGCGATGCCGGGGCCGCTGCGGGCGCTGCTGCGCATCCTCGGTGCGCGCGGCGTGCGCGGAGGCCGGCTGCTCTCCTACCTGCTGTTCGAGGGCGCCTACACCCGCGAGCTGATCGCGGCCGGCGAGCGCGACGCCGGGCGGCGCCGCGCCGAGATCTCGGCATTCCTCGGGCTCGACCGCGCTTACGGGGCGCGCATCGACTGAAGGGAATCAGGCCGACAGCGCGTTGTGGCGCACGAGGAGCTGCGGATACTTCGCCCGGAAGTGCCGCGCGAGCCGCTCGACCAGGTAGACCGAACGGTGCTGGCCGCCGGTGCAGCCGATCGCGATCGTGAGATAGCCCCGGTTCGTCTGCTCGTACTCGGGAAGCCGGCTCTCGATGAAGCGCACGAGGTCCTCGACCATGCGCTCCACGCGCGGGCTCGCCTCGAGGAACTCGATCACCTTCGTGTCGAGGCCCGTCAGCGGCTTGAGCGCCGGCTCCCAGTACGGGTTTGGCAGCGTGCGCGCGTCGAACACGAAATCGGCGTCGCCGGGCATGCCGTGCTTGTAGCCGAAGGACTCGAACAGGATCGACAGGCGCCCCGGCGCATTCGGCTCCACGCGCTTCACGATCTGGTCGCGCAGCTCGTGCATGCTCATGCGGGACGTGTCGATGACGAGGTCCGCGCTGTCGATCAGCGGGTGCAGCAGGCGACGCTCCTCGGCGATCGCATCGGCGAGCGAGACGCCCGCGCCTGCGAGCGGGTGCCGGCGCCGCGTTTCCGCGTAGCGGCGCAGCAGCACGTCGTCCTCCGCGTGCAGGTACAGCACCTCGCAGCGCAGGCCCGAGCGCCGCAGGTCGGCCACCAGCGCGGGGATCGACGCCAGGTCGTCGGGGCGGTTCCGCGCGTCGAGCCCGACGGCCAGCCGGCGGTAGACGGGCTCCTCGCTGCGCAGCGAATGCGAGACCAGCGCCTGCACGAGGCCGGCCGGGATGTTGTCGATGCAGTACCAGCCGAGGTCTTCCAGCATGTTGAGCGCGACGCTCTTGCCGGACCCCGACAGGCCGCTGACGACGACGAGGCGAGTCATGCGCCGCCCGCGCTCAGGCGGGCCTCCCGCGCGCGACCTCGGCCGCGTGGTGGTCGGAGAGCTTCTCCTTGTGCTTGCGCACCAGCCGCTCGAGCTTGTCGGCGAGCGCGTCGATTGCGGCGTACATGTCCTCGTGCCTCGCGTCGGCGTGGATCACGGCCCCGCTGACGCCGAGCGTCGCCTCGGCCTTGTGTTCGAGCTTTTCCACCGTCAGGACGCAATGCACGTCCACGACGCGCTCGAAGTGCCGCAGCACGCGGTCGAGCTTCTTGCGCACGTAGTCGCGCAGCGGCGGAGTGACCTCGACGTGGTGGCCGGTCAGCGTCAACTGCATGATTCTCTCCTGCTTGCCTTCGTGTTCCTGGGCGGTCAGCGCCCGGCGACCTGCCGGCGCGCGCTCGAGGGCGCGATGCCGAGCGCCTCGCGGTACTTCGCGACGGTGCGCCGCGCCACCTGCACGCCGTCCGCGGCGAGCAGCTCGACGATCTGCTGGTCGGAGAGGGGCCGGCCCGGCGCTTCCTGGGCGATCAGCTTGCGGATCTTGGCACGGATCGCGGTCGACGAGACGCCGGCGCCGTCGTCGCCAGCCACCTGGCTCGAGAAGAAATACCTGAACTCGTAGACGCCGCGTGGCGTGTGCAGGTACTTGCCGGTCGTGATGCGCGAGATCGTCGACTCGTGCATGGCGACCGCCTCGGCGACGTCCTTCAGGATCATCGGCTCCATCGACTCCTCGCCGCGGTCGAGGAAGGCCTGCTGGCGCTCGACGATCGTGCGCGCCACCTTCAGCATGGTGTCGTTGCGGATCTCGAGGCTGCGCATCAGCCAGCGCGCCTCCTGCAGCTGCGAACGCAGCACCGCGTGGTCGGGTGCGCGCGTGATCATGCCGGCGTAGCCCTCGTTGATGCGCACGCGGGGGAGGGCAGCGGGGTTGAGCTCGACGACCCAGCCCTGGGGCGTGCGGCGCGCATACACGTCCGGCACGACGTACTCGGTGCGGCCCGCCTGGAAGGCGGCGCCCGGCCGCGGGTGGCAGCTGCGCACCAGCGCGAGCGCGACGTCGAGGTCCCCGCCGCTGACGCGCAGCTCGCGCTGCAGCGCCGCGAGGTCCCGGCCGGCGACCAGCTCGAGGTGACGGTGGGCGAGGGCGCGGGCGGTCGCGAGCCCCGGGGTCGCGGCGTCGAGCTGCGCGAGCTGCAGCTCGATGCACTCGGCGACCGAGCGGGCTCCGACGCCGGTGGGATCGAGCTGCTGCACCACCTCGAGCACGCGCGCGACGCCGGCCGCGTCCGTGCGCACCTCGCCGGCGAGCGCCTCGGCGATCGCCTCGAGCGGCTCGGTCAGGTATCCGTCGTCGTTGATCGCATCGACGAGGGCGCGCCCGATCGCGAGCGCGTCGGGCGGCAGGTGCGCGAGCTCGAGCTGCCAGTTGAGGTGATCGCGCAGCGTGCGGCCGGTCTCGTCCGGCAACTCGAGCTCGCGGTCGCCGGTGCCGGACCAGGGCGCCTCGGACTCCGCCGCGCTCGGCTCGGTCCAGTCGTCGCCGATCTCGACCACCGGTTCGTCGCCGCCGTCCTGGTCGGGGTCCTCGCGCGGTGGCGCCTCCGCCGACCAGGTCGCCTCGAAGTCCTCGTCGCCCTCGAGCATCACGTTGGTCTCGAGCGCCTGCAGCACCTGCGCCTGCAGCTCGAGGGTCGGAAGCTGCAGCAGGCGGATGGCCTGCTGGAGCTGCGGGGTCATCGCCAGCTGCTGGCCGAGGCGGAGCTGGAGGCTGGGCTTCATCATGCGGCCGCCGCCCCTCCTTTCCAGCGCGGACTAGAGCCTGAAATCCTGCCCCAAGTAGACCTTGCGCACCTCGGGATTTGCAAGGATCTCGTCCGCGGTTCCGGAGGCCAGGACGGTGCCCTGGTTGACGATGTAGGCCCGGACGCAGATTCCCAATGTTTCCCGCACGTTATGGTCGGTGATCAGCACGCCGATGCCGCGGTCCGCGAGGTGCCTCGCGATGCGTTGAATGTCATGGACCGAGAGCGGGTCCACGCCGGCGAACGGCTCGTCGAGCAGGATGAAGGCGGGGTTTGCGGCGAGCGCGCGCGCGATCTCGACGCGGCGGCGCTCGCCGCCGGACAGGCTCATCCCGACGTGGTCGCGCAGGTGCGCGACGTGCAGCTCCTCGAGCAGGCTTTCCAGCGCCTCGGCGCGCGCCGCGGCGTCGAGGTCGTCACGCGTCTCGAGGATCGCGCGGATGTTGTCCCTCACCGACAGGCGGCGGAAGATCGACGGCTCCTGCGGCAGGTAGCCGACGCCGCGCCGGGCGCGCGCGTGCATCGGCAGCGTCGTGATGTCCTCGCCGTCGAGCGTGATCCGGCCGCCGTCGCAGGGTACGAGGCCGACGATCATGTAGAAGGCGGTGGTCTTGCCCGCGCCGTTCGGGCCGAGCAGGCCGACGACCTCGCCGCTCGCGATCGACAGCGAGAGCGAGGAGACGACCTTGCGCTTGCGGTAGCTCTTTTCGAGCTCCGTCGCCACGAGCTCGCTCATTGCTCGGGCTTCTTCTTTTCGTTCGCAGCCTCGCCCGGCTGGATCGTGATGACGACTTCCTTCTGGGAGACGACGGCCTGGTTGGCCGTGCTGTAGACGAGCGTCTCGCCGGTGATCTCGGTCTTGCCGTCCGAGAGCCAGGCGCTGCCCGTGAGCTCGACCGTGCCGCGCTTCATGTCGAAGTCGATGCGGTCCGCGCGGCCCTGGGCGAGCTCGTCCTTGCGTTTCTGCTCGAAGGTCGCCGGGGCGCCCGTGACGCTTGCGCTCGCAACCTCGCCGCGCGCGAACCGCACGTCGGCCGTGTCGCTGGCGAGCGCCCCGTCCGGCATCGAGATGCGCACCGTCCCCTGGAACTTCCAGTTGCTGTCGTCGAAGTTGACGCCGGTGGTCACCGCGCTGTCGGCCGTGATGCGGACCTCGCCCTGCGTGATGGTCACCGCGCCGTATTCGACCACGCCCTTGTTGCTGTCGTAGTTCAGCGAACTCGCCGTGAGCTGGATCGGCAGCTGCTCGCGCTGCTCGACCGCGGCGGCGGCCGTGCCGGCGGCGGCCATCAGCAGGGCGAGCAGGAGCTCAGGGCGTGAACTGGCCATTGACGTCCGATTCCAGCCGGAGCTTGCCGGCCTTGAGGTCCGCGTGCATGCCGAGCCCGCGCAGGCTGTGGTTCCCGAACTCGAGCTCGACCGGCGACCGCGTATCCGCGACCTCGTTGACGGTGTCGAGCGTCAGGCGCGGCGTGTGCAGCTCGGCAACCTGCGGCTCGTCGCCCGGGCGGCCCTTGAGCAGGACGTCGCCCTCGAACTCGACCGTGTTGCCGCCCTGCGGCACCCGCGCTTCGTCAGAAGTCAGTTTCCAGGTCTGCCCGGTCGGCGCATGGTAGTCGACCGCGACTTCCGAAAGCCGTATGACGCCGCTCGCGGGGTCCTGGTTGGCCGAAATGGACAGCAGGCCGATGCGGAGCCTGCCGTCCACGCCGAATTCCTGCAGGTCGACGCCGGTCAGGAAGTAGCCCGGGTTCGCCTCGTCGCCGCGGTCCGGGGCCGGCTCGCGGTCGGCGGCGCGCCACCGCACCAGCCCCGCGATGAGCGCCACGACGCCGGCCAGCAGCAGCAGGCGCGCGGTCATGCCGGCGCGCCCCGCGCATCGAGCAGCCAGTCGCAGAACTCGCGCACCGCGCCGCGGCCGCCGGCCGCGCGCGTGACGTGCCCGGCAGCCGCGAGCACCCTTGGGTGCGCGTCGGCGACGGCCGCGGGCAGCCCGACCGCCGCCATCATGCCGAGGTCGGGCGTGTCGTCGACCAGGCAGGCGACGTGGCGCGCCTCGATCGCGCTGCGCCCCAGGAGCTCCGCGAGCGCGCGTGCCTTGTCGTCGACACCCTGGGCGACGTCGCTGACGCCGAGCTCGCGCATGCGTGCCGCCACCGCAGCCGAGCGGCGGCCGGAGATCACCGCGACGCCGACGCCGGCGGCGACGAGCCGCCTGATGCCGTGGCCGTCGCGGACGTGAAACGCCTTGAGCTGCTCGCCGTCCGCGCCGTACCAGAGCCGGCCGTCGGTCAGCACGCCGTCCACGTCGAGCACCAGCAGCGCAATCTCGGCGGCCGGCGTCACATCACCCCCGCGCGCAGCAGGTCGTGCACGTTCAGCGCGCCGGCGAGGCGCCCCGACTGGTCGAGCACCAGGAGGCCGTTCACCGCGTGCTTCTCCATCATCAGCACGGCCTCGGCGGCGAGCTCGCTCGCGCCGATCGAGCGGGGGTTCTGGGTCATGACGTCGGACATGCGGCTCTTCTGGATGTCGATACGCCGGTCGAGCGCGCGCCGCAGGTCGCCGTCCGTGAAGACCCCGACCACCCGGTCGTCGCCGTCGACGACCGCGGTGAGCCCGAGGCGCTTGCGCGACATCTCCAGGAGTCCCTCGGTCAGCGGCGTGTCGGGATGCACGCGCGGAAGGTCGGCGCCGCGGCGCATGACGTCGGACACGTGCAGCAGCAGGCGCCTGCCCAGCGATCCGCCCGGGTGCGAGCGCGCGAAGTCCTGCTCGGTGAAGCCGCGGTGCTTGAGGAGCGCGACCGCGAGCGCATCGCCCATGGCAAGCGTCGCCGTTGTGCTGGCGGTCGGCGCCAGGTTGAGCGGGCAGGCCTCGGCCGGCACGCTGATGTCGAGGTGGACGTCCGACTCGCGCGCGAGCGTCGAATGCGGGTTTCCGGTCATTGAGATGAGCGGCGCGTCCATGCGCTTGAACAGCGGCAGGATCGTCAGCAGCTCCGCGGTCTCGCCCGAATACGAGATCGCGAGCACGACGTCGCCCTTGGCGACCATGCCGAGGTCGCCGTGGCTCGCTTCGGCCGCATGCAGGAAGAAAGCGGGGGTGCCGGTGCTTGCGAGCGTTGCGGCGATCTTGCCGCCGACGTGCCCCGACTTGCCCATGCCCGAGACGACGACGCGGCCCGGGCAGGCGAGGAGCATGCGGCAGGCCTTCTCGAAGTCGTCGCCCAGCCGGTCGACGAGCGCGGCGACGGCGCGGGCCTCGATCCGGAGCGCCTCGCGCCCCATCTCGACCAGGTGCTGGCTTTCGGCGGCGTCATTCATCGGTTGCGCGCGGTATTTCCGGTGTGGTCCGGCATCATACACCGGGCTCGCGGCACCCTTTAGAATGCCGGCATGTCGCCGGAGGAGATCAGCCGACAGATCGAGGCCGCGCTGCCCGGGGCGACGGTGCGCGTCGCGTCGGAGGACGGCGTGCACTTTGCCGCGCTGGTGGTGGCCCCGCAGTTCGAGGGCCTGCGCCCGATTGCACGCCACCAGCTCGTCTATCGCGCGCTCGGAGGCGCGGTGGGCGGCCTCATCCACGCCCTGTCGCTCGACACGCCGTCGCCCAGCGAGTGGGCGCGCCGTGCCGCGGGCTGATCGAAGTCTCGCCGCGTGGACAAGTTCCAGATCACCGGCGGCAATCGCCTCGAGGGCGAGGTGCGCGCCTCGGGCGCGAAGAACGCCGCGCTGCCGATCATCGCGGCCGGCCTCCTGACCGACCGCCCGCTCTCGCTGCGCAACATCCCCGAGCTGCACGACGTCACGACGATGCTGCGCCTGCTCGCGCGCATGGGCGTTTCCACGACCGCCGCGGGCGGCGGCCTGGTCCGCGTCGATGCGAGCGGCCTCGACGAACCGGTCGCGCCCTACGAGCTCGTCAAGACCATGCGCGCCTCGATCCTCGTGCTCGGGCCGCTGCTGGCGCGCCACGGCGAGGCGCGCGTGTCGCTGCCCGGCGGCTGCGCGATCGGCGCGCGCCCCGTCAACCTGCACGTGGCCGGGCTCGAGGCCATGGGCGCCTCGATCGCGATCGAGGGCGGCTACATCCACGCGACCGCCGGCCGGCTCAATGGCGCGCGCATCGTCCAGGACACGGTGACCGTCACCGGCACCGAGAACCTCATGATGGCGGCGACGCTCGCGAAAGGCCGCACGGTGATCGAGAACGCCGCGCGTGAGCCGGAGGTCGCCGACCTCGCGGCCTGCCTCACGGCGATGGGCGCGAAGATCACCGGCGCCGGCACCGACACGATCGTCGTCGAGGGGCGCGAGCGCCTCGACGGCTGCGAGCACCGCGTGCTGCCGGACCGCATCGAGACCGGCACGTTCCTGGTGGCCGGCGCCATCACCGGTGGGCGCGTGCGCGTCACGGGCAGCGAGCCCGCTCATCTTGACGCCGTGATCGCGAAGCTGCGCGAGGCGGGGGCGAAAGTGGGCGTCGGCACGGACTGGATCGAGGTCGACATGACCGGCCGGCCGCGCGCCGTGGACATCCGCACCGCGCCGCACCCCGGGTTCCCGACCGACATGCAGGCGCAGGTCGCGACGCTCAACGCCGTCGCCGACGGCGTCGGCACGATCGTCGAGACGATCTTCGAGAACCGCTTCATGCACATGCTCGAGCTCAGACGGCTCGGCGCCGACGTGCGCATCGAGGGGCACACGGCCGTGATCCACGGCGTGCCGCGCCTGTCGGGCGCCCCGGTCATGGCCACGGACTTGCGCGCGTCGGCGAGCCTCGTGCTCGCGGGCCTGGTCGCCGAGGGCACGACCGACGTGCAGCGCATCTACCACATCGACCGGGGCTACGAGCACATCGAGGAGAAGATGCGCGGCCTCGGCGCGGACATCCGCCGCGTGCCGGGACCCGCGACCTAGGACGAGCGCATCGCTCCCGCTTCCTGCGGGCGCTCGACGACCTCGATGCGGACGTTGTGCTCCTGGCCGTCGGCCTCCGCGGCGGAGCGGCGCCAGAGCCTGAGGCGCGCGGCCTGGCCGGGCTGCAGCAACGCGATCCGTGCGCGCAGGTCCTGCGCGCCGCGCAGAGGCTTGCCGTTCATCAGCGTGATGACGTCGCCACGCGCGACGCCCTGGCGGTCGGCGGGGCTGCCCGGGTCGACGCGGTTGACCAGCACCGAGCCCTCGGGCAGGTCCGACTGCGCGAGCGCTCCCGGCGGGATGTCGCCCGGCACGACGCCGATCCAGCCGCGCACCACCTTGCCGTCGCGGATGATCGCGTCCACGACGCCCCGCACGAGGTCGACCGGGATCGCGAAGCCGATGCCCTCGATGCCGGCCTGGCGCCCGGCGATGGCGCTGTTGAGCCCGACCAGCTTGCCGGTCGCGTCCACGAGCGCGCCGCCCGAGTTGCCGAAGTTGATCGCGGCATCGGTCTGGATGAAGTTCTCGTAGGTCGTCACCCCGAGCTGGCCGCGCCCGGTCGCGCTGACGATGCCCTGCGTCACGGTCTGGCCGAGGCCCAGCGGATTGCCGATCGCGAGCACGGGCTCGCCGACCCGCAGCCGGTCCGATCGACCGAGCGGCATGATCGGCAGCGTGCCGAGCTGGATCCGCAGCACCGCAAGGTCCGTGTCGCGGTCCACGCCGACCAGGGTCGCCGGCGCCTCGCGCCCGTCGCGCAGCTGGACGCGGATCTGCGCCGCGCGCTCGATGACGTGGTTGCTCGTGACGATGTGGCCGTGCACGTCGTAGATGATCCCGGACCCGAGGCTGCGCTCGACGCGCTCCCGGTACTCCGGCCAGACGTCGCCGAAGAGTTGCGCGAATTGCGGCGGCAGCCCCGCGACGTTCGGCACCACCACACGGCGCTCGGTGAAGATGTTGACGACGGCCGGCGCAGTGGCGTCCACCGCGTCCGCATAACTCACGAACCGGGCCGGCGCGGCCTCCGGGATCGGGACGACGACGCTCGTGTCCGCGGGCGGCGGCGCGGGCGGCGGTGCCGGCGCCTCCGGCGCGGGCCGCAGCAGGATCCAGCCGAGCGCGACGGCGAGACCGAGCGCGACCCAGGGAGAAATCCAGCGCAGCCAGCCAGGAATGCCCGACATATCGCCGTGTATAATGCGACAAACCCACAAACGAAAATCGACTGATGACCGAAACGATCGACAAGGGACGGCGGCAGCTCCTGACCGCCGCCACGACGCTGACCGGTGCCGTGGGCGTCGCTTTCGCCGCCGTGCCGTTCCTGGCCTCCTGGAAGCCGAGCGCGCGCGCCAAGGCGCTCGGCGCACCGGTCGAGATCGACATCAGCAAGCTGGAGCCGGGCGCCATGCTCAAGATCGAGTGGCGCGGCAAGCCGGTCCTGGTCGTGCGCCGCACGCCCGAGATGATCGAGCGCATCGGCGCGCACGACGCCCTGCTGGCCGACCCCCTGTCGAACGCCTCGCGCCAGCCGGAATACGCGCGCAATCCGGAGCGTGCGATCCGGCCGGAGTACCTGGTGCTGCTCGGCGTCTGCACCCACCTCGGCTGCCTGCCGCAGAACCGGTTCTCCCCCGGCGCGAGCGCGGACGGCGTGCTGACGGCAACCTGGCCGGGCGGGTTCTTCTGCCCCTGCCACGGCTCCAAGTTCGACCTCTCGGGCCGCGTGTTCGCCGGCGTGCCGGCGCCCACGAACCTCGAGATCCCGCCGTACAGCTTCGCGGGCGACAGTCACATCCTGATCGGCCTCGACCCGGCGAAGGAGGCCTGATGGCGGACGTGAAGGCAGCAGTCGCCCCCGGAGCGGGCCGCCTGGTGCGGCTCGGCGCGTGGATCGACGCGCGCTTCCCGATGACGTCGCTCTGGAATGAGCACGTCGGGCAATATTACGCGCCGAAGAACTTCAACTTCTGGTACTACTTCGGCTCGATCGCGCTGTTCGTGCTCGCGCTGCAGATCGTCACGGGCATCTTCCTGACGATGAGCTACAAGCCCTCCGCGACCGAGGCCTTCGGCTCGGTCGAGTACATCATGCGCGACGTGGAGTGGGGCTGGCTCATCCGCTACCTGCACTCGACCGGCGCCTCGGCATTCTTCATCGTCGTCTACCTGCACATGTTCAGGGGGCTCCTGTACGGCTCGCACCGGAACCCGCGCGAGCTCGTGTGGATCTTCGGCGTGCTGATCTACCTGGCGCTGATGGCCGAGGCCTTCTTCGGCTACCTGCTGCCGTGGGGCAACATGTCGTACTGGGGCGCGCAGGTGATCGTTTCGCTGTTCGGCACGTTCCCGCTGATCGGCGATTCGCTGATCGAATGGATCCGGGGCGACTATTTCATCTCGGACATCACGCTGAACCGCTTCTTCGCCCTGCACGTCGTCGCGCTGCCACTGGTGCTCATTTTCCTCGTGGTCGCGCACATCCTGGCGCTGCACGAGGTCGGTTCCAACAACCCGGACGGCATCGAGATCAAGAAGTCGAAGGGCGCCGACGGCCATCCGCTGGACGGGATCACGTTCCATCCCTACTACACGGTCAAGGACCTCTACGGCCTCAGCGTGTTCCTCGTGCTGTTCGCCGGCGTGGTCTTCTTCGCGCCGGAGATGGGCGGCCTGTTCCTCGAGGCGCCGAACTTCGAGCCGGCAAACCCGCTGCTCACGCCCGAGCACATCGCGCCGGTCTGGTACTTCACGCCGTACTACGCGATCCTGCGCGCCGTCCCGGCATTCCTGAACACCCAGGTCTGGGGCGTGCTCGCGCTGTTCGCAGCGGTGCTGCTGCTGTTCTTCGTCCCCTGGCTGGACCGTTCGCCGGTCAAGTCGATCCGCTACCGCGGGCCGATCTACAAGGCAGCGCTGATGGTCTTCGCGGCAAACTTCATCATGCTCGGCTACTGCGGCCTGAAGCCGGCGGTCTCGCCGTTCACCAAGATGTCCGTGGTCGGCACGATCATCTACTTCGCGTTCTTCCTGCTGATGCCGTGGTATTCGCGCATCGACAGGGTCCGGCCGGAGCCGGCGCGGGTGACGCAGTGACCTCCCTGTCGCGCTTCGCGGCGGCCGTCGTCCTGTCGTTTGCCGCGGCGGCGAATGCCGCGACCGAGGGCTGGCCGCTGCAGGAAGCGGGCACGGACGTCAGTAACCTCGCCTCGCTGCAGCGCGGCGCGCGCAACTTCGTTAACTACTGCCTCGGCTGCCACTCCGCGAAGTACATGCGCTTCAGCCAGCTCGCCGAGGACCTGGCGCTGACCGAGGACGACCTGCAGGCGAACCTCATGTTCACCGGCACCCGCATCTACGACCCGATGGTCTCCGCGATGTCGGCAGAGCAGGGCCGGCAATGGTTCGGCAACGCGCCGCCCGACCTCTCGCTGATCGCGCGCAGCCGCGGCCCCGACTACGTGTTCACCTTCCTGCGCTCATTCTACGAGGACGCGTCGCGGCCCACCGGCGTCAACAACGCGGTGCTGCCGGGCACGGCGATGCCGCACGTGCTTGCGCCGCTGCAGGGCCTGCAGCGCCCGCGCTTCGAGACCACGACCGGCGCGGACGGGAAGGAGACGCAGCACCTCGCGGGCCTCGACCCCGGGGCGCTTGCCGGGGACATGCCGGCGGCCGCCTTCGACAGCTTCGTCCGCGACACCGTCGCGTTCCTCGAGTACATCTCCGAGCCCCACAAGGCCAAGCGGCAGGCGCTCGGCGTCTGGGTGGTCCTGTTCCTGCTCATGTTCACGGCCTTCGCCTGGTTCCTCTACAAGGAATACTGGAAGGACGTGAAGTGACGCCGCGTCGCGCGCGATGAAGGCCTGAGCCGGTGGCGGCGCCGCAGACCCCGAGGCGGCCCTATCTCGTGCGCGCCATGCACGAGTGGATGACGGCCAACAACCAGACGCCGCACCTCGTGGTCGATGCCGCCCTGCCGTCCGCCGAGGTGCCGCGCGCCTACGTGCGGGACGGGCGCATCACGCTGAACGTCAGCTGGCAGGCGACGCAGGGGCTCAAGCTCGGCAACGAGTGGATCGAGTTCTCGGCGCGCTTCGGCGGCGTCTCGCAGCACGTCCGCATCCCGGTCACGTCGGTGCTCGGCATCTATGCCCGCGAGACGGGGCAGGGCATGCTGTTCCAGGACGAAGGCGAAACACCGCCTCCGGCCGCCGGCTCAGGCGACACGACCGGCTCCCGCCCCAAACTCCGCGTCATCAAGTAACGGTTGCTGGTGACTTCGTGCACCGGACTCGCGCCGCGTCGCGCGCGGGATCCGGCGGGGTCCTCGCGCGAACTCCGCCAGAACTTACGAGTTCGCTCGCGAGGACCCCGCCACCTCGCGCGCGACGCGGAGAAATGTCAGAGCGAAAAGGCCCCGCGTATCAGCTGGCAGCGCAGGTCGTCGGCGGGACCGCTGAC
>Ga0157380_10002312_pt1 | contig 12799 bp, 13 predicted proteins | sample S35metaG_FD_119757 | JGI IMG/M metagenome (GOLD analysis project Ga0157380, IMG submission 119757) | Switchgrass rhizosphere microbial communities from Kellogg Biological Station, Michigan, USA - S3-5 metaG | ecosystem: Host-associated > Plants > Roots > Rhizosphere > Soil | place: USA...
CGACGAGCGCTCCCACGGCTGCCGCCAACCCGGCAGCTCGAGATGCGAAACGGTGAAGCCCACGAGACCCGCTTTCGGCTTCGCGCCGCGGCCGGTCGCGCCTTCGTCGCGGATCTCGCCGCCCGAGCCGGTCGCCGCACCGGGAAACGGCGAGATCGCCGTCGGATGGTTGTGCGTCTCGACCTTCATGACGAGGTGCACGGGCTCCTCGGTGTAGCCGTAGACGCCGGACGCGGCGTCGGGCCAGAACCAACGTTGCGATGCGCCGGCGACCACGGCCGCGTTGTCCTTGTAAGCCGACAGCACGCCCGTCGGTGAGCGCCCATGCGTGTTCTTGATCATCGCGAACAAGCTCTTCGGCGCACGCTTTCCGTCGATGAGCCAGTCGGCGTTGAAGATCTTGTGGCGGCAGTGCTCGGAGTTCGCCTGCGCGAACATCATGAGCTCGACGTCGGTCGGATTGCGCTTGAGCGCCGCGAACTGCGCCGCCAGATAATCGATCTCGTCACTCGACAGTGCCAAGCCGAACTCGCCGTTGGCCCGTTCGAGCGCGGCACGCCCACCAGCGAGCACGTCGACGGTGCGCACCGGCCGCGGCTCGTGCTCCGCGAACAGCAGGTCCTGCTTCGGCCGTTCCGCGAGGAGCGTCTCCGTCATGCGATCGTGCAGCAGCGGCGCGATGCGCTTGCGCTCGGCTTCCGTCAGCACCGAGCGCACGGCCAGCGCAACGACTCGCCCACGCTCGATGCGCTGCACCGGCAACGAGCACGACTTCGCGATGTCGGTGGCCTTGGAGGCCCATGGCGAGATCGTGCCGAGCCGCGGCACGACGTAAAGGCGCTGCCCGCCGGGGGGAGTTGCGGCCGGGCCGCCACCGTAGTCGAGCAGCGCCGTCAGAACGCGCTGCTCCGAATCCGTGAGCGGCCGCTCGAGATTCACGAAATGCTCGAAGTTCACGGCCGCGTCGGTCACCGTCGGGGCGAGCGCGCGCAGCTCGGAGCGAAGCTTTTCGAGGCGGAACGCAGTCGCTGCCGGGGGACCGGCCAACTGCAACATCGTCATGGGTTCATCTCACCTAAGACGAGCTCTAAGGAGAGCTCTGCGGCCCGCGTATTCTACTCCGGCGTCCGCCAGCCCGGCCACTTGCTCGACTAGACACGCATCAACGCCTAGATTTGCGCGCCCCATGGCTCTGACGGCAAGCACACCGCGCCTGCGGGGCGCGGGCGCGCACCTAGCTCAATCGAAACCACCGCTAAGAAACGCAGCGCTCCCGAAGATGCCTAAATAGACCGTCGCCACGGTCTTACCCGGCGCGGCGCGCGGGACTTTCAGCGAGAGGACGTCGCTGCGTGCGAAGGTCAACGCCTCGCCGTCGTCGTCGGCTTGGAATCCGTCGGCCGTAACCGACAGCACCTCGAGATCGTCGCGCCAACCCGCGCTCGTGAGCACCGACACCCGGTCACCTGTTCTGAGCTCGGCGATCACTGCGTCGACGGCGCCGGGCTCCACCGACCGCATTGTCGTGCACCCGCACAGCAGCATCACCCCAAACAGGAGCGATCGTGTCACTTGCATGGGTCGTAGTACTCGTTGGCGGAGTCAGCTTCGCATTCGGCGGTCATAGCCGCGACGCCGAACGTGACGCCGAGCACGAACATGACAGTTTTGCCCGGAGCGTGCTTGCGATATTCGAGTGCGGCAATGTCGGCGACGCCGACATCGACGACGGCGCCTTCGCTGGTGACGCCGCGCAGGATGCCGCCGACGTCGATCGCCTCGATCTCGAATTGCGCGGTCGCGCCGTCGCGCTTCGTTGCGCGAACCTTGTCACCGACTTGCACCGTCGCAAGCAGCCTGTTCGGCTCGTCGCCGCTCAAGACATGCGGAGTGGAGCAGCCGAGGATCGATACGGTGGCTATCGCACCGCCGAGCATCTGCAGCACGTCGTGGCTCGCCCGCATCTGCGCATCCGTTGCCCCGCGAAGGCGCGCTCAGTCTGCGCCGCGGTTCGCGGCACCGCAACTAGCTATCCGAGCTCGGTTGAGCCCGGTAGAGATCCGCCACTCGCTACTCGACGGCGAGCCACGCGGTCGGAGCGTCCTGGCTCGCGAGGTGCAACGGGAAGCGCGCGTTCTCGAGCGCCGGCCGCAAGGTCGAGCGGACGTGCTCGGGGGAGTTGTTGCGCTCGCTCAAGTGCAGACCGAGCACCCATTGGACGCGAGTCGCGTCGAGACGCTGCAGGAGCTCGGTCGTCTGGTGATTGTTCAGGTGGCCGAAGCGCGACGCGACGCGCGCCTTCAGCGACTCCGGATACGGGCCGCGCTGCAACGACTCGAGGTCGTGATTGCACTCGAGGGCGAGCGCATCGCATTCGGTTAGCCGCTCGACCATGTGCGGCGTGACGTAACCGGCATCGGTCAGCATGCCGAGCCGGCGCCCGCCCGCCGCAAACGTGAACTGGCAGGGTTCGCGTGCGTCGTGCGGCACCGTATACGGCTGCACGTCGATACCGCCGAGCGTCAGGGGCCGGTGGCAGCTCAAATGCTGCGCGCGGGCAATCGTCGGCAGCGCGCTCGCGGTGCCCGCCGTCATCCACACCGGAGTGTTGTGGCGTTTCGCGAACGTCGCCACGCCGTGGGCGTGATCCGTGTGCTCGTGCGTCACGAGGACGGCCGTCACGTCGCGCGGTTGCCGGTCGACGGCTTGCAAGCGTTCCTCGACGACCTTGCACGGCAAGCCGCAGTCGATCATCAGCAATGTCGTGCCGAATTCGACGAGCGAGGCGTTGCCGCGGCTACCGCTGCCGAGGGAGATGAAGCGCAGCGTCATGCCGATGTCCGTATGGCTTGCAATGCGCTACTCGTCAACGCTCCGTGGGCCCGCCCTTGCCTTGCGGAGTGAAGACGGGCATCGGGAATTGCGCAACGTTGCCGCCCTCGGCAGTGGTGATCTTGCTGACACCCTGCTTGTCGACCTCGTCGATCCTGAGCACGTAGTGCATGGGCAGATAGGTCCGCTTCACGCCGGCGAACTCGATTCGCAACCGCTCCTCGGCCGGGTCGACGACCACGCCTTTGCGCGCATCGAACACGAGCTCTTCGATCTCGACGAAGCCGAACAGCGAGCCCGTTTGACTCACGTGCCGCGCGTAGACTTCGTAGACCTTGCCTTGATTGAGAAAGACGACGCGATAGATCGGCTTCGCTGCCATGCTGTCCATCCAGGAGGGGCAGAGGGAGCTTAGCACGGATGTTGTGAGAGCCTGGTCACAGTAATCGCGCGCGGCGCTCGGGGTTTGCACCGCTTGCGAGCTAGACTCGCGCGCAGGGGAAGATACGGACGTCGCCACGGGTTTCCAGTGCCCGACATCAGGGATCGATATGGCTCTACGCCTGCAAATCATCAGTCGTCACCGGCAAGGCCTCGGCGAGCGAGGCGGGATGGAGTTCGGGCACAACGGCGGCACGATCGGCCGTTCGCTCGAGAGCGACTGGGTGCTTCCCGACGGCCAACGTTACCTGTCGAGCCGGCACGCGAGCATCGACTTCCGATCAGGCAGCTATTACGTCGTCGACACGTCGACCAACGGCGTCTATGTCAACGATGGCGAGCAACCCGTTGGCCGCGGCAATCCGCAGCGCCTGTTCACGGGCGACCGCATCCGCATCGGCGAGTACGAGATGAGCGTCGAGATCACCGATGAGGACGACACGCGCGAGACGTTGACCGATGACCGGCACGTCGATCCTGTCTCGAAGGCTCAGCGGGTGCCGCCGCCCGACCCGACGCGCGCCGACATGGTCGCGCCACATGAGATCACGGCCGTCGGCATCGAGATGCTGATCAGCGAAGAGGTCGAGATCGGCCAAATTCAGCGCATGAACAAAGCGAACGTCGCGAGCCTGCGCCTCGAGGAGGACGCGCCGAGAGCGCCAGTAAAACCGCAAGCCGAGCCGCCTGCGCCCGCGGCCGCCGCCCCGAAGCGTCCGGAGCCGCCGCCCGTCAGCGCGGCTACGCGCGTCACCCGCGCGGCCTCACCGCCACCGCCCTTGCCACCGAAACCGGCGGCGACGGCGCCCATACCCAAGCCAACTCCTTCCGCGCCGGCGCCAGCCGTGGCCGCGACGCCGGCATCGCTCGACGCGTTCTTCCGCGGGGCCGGCCTACCGAGCCAACGGCTCGACGACAAGCAAGCCGAGCAGGTGCTGCACCGTTTGGGGCAGATCATGCGTGAGGTCGTGCTGGGCGTCACCGAGAACCTGCATTTACGGGCCGAGCAGAAGAACGTGCTGCGCGTGCCGACGACCACGATTCAGCCGCAGAACAACAACCCTCTCAAGTTCGCGGCGAGCGTCGAAGAGGCTCTGAACAATTTGTTTTTTCGTGACTCCGCCGAGTACCTCTCGGCCGTCGATGCCGTGCGCGAGACGTTCGGCGACATCAAGCAGCACCAGCAGCACATGCTGGCTGCCGTGCGCACGGCCGTCGTCGATTACGTCGGCCGCCTCGACCCCGAGGAGCTCGAGAGCAAGGTCAGCAGCGGCCGCGCGGGCGCACTGATCAATGCCGCCAACAAGCTGAAGTACTGGGATCTATTCAAGGATCTCTACCAGGTCGTGTCGCAGCGCCAACCGGGGCAGTTCCCGCACCAGTTCATCGAGGAGCTGGCACGCGCGTACGAGCTCGAAGAGTCGCGCGCGGTTTCGCCGATTGCATCGCGCCAAGCGAAGCACGGCTGAGCCCTGCAAAACCTGCCGCGCTACCGCGGCTTGTGCGGACGGAACAGCACGATCGTGAGGTCGTCCGGCTTGCAGGGTTGATCGGCGCCCTCCCCTTGCATGCGTGCATGGACCCGCGCGACGAGCCGATCGGCAGCCGCCGTCAGCGGCCCGCTGCGAATCGCGTCGACGATCTCCCCGATATAGAGGTTATCGAATAGGCCGTCGCTCGCGAGCAGCACGGTGTCGCGCACCGCAAGCTGCAGCGCAGGCCCGACCTCGACGCGCATCTCCAACGAGCCGATCACGTTGAACAGCACGTGGCGCTGGTCGTGCTGCACGGCTTCGTTTTCGTCGAGGAGGCCGGCTTCGACGGCGAACCCCGTCGGCGAATGCGGCACGACGCGCTGCTTGATGCGCCCGCGCTGACCGACGGCCAAGAGCTCCGAGTCGCCGACGTGGTAGCTGCGCAGGCGCGTCGCATCGAGCTGCGCGACGACGAGCGTCGTCGCGGCGCCGCGCGCCAAGCCGAGCACCGTCTTGTTCGCCTCCTCGACGGCATCGAGGATCGCGGGGCGAAGCTGCTGCGTCTCGGTCGGCAACTCGGTCAGCACTCGCGACAGCGTGCGTACGGCGGCGTTCGACGCTTCGCGACCCGCCACGGAACCGCCAACGCCATCGGCCACGGCCAGCACCAACGAGTCGTCGCCGAGCTGAATGATCGCGGCCGAGTCTTCGTTGTCCGTTTCCTTGTCAGGAGAGCGAATGCTGCGGACGCAGACGTCACCGTGTGCCAACGATCGGTCGGCTTGCTCGCGCTCGCGCTCGCCGAGGAACAATTGCACGCGCTCGCCGTTCGCACTCATCGAACTCGACCTCGGGCGCGTGTCATGCTTCGAGCGCCTTCGTGCACCACGGGCAGTAGTGCCAAAAATTCGTGTCGACGCCCCACCGGCAATGCGGGCAGCGCGTGCTGCTGCCGGGTAGGGTCCACGGCCGTTTGGTCTTGACACGGCACCACGGACAGTAGCGCATGAACGGCATCAGCGGCCCGCGGCACTTCTCATTGTGGCAGTGGGTGCTGTAGCGCTTGTCCGAGTAGCGCCGCGTCGTCTCGACCTCGAAACCCGGCCCATAGCACGACGGACAGTAGTGCCAATCGGTTTTCACGCCGCGGCGGCACCGGGGGCACTCGGCAGGGTGGCGGCTCCGGTGCCGATCGAGCGGCGGCTCCGTGCCGCACCACGGGCAACACTGCATGAGCTCCGACACGGGTCCCGCGCAGTGGCGGCACAGGTAGCGAGCCTCGATCGGCTTGCCGTATTTGCGTTGGAACTGGCGAAACAGCACCTTCTGCCACAGCGACGGATCGTCCGCCTTGCTGGCGCGCACGCGGCGGTGCTTCTTGCCTGCGCCGTTGCGCAAGCGCTTGAACTCGCGATACATCGTCGCCGCATTCTTGAACCGCTTCTCGGGCCGCACCTCGATCGCCCGCCGCAACCAGTCGGCGAGCTTCGGGCCGATCTTCTCGCGCACGCGTTTGATCTCGGGCGGCGGCCAGGCGTACGGCCATTCGGGCAGATAACCCGACAGCAGCTCGTAGATGAGCAAGCCGAGGGAAAAGACGTCGGATTGGAACTTCGGCCGGCCGACGGCTTGCTCGGGCGCAATGTAGCCGACCGTGCCTGAGCCCGATGCTTTCAACGTGCGCTCCGCTACCTTCGAAAAACCGAAATCGGTGAGCTTGAGCTGATTGTTCGGGAACAGAATGAAGTTGTCGGGCTTGATGTCGCAGTGGATGACGTTGGCGCGATGCGCATGCGCCAAAGCCGCGAGCGCCTGCTCGATGAGCTGCAACGCCGACTCCGTCGACAAGCGCCGCCGCATGCGGCTCGATAGCGAGCGCTCGCCGAGCGGCATTGCGATGACGAACCGGTCGGCGATGAACGAAGCGTCGCGAATCGGCAGGATATTCGGATGCTCGAGCCGGTGCGCGAGCCGCGCTTCGCGCTTGAAGTCGGCGAGGAAGTGCTCGCTCATCGAGCTTTCGTGGGGGATCTTCAGCGCGACGTTCAAGCCATGGATCGTATCGACGGCCTCGTAGACCGCCGCGATCGGCCCTTCGGAAATGCGCCGCTCGATGCGGTATTTGCCGAGTTTTTGTCGTGCTTTGAGCGCCACGAATCCGCCGCTATGGTGAGTTTCGTCAGGCGGCGTCCGTGCAGTCGAACGCTCGTCGTTATCCTTCGGACCCGCCATGATCCCCGCGTACAGCGAGACGGTCAATTCGCGCGTGCTACCATCTGCGCGCGAGCCGGATCGATTTATGCAGCATTCCCACGCTCACGATCACGATCACCCCACTCACGACCACGCCGGGCATTCGCACGGCCATAGCCATGCGGCCAACGAGCGCAGCGTCGGCGTGGCTGCGTTGCTCACGGGTGGTTTCATGGTGGCCGAGGTCGTCGGCGGCATCTTGGCCGGCTCGTTGGCGCTGCTCGCTGATGCGGGCCACATGCTCACCGACTTCGCGAGCCTGGCGCTCGCCTGGATCGGTTTCAGGCTGACGCGCCAGCCGGCCGATTGGCGCCGCACCTATGGCTTCGACCGCTTCGCGGTGCTCGTCGCGTTCGTCAACGGCATCGCGTTGTTCGCGATTGCCGCCTGGATCATCGTCGAAGCCGTGCAGCGGCTCAACGCGCCCGTCACGGTCCTCGGCGGCCCGATGCTGTGGATCGCCGCGGCGGGCCTGGCCGTCAACGTGCTCGCATTTCTCGTGCTGCGCACCGGCGACAAGGACAACCTCAACATCCGCGCCGCCGTGCTACACGTTATCGGCGACTTGTTGGGCTCGGTCGCGGCCGTCATCGCCGCGCTCGTGATCCTCGCCACGGGCTGGATGCCGATCGATCCGCTGCTGTCGATGGTCGTGGCATTGATCATTTTGCGCTCGGCGTGGCGCGTGGTGGCCGACAGCGGCCACATCCTGCTCGAAGCGTCGCCGCCGGGAGTCGACTCGCGCACGCTCCGCGATCACCTGCGCAGCGCGCTGCCGTTCGTGCTCGACGTCCATCACGTGCATGCCTGGTCGATCAGCCAAGAGCGGCCGATGGTGACCCTGCACGCGAGCATCGCAGCGACTACCGACTCGGCGGTGGCCGTGCGCGAGATCAAGCGCCAACTCGCACAGCACTTCCGCATCACGCATGCCACGATCGAGATCGAATACGACGCCTGCGGCGACGAGCCTTCGTCGGCCTGCTGAAGACGCCGCGTCAACGCGCGAGGATCGACACCACTATGACCTTAGCCGACATCAGCTCGATCGCGAATTTGTTGGCCGCCCTCGGCGTGCTGATTACATTGATCTACCTTTCTCGGCAGGTACGACAAGGCAACATGCTCGCCAAGTATCAAGCGCGCCAGCACATGGTCGAGCAGGCGCACGAAGAGCTCTATCAGTGGAAGAACGACCCGGCGCTGCGTGACTGTTTCGTGAAACAGACCCCGCTCTCCCCGCTCGAGCAGGAAACCGTGCATTACTTTCTGCTCGCGGCCATGCGGCAACGCGAGTGGGAGTGGTTCCAATTCAAGGACGGCGTGATCAAGAACGAGGTCTACATGGCGTATCACGAGGTGATCGCGCTCCACCTCGGTGTAGCGCGCACGCGCCGTTGGTGGCACACGGTCGGCCGCATCGGTTTCAACCAAGACTTCGTTGCCGCGGTCGACGCGTTTCTCGCCACGCGCCCGACGACGACCTATTTCGAAGCGATCCGAGAGTTCGACGCACCGGCTACCGGCACAGAAACAAGCGCGCCGCAGCCGTCGATCGGCGCGGCGCCGACTCCCGGCAAGTAACATTCGAGCTGCATCTCGGTCTGCGCGGCGGGACCGTCCGGATCGGCCCGCCGCGAAGCCGTCTCGCTAGCGAAGTCCGGCGACGCGCTCGCTCTCGGCGCGGTGTAACGCCGTGAGGCGCTGATCGCCGGCCTTTTCGATCGCGCCCGCGATCGCGGACGAATAGCACCGTTGACGCCAACTGAGCAATGCTCTTCGCTCCATACCGCCCTTACGCGCGCTCTCGTCGCACACGTCGCGCGCTGCGTCTTGCACGCGACGATAGAGCGTTTGCACGTCGCTCGGAATCGCGAGGTCGAGATCGGCCGCACTCACTGTCCTCGTCGGCACGTTCGACGCGTCTTTCGCATCGGCATCGGCGGCGTACGTCGGCGCCGACGCCAGCAGCGCCGCTGCGAACGCACCGGCAGAAACGATCTTGTAGAAGCTATTCATGACTTTCTCCGTAAGCAAATGGGTTGGGGGTGGACGGCACTCCCAATTCAACTTGCGTGCCAAATGCGTATTTCTCGCAGCATCAACGATTTGCGCGCGTGCTTGGAGCGCGTGTGCCTCGCTGTGTCCCGACTCCGGCGCGCCGAAATCTCGACAGCGGGACGGACATTGCGGTTTGTTAATTTGGGGGCGTGCTCAGTAGAGCAGGAACGGCTTGCGTTCGCGTGACCACGCGCGCTCGTCGATGCGCGCGTGCGCATCGAGATCGTCGGGTGTGCTCCGCCGATCGTCGACCCAGCGGCGCAGCAGATCGCTGCCGTTGATGACGTCGATCGCGAGGCGGCCGCTCTCGTACTCGTAGGGAAAATCGCGCCAGAGCGGATATTTCGGCTCGAGCGTGCGCAGCGCCTTGAACGCGAGCGCCTGCCAGCGCCACGGCCGAAATGCCTTGTGCGCGTACCACTCGTCCTCGACGTGAATCTGCACGCCAGCGCAGAGCTTGCCGACGTGTTTTTGAAAGGTCGGCTCGAACCAGCACGCGCGCAGCTTGCAGCCGCGCAGCCACTGCGGCGCGAGCTCGCGCATCGCGTCCATGAGCGCCTCGGCATCGAGATCGGGTGCGCCGATGACCTCGAACGGCCGCGTCGTGCCGCGACCTTCCGACAATGTCGTGCCCTCGACCATGACGGTGCCGGGGTAGCAGCGTGCGGACGACAACGTCGGCACGTTCGGGCTCGGATTGATCCAAGCCCGCTCGCCTAGCGGCCAGCCGTAACCGGGACCGGCGTCGGGCTTCCAGCCCTGCAGCTCGATGACTCGGTAGTCGACCTTGAGACCCAGCGTTGCGACGAACCAGTGCGCGAGCTCGCCCATCGTGAGGCCGTGGCGCATCGGCATCGGCCCGGCGCCGACGAAGCTTTCCCATCCCGGCCGCAGCGCAAGCCCCTCGATGGGACGCCCGACGGGATTCGGTCGATCGAGAATCCACACTGCCTTGCCGTGGCGCGCGGCCTCTTCGAGCACGTAGCGCAGCGTCGTGATGAAGGTGTAGATGCGGCAACCGACGTCCTGCAGATCGACGAGGAGCACGTCGAACGTCGCCATCATCTTCGCGGTCGGGCGTCGGACGGCGGCGTAGAGGCTGAAGATTGGAATCCCGTGCTTGGGATCCCTGAAATCCGCCGACTCGACCATGTTGTCCTGCTTGTCGCCGCGCAGCCCATGCTGCGGGCCGAACGCGGCCCGGAGATCGAGATCCGGCAAGGCAGCCAACGCATCGAGCGCGTGCGTGAGATCGTGCGTCACGGAGGCGGGATGAGCGAGCAACGCGACGCGCTTACCGCGCAACCCTTTGCGCAGCGCGCGCGAGGCAAGCAAGCGATCCAAACCGAACTTCATCGAGCACTCCCGTCGAGTTGCACGGCGAATCCCGCGGCGTCGTGAAAGTCGGGATTGTCCCGCGGGTGCCGCAGCGCGAGGTAGCTCAAGCGGCCCGCGCGGTCCTCGACGACGGCCGTCAAGCCCACGCGCCACGGCCATGATGCGTGGGCGAGCTCGCCGATTGCCATGCTGGCCGTCACACGCAGCGCGCTTCGCGTCTCGGCGACCGTGATCTGCGGTGGGCTCGTAAGCGCGAGCGCCCGCATGCCCTGCCGATAACCGTCGAACTCATACGCCGCCCACTCCGACGATGGCGAGAAATTGAGCTCGCAGTAGCGAGCGCCGGGACCGGTTGCGACGAACGCTTCGAAGCACGTGTGCTCCCAAAGGCGCGCGGCGCGTTGCGAGGGTGCGCGGCGCGGAATCGCGAGCTGTGCAAGCTCGCCGGTCATGCGGTAGTCGAACCGCAGCATGTTCGCGGACGCGAGCTCGACGCTGGCGGTGACGACGAGCCCTGCGAGCAGCTCCGCACAGCTCCGATGCGCCGTGAGCACGTTGCCCGTCACAACATCTTGCCCGGGTTCATGATGCCGTGAGGATCGAGCGCCTGCTTGAGCGTACTCATCAGGGCCCGTGCCGTCGGCGACTTGTAACGCGCAAGGTCGGGAGCCTTGAGAATACCGACGCCGTGCTCGGCGCTGAAGCTGCCGCCCAGTGTCGCGGCGAGGTCGTGCACGCAGAGCGTCAGCGCCTCGGCTGCGCCCGCGCGGAATGCATCGAGGCCCAGCCCCGCCGGCGGCAGCAGGTTCACGTGCAGGTTGCCGTCGCCGATGTGGCCATAGAGCGAGAGGCGATGCGGCGCGATGCGCGCGAGCGCGGGCTCGACGCGCGCGATGAACTCCGCAATGCGGCCGATGCGCACCGAGACGTCGTGCTTGACGGAGCCGCCGTCGCGCCGCTCGGCCTCGGGTAGCCGCTCGCGCAGCAGCCACAGACCGCGCCGCTGCGCTTCGGACTCCGCGATCGTGCCGTCGAGAATCTCGCCGTCGGCGAGCCCCGTCGTGAGAACGCGCTCTAGCTTCGCGCGCAACGCTTCATCGGGATCCGCCGACGCGAGCTCGAGCAGCAGGTAGTGCTCGGCAGGCGAGAGCAGCGGATCGCGCGCGCCGTCGACGTGGCGCAGTACGAGATCGAGCGAGCGGCGCGACACGTACTCGGCCGAGACGACCTGGTCGCCGCTCTCGCGGCGCGCACGGCCGAGCAGCCGACAGGCGGCGTCGACATTCGCCACCGCGAGCCACGCTGTCGCGCGCGCCCGCGGCTCCGGAAACAACTTGAGCACGGCGGCCGTGATCACGCCGAGCGTACCCTCGGCTCCCAAGAACAATGCCTTGGAGTCGTAGCCCGTGTTGTCCTTGCGCAGGCCCTTCAGCTCCGCGAGCACCTCGCCGTTCGGCAGCACCACTTCGAGGCCGAGAACGAGGTCGCGCATCGTGCCGTAGCGCAGCACGGCGAGCCCGCCGGCATTCGTCGAGAGGTTGCCGCCGATCTGCGCCGAACCCTCGGAACCCATGCTGAGCGGAAACAGCAAGCGCTCCGCACGCGCGGCCTCTTGAGCCCGCGCGAGCACGACTCCGGCCTCGGCGGTCAACGTGAAGCCGATGGGATCGAGCTCGCGAACCCGGTTCAAGCGCGTGAGCGACAGCAAGATTTGGCGGCGGTCGCCGTCGAACGGCGTCGCTCCGCCGCAGTAACCCGTGTTGCCGCCTTGCGGCACGACGCCGATGCGCGCGTCGTGACAGACGCGCACGACGGCCGCACATTCCTCGGTCGAGGCCGGCCGCACGACCAGCGCCGCGGCGCCTTGGTAGAGGCGGCGCTCGTCGCGCAACAACGGCGCCGCGGCGTCGAGTGACACGACACCGCGCGGGCCGACGACAGCGGCGATGCGCTCGAGCGCGGCAGCGGTCGAATCGGCCATCCAGGTCTTAAACCGCGGCGTCGCTCGACCGCGCGCGCCGGCGTTTCGCTCGCGAGGGCTCGAGCGCCGTCAGCAGTTGGCCGAGCTCGTCGAGATTGACGGGCTTCACGAGGTGGTAGTCGATGCCAGCCTCGCGCGAGCGCCGACGGTCTTCCTCCTGGCCCCAGCCGGAGAGCGCGATCAGTGTCACGTCGCGGCCTTCAGCGCGCTGTCGCGCGCGCCGCGCCACCTCGAGGCCATCCATGCCGGGCATGCCGATGTCGAGCAACATCACCGAGGGCCGAAAGGCTTCGAGCTCATCGAGCGCAGCCGGTCCGTCGCTGGCGGTTTGCACATCGGCGCCGAGGCTCTCGAGCAGCACCGCCAGGGTCTCCGCAGCGTCGCGGCTGTCGTCGACGACGAGAATGCGCTGCGAAGC
>Ga0157380_10002313_pt1 | contig 12797 bp, 8 predicted proteins | sample S35metaG_FD_119757 | JGI IMG/M metagenome (GOLD analysis project Ga0157380, IMG submission 119757) | Switchgrass rhizosphere microbial communities from Kellogg Biological Station, Michigan, USA - S3-5 metaG | ecosystem: Host-associated > Plants > Roots > Rhizosphere > Soil | place: USA: Michigan...
CAAAAACGAACCAAACACGCCGACGGGTAGAGAAAAAATAACCGCCAACGGCAAAAGAAAACTCTCGTATTGCGCCGCGAGCACCAGATATACGAACGCCAAAACAATAAGGAAAATGTAAATTGCTTCATTTCCACTTTGCGACTCGTCGAAAGAAAGCCCCTCCCAGGCGATGTCATATCCTTTCGGTAAAGTCTCCTTGGCAACTTCCCGTATCGCTTGAATGGCGTCCGCCGTAGTATATCCTCTTCCCGGAAGGCCTCGTATAGCCGCCGAGTTATACATATTGTAACGGGTGACCTCATTGGGCCCCTGCGTTTTTCTGAGTTTCATAAACGAAGAGTACGGCACCATTTCCCCGTGATCATTTTTAACAAACAGATTCAATATGTCTGACGGAAGCCTTCTGAATTCAGGAGCGGACTGAACGTACACTTTGAAAAACCGGCCAAACCTAATAAACCCTTGCTCATAAGTACTTCCTATTAGGATATTAAGATTTTCCATCGCCCTACCGATCGATACACCTTTTTGCATGGCCACGTTGTTGTCAATTTCCAATTCGTATTGGGGATAATTCGCGGCAAAAAAAGTAAACAACCCCGTTAGCTCTTTCCGCTTGCTCAAATCATCGATGAATTGTCTATTTATTTTATCAAAATCATGGTAGTCGGTTTCACTATTTTTATCCAGAAGACGTAGGGAAAAACCTCCTGAAGATCCAAATCCAGGCACAGCCGGCGGTTCAAAAAATTCTACGATCGCACCAAGGTTTCTCGATTTGGCCTCCAGTTCTTCCATGATCTCCTTGACGGATTGTTCACGCTCCGACCAGTTTTTCAGATTGATTAAACAAGTTCCTGCATTGGAACCCCGTCCTTCGGTCATGATCTCGTAACCAGCCAATGAAGAAACAGATTCGACACCGTCAACTTCTTCACAAATTTTCTGAAGCTTTTGAGATACCTGGTTAGTTCTTTCCAACGTTGCGCCTGGCGGCGTTTGAATAATGGCGTAAATGGTACCTTGATCTTCACCGGGAATAAATCCGGAAGGCAGAATTTTATTTTCAACAAATATTCCGGCACCGAATGCGAACAGGATAGCACACGTGAGGAGTCTCCTATTCACTATCAATCTTAACAACCCCGTGTATTTTCCCGTAAGCTTTTCAAACCCCCTGTTAAATCCGTCGAGCGAGCGATTCACCCAGTTTGTACTCTTTGGCTTGCCATGGGTGTTCTTCAATATCATGGCACATAGAACTGGTGTGAGAGTAAGTGCAACGACCCCGGAAAGGATAATGGACGTAGCCATCGTAATGGAGAACTGCCGGTAGAAAACACCGACGGGCCCTGTCATAAACACCAACGGAACGAATACTGCTGTCATGACCAATGTGATGGCGATGATGGCGCCGCTGATTTCATGAAGTACTTCCCGGGTGGCATTATATGGCGAAAGGTTTTTATCATGCATTTTGGCGTGTACCGCCTCCACCACCACGATCGCGTTATCCACAACAATACCAATCGCCAACACGAGCGCAAACAAAGTGATCAGGTTGATTGAAAGGTCAAAGAACTGCATGAAAAAGAACGCCCCGATCAGAGATACCGGAACGGCTAGTGTAGGAATCAATGTCGAACGCCAATCGCCAAGGAACAGGAACACAACGATGGCTACAAGCACAAATGCCTCGCCCAGGGTGTGGAGCACCTTTTCGATAGAGGCGTCCAGAAATTGAGATACATCATAGCTGATTTTATAGTCTACCCCTGGCGGAAAAGTGGCTTTCATTTCCAACAGCTTGGCTTTGACTTCCTTGATTACCTCACTAGCATTGCTGCCATAATTCTGCTTCAACACTATGGCTGCCGAAGGGCGTCCATCCAGGTTCGAGTAGATGTCAAAGAATTCACTACCCAGTTCAACTTCAGCAATATCTCCAAGGCGTATACTTTCACCCTCCGATGTCGCCCGGATGATAATACTCTTATATTCTTCCGGCTTACTATACCTTCCTTTGTAGGTGAGCACGTATTCGAGCGACTGGGCGGCGATACCTGAACTTTGCCCTATTCTGCCCGGGCGACCTATTAGACTTTGCTCAGCCATCGCCTCCATAACTTCTTCGATGGAGATGTTATACGCACGCATGCGGTCGGGATTTAACCAGACACGCATAGCATATGTACGACTCCCCAATATTTGTGTTCTGCCTACTCCGTAAATCCTGTTTATTTCCGGAATCATTTTAACACTGGCATAATTATATAAGAATTTTTCGTCCAGTTTCTTCTCCGTACTGTACAGATTGACATACATCAACATACTAGGCTGAATAGGCGTGATGATGACACCTTCGCGCTGTACCAGATCAGGTAAGAGTGGCATCACCTGATCCACCCTTGTTTTCACGCGGATAACCGCCTGGTTGGGATCGGTGCCGGGCTCAAAGATTATGCTGACAGTGGCCTCTCCGGCGCTGGTAGCGTCTGACGTCATATAACGCATGCCCTGAACGCCGTTAATGGCATTTTCCAGTGTAATGAGTGTAGACTTGATCAATACATCGGCGCTGGATCCAGGGTACGCTATAAAAATACTTACTGTTGTAGGAGCAATTTGTGGAAATTGTGATATCGGCAATTGCTTAATAGCAAGTGCACCCACAAAAACGAAGACCACGGAAATTACAATAGCAAAGACGGGTCTGTGAATAATATTACCAAACATTTCTTTTTTCTTTTGAGGATGATTAACTACTCTGCGTATAAATCCAACTGCGTGATCGCAGTTTGCCCTGCTACCAATTCATAGTCGATCTTCTCATTTTCCCTGACTAGGCGCAGGCCTTCAAGAAGTATCTTATCACTTTCAGCCAGGCCCGCCTGCACTGCATAAAGGTGTGGCATTTCTGCAGCAACCTCAATATGTCTTGACTTGACAACATTGTGCTCATCAATTACGAAGACATATTTTTTATCCAAAATTTCGAAAGTGGCTTTCTGAGGAATCAGCAATGTATTTTTAAGCGGTACCTCCAATAAAATATTCCCGGTTTCACCATGTCTCAAGAGTGCTTCCGGATTAGGAAATGTTGCACGGAAGGCAATGTTTCCAGTTTCGTTGTTAAAATCAGCTTCAATAGTTTCAACAAGTCCAGTGTGACTAAACAACTTGCCATTAGCCATAGCCAGGCTAACTTTTGTTTTCTCTTTTGGTTTAACATTGGACTGATATTCTAGGTATTCAGCTTCAGGAACATTAAAATACACCCACATTTTACTGTTATCCGAAAGCTCCGTCAGCAAATCTCCCTCGTCTAAAAGACTTCCAAGTCTTACGTGGAAACGATCGATCATACCATCGAAGGGAGCTCGGATCCGCGTGAATTGCAAATGAACCTGAGCTAAGGCCAACTCAGCTTTTGCCTTTTCAAATTTTGCTTTGGCCATAGCCAGCTCGTTGGGAGCCACTACGTTTCTACTGGCCAGCGACTCTGTGTTCTTGTATTCGATTTCGGCAAAATCAGCTTCAGCTTGTGATTTCCGAAGCTCGGCTTCATAAAGGGTGGGCATGACTTGAAACAACATCTGTCCCTTTTTTACTATCTGTCCTTCGTCTACAAAGATTTGCTGCAGGTAGCCCTTTTCAAGTGCCCTCACTTCAATATGTTGTATTGAACGAATTTGACATACATAGCTTTTAACAAGGGAAGTATCCATTCTCACGGGATTTGTAACCATAAATTTGGTTTCTGCTTCCGCCTCTTCGTGTGTTGAACTACAACTTGTGCACCATAACAATGCGCACAAGCCCATGGACATGAAAATTTTACTCATCATAATTTTTTGATCTTAAGACAATACAGATTTTAGCTTATTTAAGAAATGGTGTAACACCAGAGTCGGCCATTGGATCAGCGTGAAGCAATCGGACAATGGTCGATAAAAATATTGGAGAGAATAAGCAATTTCAATTGCCTACCCGAGATTGTTTTTCACAATCTGAGCACTATGAATTCGGGCTCGGGGGCTCCGGAAAATGAGATGCGCGAAAAATACCGACAAAAAGAAGTGTGGCTATGTAACCGCTCAAAGAAATATCCTGGAAGGTCGGCGTAAAAAAAATTGACGTAGATATTATCTCTAGCATATTCTTTCAGAGACATCCGCCTGTTCTCCTCTTCCTCGAAATAGATATCTTCCTTGCCAGCTGTTGTGACAGGAACCTGGAAGTGTACCAGGCCTTTTATTTGTGTTGTGGGAGAATGGGGAAAATCGGCCGTAAACAAGTGAGCAAACACCTGACTATATCCTGTAGACAGAAGAATAAACAGCGTTATGGGATATTTAAACAGGGGTTTCAACACTTAAGTGCGAGAGTTGCGCGATTTGCCTGCAAAAATATGGACAAAAAGGGTTCACTTTTTTATTTATATTTATTATGGAATGCATAAATATTTTTTATGAACTATACCTTGAACCAATTGCAGATCTTCCTTAAAATCACACAAACGTTAAGCGTAACGAAAGCGGCTGAAGAACTTAACCTGACCCAGCCCGCAGTTTCCATTCAGCTCAGGAATTTTCAACAACAATTTGATATACCGCTTACGGAAGTGGTTGGCCGCAGGATTTACATTACGGACTTCGGAAAAGAGATTGCGCAATCGGCAGACGACATTCTTCAGCAGGTGGCAGCAATAAATTACAAAACTCAAGCTCATAAAGGGCAACTCACTGGCCGGCTGAAGTTGTCAACGGTATCCACGGGTATGTCTGTGATGCCTTTCTTTCTTTCTCCTTTTATGAAACAACACAAAAGCCTGGAGCTAATTATGGATGTTACCAACAGGGGTAAGGCAATTGAAAGCCTCGAACAAAATACTGTTGATTTTTCGATTATATCGATCTTACCCAATGCTCCGGTAGTTGAGAAGTTGGATTTGCTTGAAAACAGACTTTTTCTCGTTGGCAATGGCAAGGCGAAATTTAAGAAAACTCCCTATTCGAAAAATATCTTAAAAGAATTGCCACTGATTTTCCGGGAAAAAGGATCAGGTACCAGGCAGGTCATGGAAAATTTTATTGAACGAAATAACCTTGACCTAATTCCAAAAATGGAGCTCACGTCAAATGATGCCGTGAAGCAGGCAGTAATGGCAGAGCTTGGTTATTCAGTTATGCCATTGATCGGAATAAAGAATGAGTTGCAAAATGGACACCTTCAGATCATACCCGTGCATGGCTTGCCGGTCAAGAACACATGGCGGTTGATCTGGCTAAAAGGGAAAAGGCATTCACCCGTTGCAAATGCATTTCTTCAACATGTAAAAAAAGAGAAGGATAAAATCGTTCAGGAAGAATTTGGCTGGTTTGGTGATTATTGAAGTCGAATCGATTGTCCGGATGATTTTAATTCACGTTTGAATTAAGTTGGATGGCAAAAATATTCATTACTGGTTCAGTCGACGGCCTTGGCCAATTGACGGCGAAGTTGCTCATCGATCAAGGACATAGCGTGGTCTTGCATGCGCGCAATGCCGAACGTCGAACTGACGCCCTCATTAAGGTGAAGGAAGCGGAAAATGTCCTGGTAGGAGATCTGTCGAGTTTGGAACAGACAAAAGAACTCGCTGTTGAAGCAAATGCATTAGGTCCGTTTGATGCAGTTATCCATAACGCTGGGGTCTACCAGGTCCCATCGAAATTGATCTTCACGGTCAATACGCTGGCACCTTTCATTCTCACCTGCGCAATACGAAAGCCTCGGCGTTTGATCTACCTTAGCTCAGGTATGCATCTGGGTGGCCATGCGCCTGGACACCTTTACGAAGGACATTACTCGCATCAATTATTCCGATTCGAAATTGCATGTACTGATGCTTTCGATGGCAGTTTCCCGGAAATGGTCTGAAGTATATTCCAATGCAGTTGATCCTGGTTGGGTCCCCACAAAGATGGGCGGACGTGGCGCACCGGATAACCTACAGCAAGGATATGAAACGCAAGCGTGGCTAGCCGTCAGCGACGATGACAAAGCCAAAGTCACTGGCCGTTACTTTCATCACAAGCGGGAAGTTCGCTACAACCCTGAATCCACAGATGTGTTGCTACAGGAGAAATTTCTTAAGGTGTGTGAAGAGATCACAGGCGTTGCATTTCCACAATAGGCTGAACGTGAGCTAAGATTAATCTACCTACGACAACAAATTCTGAAATGGTGTAGGGAATTGCAATCGTTATCTAAAGGTTTCATTCGAACGGTCGATTATAAAGGCAGATTCGTCGTAAAGTGACGATTAGCCTTGCCTTTTTGCATTGTGTTCCCGAGTTTCAGTGGTCCGTCCGCTTTTAAACTCAATGCTGCATGAAGCCTATTATATTTATTTTGATCGCCCTCGTGTTCGTCGCGGTTACATCGTTTGACAACAACGAACCAAAAACCGACCAGCCGGTATTAGGCACACGCTCGGTGAAGATCATTGAAGTCGCCGGGTTGAAATTCAAAGATCTTAACAAGAATGGAAAGCTGGACCGTTATGAGGATTGGCGTTTGACGGCTTCGCAAAGAAGCAAAGATCTTCTTTTGAAGATGAGCCTTGAGGAGAAGGTCGGCTTTCTTCTCATCAGCGACATTAGGATGAAAAATGAGGCCGGCCGGCAAGCGGCATCTACCGGTCCCGTTACAGGCGAGTTCAATGAGACTGATGTTGTTACCGAGAACAATATCTTCACCGGACAACCCCTTCCTGAGCGCGTCATGAGTGCCGCAGGTACGACAAAGGGTGTAAGCGAATTTCACCTGCGCCATTTCATTTACCGCGGCAATGTTGCGCCGGCTATGATCGCTGATTGGTCGAACAGGTTACAGGCGCTCTGTGAAAGTATGCCGCTGGGTATCCCTGCCATCGTTGCTTCAAATCCGAGAAATCTCATAACAAATAGCGCCACGATAGGCACAAGCGTTGGCACTACGTCATTTTCGAAATGGCCTTCCGAGATCGGCCTTGCAGCGATGCGCGACCTCAAGCTCACGCGGGAGTTCGCAGACATCGCCCGACAGGAATGGGCCGCAGTAGGCCTTCGAAAGGGGTACATGTACATGGGCGACATCGCTACGGAGCCGCGGTGGCAGCGTATAGAGGGGACGTTCGGAGAAAACGCGTCGCTCGCAGCCGACATTATGCGAGAAGTGGTCTTAGGCTTTCAAGGAGAAAAGCTCAACCCTAGCTCAATTGCCCTTACGACGAAACATTTCCCCGGGGGAGGGGCAACTAAGAATGGATTCGACCCACACTATGAGTACGGAAAGGAAGAAGTTTTCCCGGGCGGTATGCTGGAAAATAACATGTTACCATTTAAGGCCGCTATAGCGGCAGGAACATCTGCGATCATGCCATATTATTCCATACCCGTTGGGACTAAATATGAGGAAGTAGCATACGCCTACAATAAAGCAATCTTACGAGACTTGCTTCGAAAACAATTAGGGTTCAAAGGAATCATCAACTCCGACACTGGGCCCATAAATATGATGCCATGGGGCGTGGAAGGTTTATCGATCGAAGACAGATATGCTAAAGCATTGGAAGCGGGAGTGAATATCTTCTCAGGAAATGCCGACCCGACGCTGCTCCTTAAGGCAGCGAAAGAAGGGAAGGCACAAATCAACTACATCGACGAGTCCGTCGCATTGCTGCTGGAGGAAAAATTCAACCTGGGACTGTTTGAAAATCCATATGTTGATGACAAGAAGGCAACTGAAATAGTTGGCAATGCGTCCTTTCAGGGGAAAGCCGACCTTGCACAAAGAAAGTCCATTGTGTTGCTGAGAAATGAAGACAAATCTCTGCCGTTGAAACAAGGCATTAAAATTTACTTTGAAACCTATCAACGTCCTTATGGGAGACCCGGTAACCCAGAACCACAGATCTATGGCAACGCAGCGAATCGTAATGATATCGCTTTTGTTAGCTCACCCGACTCGGCTGACATCGTGCTATTGTGGGTGAAGCCGTCGATGCGTCCGCTCTTCCCATCCAATGATAAACCGTTGCGGCTCATATTGTCCGAATGTGCTGTAGATGTCAACTATATCAACCAATTAATCGCAAAAAAACCAACCATCCTGGCCATCAATTTTACAAGTCCCTTCGTCATCAATGAGGTTTATAACGACAAGAGCTCATCGATCAAAGGAGTGATCGCAACGTTTGGGTGTACACCTGAAGCGCTGCTTGACGTTGTCAGCGGCAACTTTAGCCCTACTGGAAAGATGCCTTTCACAACACCCGTTTCCGAAGAAGCCGTCTTGAAAAACAAAGAGGACGTGCCTGGCTATCTGGAAGGAGATGCATACGGGCTTTTCAAATATGACGAAGGATTGACTTACAAATAACATCCTGCAATTCCTGGATCTAACTACAACCATTTTGATTCTCTAGCTTTCACCGATAGTCTTACTCCCGTGCAATAAGCATTGGGACGAAGATTGTCATCCACAGCACTCCTACTTTGCCCATTTTGAAGCAAACCTGCGGCCTCTTCTTAGTTTAAAGAAGGATTTATAATACGCCTCCACGTGGAGGGCGTATTTGAATGTAAGTTCCGTAGTGTGGGTCAGAAAATAATTTGTTGTAATCATCCTTCGCATCGTGCCTGCCTGGCCGCTTCATGATTCTTTTTTATGACAAATCTGATGATTGTCATTTACCTGACCTTAGCTGCCGCAAATAGTTGCCAACTTTCCCACGCTAAACGCTAATTTCACAAAGTATAATAATAACTAAGTATGATAATATTATATCTAGTCCTTGCTTACCTGGCAGCCGGATTGATATTTTCAATACCATTCCTTCTCAAATGGGTACATAAAATTGACGAAAGCGTTCACGGATCACCATGGACCTTTCGCTTTATCATTTTGCCAGGTTGCATTGTATTCTGGCCAGTCTTGCTAAAGAAATATCTGAAGATAAAATCACATTCATCATGATCCGACCCTTGCGCAGATACCACTACTACCTGTGGCGTTTTCTGGCCGTCCTGTTGTTCGCAGGTTTTATCTTAGCCATTCTTTGGAGACCAGCCAGCATGTCGTCTCCTAACGAGCCGGAAGCAGCGGATTTACAACTTCAAAAAAATCGTACTCCATGAGTGCATCCTATCAAACGGTCTTGTGGAATCGTCAAAAGAAAATTTACGACTGGGTACTAGGGGGGTTCATTGTGCTCTACCTGGCGACATTTATTTCCAGTAATCTGATTATAAATCCAGAAATAACGCAAGAGACCCTAATCATCCGTTCCTTTGGTACGCTTGCAATTTTGTTGTTGCACATCATTTTAATGATTGGTCCGCTGGCGCGGCTCAACACAGTATTCCTTCCGTTGCTCTACAACCGGCGACACCTTGGCGTCACCATGTTTTTCTTGGCCGCAATTCACGGTATTTTTTCCATCCTACAATTTCATTCGTTGGGAAATATCAATCCCATTGTATCCGTATTTGTGTCTAACATACATTATGAATCCTTAACCAAATTTCCCTTCCAGTCTCTTGGCTTTGTTGCCTTGATAATTTTCTTCCTTATGGCCATAACCAGCCATGATTTCTGGTTGCATAATTTAACTCCCCGGATCTGGAAGACTTTGCATATGACGGTTTACGTCGCCTACACGCTGATTATCCTCCATGTTTTGCTGGGTGTTTTGCAATTCGAGACTTCTCCAATGTTCGTATTCATGCTGGGTGTCGGTATGATAACCATAATAACCCTTCACCTGCTTGCTGGTAGAAAGGAGTTCCAAAAGGACAAACCTTTTCAATCCCAAACCATCGATCACCATGTCATGGTTTGTTCTGTTGATGAAATTAAAGAGAACCGCGCTAAAGTGGTGTGCCTTGAGGGCGAACGGATTGCCATCTTCAAATATGGGAACAAAGTATCGGCGGTTTCCAACGTATGCAAGCATCAGAACGGACCGCTGGGTGAAGGGAAAATTTTAGACGGGTGTATAACGTGTCCGTGGCACGGCTATCAATACCTTCCGCATAATGGAACTTCACCTCCGCCCTTTAAGGAAAAGGTCACAACGTATAAAGTAAAGGTTGTTGATCGCGAGATATGGGTCGACCCTGCACCATTTCCAGAAGGAACCGAAGTTGAACCCGCGATCATTATGTAACATCTATGAAAAATAAATGGATACCGGAGCCTGATGAGTTTTTTGTGGGTTACATTCCCAATGCTCCTAAACAAACGTCTTTCATCCTTCGCAAGATCATAATATGTCTTGGAGTTGTCGTGGTATTGATAGCAATAACACTTACGCTTAGTCAACGGGATTTTTCTACAGCCGTCTTTGAGTATGGAAAATTTACTACCGTAGAAGGATATCTTTTTAGTACTCCACTACCACACCTTAAGATTAAGCGCGGTGTAGATTCCATGGACACCCCAGGTTATCAAACTGTTTTGTTGGTGGGAGAGGGAAAAGCAGGTGCCAATGAAACGATAAAAGAATATGAAACTCACGTGGGCCGAATGGAGGGTCAGCTTGTTCAACTTCAAGGTCAGCTGATCCATGGCCATCACAAAGTTGTTCTTCAGCTGTCCGCAGAAAAATTGCCCACACGAATGGGCGATGAGCAACGGCTTGAACCCATGTTGCTTAAGGAGGGTATTGAAACAAACCTATCTGGTGAAATAGTAGATCCAAAATGTTATTTCGGTGTGATGAAGCCGGGTGAAGGGAAACCCCATCGCTCCTGCGCGATTCGGTGCATCGCTGGAGGCATTCCACCTGTCTTTCATATAAATGGGTTGTCGGAATATTATCTTTTACTGGACGAAAATCTCCAACCTGTTAACCAACGAATACTCAACATCGTTGGTGACAATATTACACTCCATGGAAAGGCCTACCAGTTTGACGACTGGAAAATATTTTTGCTCAATGAATCTTTTTTAAAAGAACAGGTAAAGGCCGGAAAACTCAGACGAAATCTGGTGGCAATGCGAGAAGGAATAACTTCATGTGGAGACATGTAAAGCAATGAAAAAAATATTTTAGTAACCGGCGCATCCGGGTTTCTGAAGAAGAAATTGCTGCCAACATACAATTCAATTTCCGATGCAGCGCGAACGTTGCGTGAACCCATCTTGAAACTGTATTCAAATTTGTGATCTGCCCAATTCATGATCAGAAGGTAACTCAGGCGTGATGCTCTCCTCGAGAGCCGTGCTCCTACGCTGAAGCTTTGGCGCAAGCGTAAGCTTACTCAGAGCGCAGGCTCTTCTCGAGAGCCGTAGCACTTACTCAGAGCGAAGGCTCTTTACCGGGTTAGCAATCGCTGCTTTTACACTGTGAAAACTTACCGTGATCAATGTAATGACCAACGCCCCACCTCCTGCATAAACAAAAACCAAAGGATTAATATCTGTATGATAGTTATAACTCAATAACCATCGATGCAGATAATAATGCGCAACGGGTATCGCGATCACAAGTGAAATCAAGACCAGGACAACAAATTCTTTTGACAATAAACTCCAGATATTAAATACCGTGGCACCAATGACTTTTCGCACTCCAATCTCTTTTGTTTTTTGTTCGGCGACGAACGATGCTAATCCAAACAACCCGAGACATGAAATGAATATCGCCAACGTTGCAAACAGGGAAGCTAATTTCCCTATGCGTTGCTCTGCTTTAAATTTATTTCCATATTCCTCATCTACAAAACTGTATTCGAAAGGAGAGGTGGGAACGAGTTTATTTTGTATCGATTCTATCGTCGATAGTGCGGCGCTTACACTGGTCCCGGGATTAAGTTTAATCAGCATTTGCCCCAGGTTGCCCATATCTTTTTTATCTAACCAATAGAAGCCCGGGCGAACAGGTTCGTAAGGGCTACCGGCAATGACATCATCAACAACACCAATGATTTGTCGCGGTTGTTCACCCGACTTCCGTGTAATGAATTCGCCGATAGGATTTTCCAGGCCTAAATATTTTGCCGCGGACTTGTTAATAATTACTGCTTCCGTATCAGTGCCAAATTCCAGGGAAAAATCTCTGCCTTGCAACAGCTTCCATTGAATCGTTTTGCCATACTCTTCATTAACCCATGTCACGGTAAAGTCCGATTCAGCTTCCGGATTTTTACCTTTCCACGTAAACCCTCCCCAATTGTCCCAAATCGCGGTCACAGGACTGCTTGAGAAGGCTACATCACTCGCCACGCCACTGTTCAGTAGTTGATCCTTCATTACCAATTTATTCTTGTTAAAATCTGAGGCGTGTATCGGAATCCGGATCAATCCTTCACGGTCGTAACCGACAGGGCGATTTTGTGCATATTGAATTTGCTGGTAAACGATAATCGTTCCGATAATCAAAATCACCGAGACAGTGACTTGGGTGACGACGAGAACTTTGCGGGGCAACGCAGCATACCTTCCTAACCTAAGTGTACCTTTCAATACTTTGACTGGCTGAAACGAGGAAAGATAAAAAGCAGGATATAGTCCGGCCAGTAATGATGTTACTATTAAAAAGCCAATGCTGAATAACCAGAAGTAAAGGTTATCAAATGGCAATTTGATGCTCTTGTCTGCCAAGGCATTGAATGATGAAAGTGATAAAGAAACCACCAGCAGCGTAATGACGAATGCCAGAAAAACCACCAAAAAAGATTCACTCAAAAATTGTTTTACCAGCTGTGATTTCATTGAGCCAACAGCCTTTCTTATGCCCACTTCTTTCGCTCGTTTTTCATTTC
>Ga0157380_10002315_pt1 | contig 12792 bp, 10 predicted proteins | sample S35metaG_FD_119757 | JGI IMG/M metagenome (GOLD analysis project Ga0157380, IMG submission 119757) | Switchgrass rhizosphere microbial communities from Kellogg Biological Station, Michigan, USA - S3-5 metaG | ecosystem: Host-associated > Plants > Roots > Rhizosphere > Soil | place: USA...
ACGAGCACCGTGACGCCGGCATGCTCGGCGACACCCGCCTGTGCTCCCGCGAGCGCCACCGCTTGCAGAGCGCCGGTCACGAGGAAGCGCTCGCCCTGCTCTTCGGCAGCCGCGAGCACGAGAGTCCAGTCGAGCTCGTTGCTCGTGGTCGCGAGGATCTCCTCGTCGCGCACCAGCGCGCAGGCGCCGAGGGCCACTGTCTCGCAGTAGCGTGTGAGGACCGGGAGCGTCTCGGCCATCGGACCGCGCAGCGACCGCTGCAGCGCCGGCCGCTCGCCGAGAATGTGCGCGGCGGTCAGGAGATCCTCGGTGCTCTGGCGCACACCCTCACGCGCCGAGGAGACGGCGAGCTCGACACGCGCGAGCCCTTCGGCGTCGGCGAGACGGCGTAACGACCCGATGCTGAACACCGACATCGCACCGACGGCGAGCGCGACGATCAAGCCGGTGGCAATCGCGAGCCGGCCGGCAAGACCCGGGATGTACTCGCGCGACGAGCGCTGCAGCGAGGCGAGACTCGGTGCTTGCAGCTTGCCGCTGCCGCGCAGGCCGGCAACGGCCTGCCGGTAGAGTCGTGTCAGGCGCTCGAGCACGATCATGCGCGGCGCCGCCGCGCGCCGAACGCCTCGACGACCGTTTTGACTATCAACGTCAACAGTGCGAGCAGCATCAATAACGACGCGACGGCAAATGCTCCGACAAGATCATACTCGTCGTAGAGCACCTGCGCCTGTAACGGCATGGTCGTCGTGAGGCCGCGGATGTGACCCGACACGACGGCGACGGCGCCGAACTCGCCCATGGCGCGCGCGTTGCAGAGAATCACTCCGTACAGAAGGCCCCAGCGGATGCTCGGCAACGTCACGCGGAAGAACGTCATCCAACCACCGGCACCCAAGCTCACGGCCGCTTCCTCGGCTTCGCGGCCCTGCATCTGCATGATCGGGATCAACTCGCGCGCGACGTACGGAAACGTCACGAGCATCGTGGCGAGCACGATCCCTGGCAGCGCGTACACGATTTGAATGCCTTGATCGCGAAAGAAGGGGCCGAACCAACCCTGCGCGCCAAACAGCAGCACGAAGACGAGGCCAGCGATGACGGGGGACACCGAGAACGGCAGGTCGATCAGCGTGATCAGGAACTGCTTGCCGCGAAAATCGAATTTCGCGATCGCCCAGGCGGCGGCGACGCCGAAGATCGTATTCACCGGCACGACGATCGCGGCCGTCGTGAGCGTCAGACGAATCGCGGCGAGCGTATCGGGCGCGCGCAACGCTTCGAGGTATACGGCAAGCCCCTGCGAGAACGCGTAGCCCAGCACGGATACGACGGGCACGATCAAGAACGTCGCAAGAAACAGCACCGAGAGGAAGATCAGCACCACGCGCGCAATTGAGCTCTGCGACCTCGAGAGCACGGCTGTGTCGCGGGCCTGCATCAGCGCCTCCCCGCCACGCGCCGAATGCGCCAACCGTTGAGCGCATTGATCGACAGCAGCATGACGAACGACACGCACAGCATCACGAGACCCAGCGCGGCCGCGCCGAGGTAGTCGTACTGCTCGAGCTTGATGACGATCAAGAGCGGCGTGATCTCGGTGCGCAGCGGCAAATTGCCCGCGATGAAGATCACCGAGCCGTACTCACCGACCGCGCGCGCCAACGCCAGGGTGAAGCCCGTCGCGAGCGACGGCAGCACCGTCGGCAGTATCACGCGGCGAAATACCATCGAGCGGCTCGCACCCAGCGACTCGGCGGCCTCCTCGAGGCTCACGTCGACCTCCTCGAGCGCCGGCTGCACGGAGCGCACGACGAATGGCAGGCCGATCAGCGTCAACGCGACGACCACGCCGGTCCAGGTATAGGCGACTTGTATGCCGAACGGCTCGAGCAGCGCGCCGATCCAGCCGTTCGGCGCGAACACCGTCGCTAGCGCTATGCCGGACACGGCCGTAGGCAGCGCGAACGGCAGGTCGATGATCGCGTCGACGAGCCGGCGGCCGGGAAAGCGATAGCGGACGAGCGTCCAAGCGATGATGAAGCCAAACACGGCGTTCAAGGAGGCCGCGATCAGCGAGGCGCCGAACGTCAGCCGGTACGATGCGAGCGCGCGCGGCTCCGTGGCGATGCGCCAGAACTCATCGAGCGGCAGGCTGCTCGCCCGGATGATCAACGCCGCCATCGGAATGAGCACGATGAAGGTGAGGAACAGGCCGGCAAACCCGAGCGTCATGCCGAAACCCGGCAGCACGCTGGGACTGACCCAGCCTCGCGCGGTAGCCACGAGTTAGAGCCTTGAGCCTGGGCGCCGCGGCGGTGCCGCGGTCATCGCGGCGCCGCGGCCGCAGCCTCGAACAGGCGGTCGTAGACGCCGCCATCGGCGAAGTGCTCGGCTTGCGCCTTAGCCCAGCCGCCGAACACCTTGTCGACGGTGAACAGCCGCATTGGCGGAAACTGGGCAGCGTAGCGCTCGGCTGTCGCCGCATCGCTCGGCCGGAAGAAGTTGCGCGCCACGATGTCTTGCCCTTCCGGCGCATAGAGAAAATCGAGATAGGCTTCGGCGATGGCGCGCGTTCCCTTGCGATCCACGATCGAATCCATGAGCGCCACCGGCGGCTCCGCGAGCACGCTGACCGACGGCCGCACGATGTCGAACGCATCGGCACCCATCTCGTTCGCCGCCAGCAGCGCCTCGTTCTCCCACGCGAGCAGCACGTCGCCGATACCCCGCTGCACGAAGGTATTGGTCGCCGCACGAGCACCGGTGTCCTGCACGGGCACGCGGCGGTACAGCTCGCCGACGAAAGCTTCCGCCTCGGCTTGCGCCGCGGCCAGCTCCGCCGCGCCAACCGACGGCAACGAATCGAGATTGCCGCCGAGCGCGCGTTCGAGCGCGAAACCCCACGCGGCCAAGTAGTTCCAGCGCGCGCCACCCGACGTCTTCGGGTTCGGCGTGATGATTTCGAGTTCCCCGGCCACGAGATCGGCCCAATCGCGGATGCCTTTCGGGTTGCCTTTGCGGACGAGGAAAACAATAGTCGACGTGTATGGCGAGCTGTTATTGGGCAGGCGCGATTGCCATGACGCCGGCAGGCGCTGACTCGCCGCCTGAATGTTGTCGATGTCCCAGGCGAGCGCGAGCGTCACGACGTCGGCGTTGAGGCCGTCGATGACGGCGCGCGCTTGGCTGCCGGAGCCGCCGTGCGACATCTGCACCTGTACGCGCTGGCCGGTGTCGGCGAGCCACTTGGCGACGAACTGCTCGTTGAACGCGCGATACAGCTCGCGCGTCGGATCGTAGGACACATTCAAGATTTGGACTGCGCCGTCTTCCTCGCCGCCGGAACCGCCGCAGGCGCCGAGCACGACGACGCTCGCCAGCAATAGATTGCGCAACATAGTCATAGGTACCTGCTCAGAGAGAGAACGTGGCGTACGCCTTCGAGGCCTGCGCTTCGGCCTTGTCGCGACCGCTGACGAACAACACGGCCGCCGGCGGTTGCTCTTTGAGCAAGCGCTGCAAATCGTCGATGAGGTCGCTGCAACGCTCCGGCGCGGACAGTCCGATCACGAGCAGGGTCTGCTCGTCCGACGTCATGAGCCGCTCGCGAACGGCTTCAGTCGCGCTGCCGCGGAACGTCTCGGTGCGAATGTCGAGACCGTGCACGCGCAGCGAGAAGTCGCGTAGATCGAGCAAGTCGCGATAGCTGCCGTCCTCTTCGTCGCGCACGAGCATGCCGACGTCGATCGGCAGGTGTCGCGCCAAGCTCGCGACCGCGGACAACACGGCGTCGCGACCGAACGACGACGGCTCGACGTAGATCAACATGCGCTCGACGCGCGGCTCGCCGCCGACGAGCACGAGCACCTGCCGCGCGCCCTGCTCGAGCAGCTCCAACGCGTTCGCGACGCTGGCCTCGGAACCGAGCTCCACGATCGGCAGGCCGCGTACCTGCTCGTGCGAGGCGTTGAAGTCGTTGTAGTGCAACGGCTCGATGTGCATGCGCTCGGCGAGCTGCTGCACGAGCGGCGTCTTCCCGAGCTCCTCCGTGGCACGGTTGCCCGTCGCGATGAGCCGCAAGCTGCTGATCGGCGTCGGCAGCGCGTGCATGTGCTTGAAGCCGACGTAAACGTTCTGACCCAGGGTGAGCGGCATCGCTTCGACGTCGCGCGCGCTGCGCGCAGTCTCGACCGAAAACGTCTCGGCACCGGGACGCTGCGCGCTCGCGAGCGTGTCGGTCGCCGTCATTTCGAGCCGCAGCCGCTCGCTGGCGCCGACGAATTTCACGTCGACGATCTTGCCGGTCCCGACGACGGGCACGCTCAGCAGGTCGCGCAGCGGCGCGAGCACGACGTCCTCGGGGCGCACGACGACGGCCGCCTCGTCACCACTCCGCAGCCCTTCGGACCAGCGGTCGACCTCGAAATACGACTCGCCGAGCCGCACGTCGCGATAGCCGTAGGGGCCGAGCAGCAGGTTGGCGCCGCCAAGAAACTGGGCCACGAACCGCGTGCCGGGGCGTTGGTAGAGCGCTCGCGGCTCGCCGACCTCCTGGAGCCGACCTCGGTCCATGATGCCGATGCGGTCGGCCATGCTGAAGGCTTCTTCCTGGTCGTGCGTGACGAGCATCGTCGTGATACCGACGGCTCGCTGAATCTCGCGAATCGCGCGCCGCAGCTCCTCGCGAATCTTGGCGTCGAGCGCACCGAACGGCTCGTCGAGCAATAACACGCGCGGCTCGTGCGCGAGCGCGCGTGCGAGTGCGACGCGCTGCTGTTGGCCGCCCGACAGCTCGCTCGGCAAGCGATGGTCGTAGCCTTCGAGCGCAACGAGCTTGAGTAACTCCGCGCGCCGGCGGCGGCGCTCTTTGCGGCGCACGCGGCGGGCACGCAGCGCGAACTCGATGTTGTCGGCCACCGTCATGTGGCGAAACAGCGCGTAGTTCTGGAACACGAAGCCGACTTCGCGCTGCCGCGTCCCTAGGTTCGTGACGTCGCGGCCGTGCAGCACGATGCGGCCATGATCGATCGTCGTCAGACCCGCAATGGCACGCAAGAGCGTGCTCTTGCCGCTGCCCGACGGTCCGAGCAGCACGAACAGCTCGCCGTCCTCGATCTGCGCCGTGACATCACTAACCGCCGGCAACCCACGGAATTCCTTTGAAACTTGCTCGAGAGCGATCGACATGGGGTGGCCGCGTCCGTACGAGACGTTGGAACTCGAATGTTACCGGGGCCTGGGTGACAAAGTCGGTCTCAAGGCGGTTACGGGGCGGTGACATTCGGGTTTGCGGCCCGCGGCTCACGTGCCGGAGGTCTCGGGCGACCGGCCGTAGTCGCGCGCTTTCCAGCTCGCGCGCGTGCCGCGCCAATAACCGATCGCGGAGCTCCAGGTCATCGCAAGAAATAGCGCTGCGGCGACGGGAAGCGTCAGCGCCCACACCGCCGGTAGGCGATAGAAGGAGACGACCGGCCAGTACGCGGCAGCGATCGCGAGCCATGCTGCGCCCGCGGTCAACGCCAGCCGCGGCTCGGCTGCGAGGCCGGCGACGACGATACCGACCACCGGCGCCAGCAGCGTCACGGCCATTAGCGCAGTCGCGACGAGCAGCCACCCTGTCGAGTAGCGCAGCTGTGTGAACGCGCTGCGGCTCACCATGCTCCAGAAGTCGCCGAGCGCACCGTACACCCGCAGGCTGTGCACCGAATGGCTCATCCCGAGCCAGATCGGCGGCCGCGACCGCTTCAGCGCGGCCGCCAAAGTGCAGTCGTCGATCAGTGCGCCGCGGATCGCCGCAAAGCCGCCGATGTCCCGCAGCGCTGCGGTGCGCACGAGCATGCACCCGCCTGCTGCCGCCGCCGTAGCCTTGCGAGCGTCGTTACTCCACGCAAACGGATACAGCAGCTTGAAGAAGAACACGAACGCGGGGCTCAAGAGACGCTCCCAGAACGTCGCACAGTGGAGCTCTGCCAGCAGCGACACGAGCGTCGCATCGCGCTCGCGCGCCGCGGCGAGCAATGCCGGCACGAGCCGGGGAGCAAGCTCGATGTCCGCGTCGAGCAGCAAGACGTAAGGCCTGCCGACGACGGCCAAGCCCTGCTCGAGCGCCCACAGCTTACCGGCCCACCCTTGCGGCAGCGGCTGACCCTCGAGGATACGCAACGTCAGGTGCGGCTCTGCTGCGCGCGCGGCCGCGCCGCGCGTGTCGTCGCTCGACTGATCGTCGATGACGACGACGTCGAGCCCGTGGCCCTGAGCGCCGAGCGCCGCGATCGTGCGGCCGATGAGCTCCGCTTCGTCTCGCGCCGGCACGAGCACGGTCACCGCGCTCAAATCGTCCGCTGCGGTATGGTCGGCTTCGAGCCGCTCGCGAGCGCGATGCGGCTGATGGGGAGACAACAGCAAGCCGAGCCACGCCAGCAGCGCGATAGCGCTGCCGACGAGGAGCAAGGTCATCCGAAAGCGGCTGCCGCTACGACTTGCGGTCGATGCGGCCGATCTGGTCGACCGGGATCGCGATGCCCGGCGCGCCGTTGTGCAAGACGGGCAACTCGGGCGCCATCTCGCCGTCGAGGCGCGGGCCGAAGAGGAACACGTTGAGGGCCGTCAGCGGGCTCGCGATCGTGTGCTCGACCGCCGTGCCCTCGTAGCCGCAATGCGCCATGCAGTTGTCGCACTTCGGGTTGCGCCCGACACCGTACTTGTCCCACTCCGTCGTTTCCATGAGCTCCTTGAAGCTCTTGGCGTAGCCCTCGTCGACGAGCAGATAGCACGGCTTTTGCCAGCCGAACACGTTGTAGGTGGGATTCGCCCACGGCGTGCATTGATAGCTCTGATTGCCGGCGAGGAAGTCGACGAACAAGCTCGACTGATTGAAGTGCCACTTGCTGCCGCGCTGCTTGCCGATCTTGAAGATCGAACGGAACAGCTCTTTCGACTTGCGGCGGCCCAAGAACACGTCTTGGCGCGGCGCGTGTTGGTAGCTGTAGCCCGGCGACATCATGACGCCCTCGACGCCGAGCGTGTTCGTGAAGTCGAAGAAATTCGCTACGTCCTCCGGGTCCTCGCCCGCATACAGAGTGCAATTGGCCGTGACGCGGAACCCGCGTGCGCGCGCCGCCTTGATCGCGGACACCGCTCTATCGAACGTGCCGTCGCGGCACACGGAGGCATCATGACGATCCTTGTTGCCGTCCAGATGCACCGAGAAGGTCAAGTACGGCGACGGCGTGTACTGATCGAGTTTCTGCTCGAGCAGCAGCGCGTTGGTGCACAGGTACACGAATTTCTTGCGAGCGATGATGCCTGCGACGATCTGCGGCATCTCCTTGTGGATGAGCGGCTCGCCGCCGGGAATCGAGACGACGGGCGCGCCGCACTCGTCGACGGCATTGAGGGCGTCTTCGACCGACATGCGCTTGCGTAGGATCTCGTCGGGATAATCGATCTTGCCGCAACCCGAGCAAGCGAGATTGCATTGGAACAACGGCTCGAGCATCAGCACGAGCGGATACCGTTTGTTGCCCTTGAGCTTCTGCTCGAGGATGTAGCGCGCGATGCGATACGTCTGTACGACCGGGATACTCATTCGATCTCCTAACTATTGCCTAGCCGTCCGTGCCGGTGCTCGCCAACATCCCGTCGAGGTAGTTGGCTTTGATGTGCACCCACTCCATCTTGAACCAAGGCGTAAACGTCTCGGGCGCTACTTTGAGCTCACGCTCCAAAGCGTCCACGCCGACGAACCGCCACGCGGCGATCTCGGTGACGTTCACGTCGACCGGCCCGTCATAGCGGCCGAAATAGACCGAGCACAGCTCGTGCTCCGCTCCGACGGCCCCGAACTGCGCCTGGTACTTGAACTTGTACAAGTACTCGAGGGGGCACTCGAAGCCAAGCTCCTGCTCGAGACGCCGAATTACCGCATCGGCCATGGCCTCGCCGCGGCGCGGGTGCGAGCAACACGTGTTCGACCAAAACCCCGGCCATAGCATCTTGGTCGGGCTGCGCTGCTGTAGCAACAGCTCGTTGTCGCTGTTGAAGACGAAGATCGAGAACGCGCGATGCAGGATACCCTTGCCCGTGTGGCAATCGGTTTTCGCTTTGAAGCCGAGCTCCCGATCGAGGTCGTCGACGAGGATCAGCTGCTCGCTTTCGTTCGAGACGATGTCTTCACGCGCCATTCAGATCCGCTCCAAGGTGTACCGGCATCGCCTGGAAGCCGGCCGCCCGTATCGCACTCACGACGGGCTCGGTGTCGCCGTCGCAAATCGCGATAATCGAGCCGCCGCCGCCACCACCGGTCAGCTTGGCGCCAAGCGCACCGTTCTCACGCGCGATCGCGCACAACTTCTCGAGCTCCGGCGTGGATACCTGCAAGGCATTCAGCATGCCCTGACATATATTCATGAGCTGGCCGAGAGTTGGCAAGTCATTGTCTTGTATGGCTTGAATACCGCGCAGCGTCAAGGTGTCGATTTGGTCGAAAATGCGCTCATATAACTTATTGTCCTGTTGCCAGGCCTCGCGCACGCGGCCCACCGTCGTCGCCGTGAGACCCTCGAACCCCGTCATGCCGATGACCGCCGGGATCGGCTCGCGGATGTTCAGCGGCTCCACGAGCGGCGGATCGCCGGCGCGGAAGACGAGCGCTTTGCCGTAGCAGGCGAGCGTATTGTCGAGGCCGCTGGGACTGCCGTGCGCCATCTTTTCGGACTCGAACGCGAGGCGATTGACCTCGGCGTCGGGGAGACGCAGGCGGAAGTGCTTGTCCAGCGCCCGCACGATCGCAACGGCCATGGCAGCCGAGCCGCCAAGACCCATGCTGCGCGGGACTTCCGGGAATACCTCGATGCGCATGGCGCGTTTGCTCAAACCCAGGTGGTCGAGGATCACGCCTGCCGGCCGCTCGAACGAGCGCCGCTCGCTGGGATTGCTGATGAGCCGATACTCGACGCCCCAGCGAGGAATCAAGAGATGAATGCCCTCGTCGCAATCCTCGACGAGCGCCTTGATCTTGAGCGGAATCGGCGCTGCGATCGCGTGCCGGCCGTAAACGACGGCGTGCTCACCGAGCAAGATGACCTTGCCGTAGCCGACACCCATCTTGGATTCTTTGCTGCGTTTCGGTTTCGGCCCAGCCGCCGCGCGCTGGCGCTCGTCCTGCACCTCGGCGACGAGCTCCTGCGCCTTCCACACCTTGATGACGCCGCTCTGGATGAGCCGTTCGAGCACCTCGTCGAAGATCTCCTTCGACGCGCCCGCCGCCGTGACGACACTGCGCGCGTGCAGCGTCATGTGCCCCTTCTGGATACCTTCGGTCGCGAGCGCGCGGATGGCCGCGAAGTTCTGCGCGAGACCCACGGCGGCCATGACCTGCCCGAGCTCGGGCGCGGACTTGACGCCGAGTAGGCGCAGGTTCAGCGCCACGGTCGGGTTCGATTCGATCGGCGCGCCGACGATGCCCACCTTGATCGGCAGCTCGATGCGGCCGCAGAGATTGCCGGCTTCGTCGGCCCACCAGTCGGTCAACGACGAATAGCGGCCGCCGCGCGCGGCGTACGCATGTGCGCCGGCCTCGATGGCACGCCAGTCGTTGCCCGTCGCGATGGCGACGGGATCGATGCCGTTCATGATGCCTTTGTTGTGCGTAGCGGCGCGATAAGGATCGACGGCCGCGAACTCGGCGGCGACGATGATGCCGTCGCGCGCTTGCGTGCCGCTGTAGCCGCGACCCGCGAGCTGCTCCACGGGGATCTTGCAGCTCGCACGCACGAGCGAGCGATCGGTGAGGTTCGACAGAATTCGCAGGAACACCTCGCCGCCCGTGATCGTCTCCACCAGCGGCGCGACGCCCTCGCACATGCCGTTGACGAGATTCGCGCCCATCGCATCGCGAGTGTCGACGAGCAGGTGCACCACGAGCATCTGCTTGGCGCTCGACGGCAGCGGATGCACGAAGAGCTCGATGTCGCGGGCGCCGCCGCCGCGCGCCACCATGTTCGGGTGCAGGCTGTTGGCTAGGTTGATGATCTCTTGCTTGCGGTCGCGCAGCGCGTGCTTCGCTTTCTCCATGTCGGGCAGATTCACGATCTGAATCTGGCCGATCAGAATCGGGTCTGTCGCTTCTGCCTTGAACCCGCCGCAAGCGCGGATCAGCTTGCTTGCCGAGCTCATGGCCGCGACGACCGACGGCTCTTCGACGACCATCGGCACGATGTATTGCTGATCGTTGACGACCAAGTTCATGCCGAGACCGAGCGGCATGCCCATGACGCCGACGACGTTCTCGATCATCTTGTCGGCGGCGTCGAGATCGAGCGTATGTTGGCCCGTGGCGAGGGCGCGGAAATCGGCGGTATCGATGAGCCCGCGCTCGTGCACGGTCCGCACGCGCTCTTCGACGCTCAGCTTGTAGAACTCGGGTATGCGGCGGCGGTCGCCGCTCATGACTGCCACCCCGCGCCGTGTTGTGCCACCACAAGGCCGTGCTCGGCCAGAGAGACGTTGATCACTCGAAAACCCCGATCCCCAACCGATTTCCTGAATGCCTCGAGCCTTCCCGAGTCGTCCGCACAGGCAAGCCCAAGGTCGCCGCCACCGGCCCCGCTGACCTTGTACGCGATGCCGTGGCGCCGTGCCTCGGCGTCGATCGCACGATGCTCGGCCGTGACGATCTCCGCACCGATCGCGTCACCCAGCTCCTGCAAGCCGCGGCCATAGGCCGCGAACGCTTCGAGCCACGCCGCGGCGTTGCCGCTCCGAAGGGCTTGAACCCCTGCTTCTGCCAGCGCGCTCAAATCGCCTACCCGCGCCGCCGCCTCCCGCGGCCGCGCTCGGCGCCACGCCCGGTAGTGCGCAACCAACCCGGGCGTCGAAGCAGACCGGCCGGCAAAAATACCCGCGAATCCTACACTGTTCGGCAGGCGGACTGAACCAATTTGGGGCAGACCGGATGGTTGCAGGCTGAATGTAATCGCCCCGCCGGTGAACGAAGCCGCCACGTCGAGACCACTGCCCTTGCCGCCCTGGAACTGCCGGTGCAGCGCGATGAGCTCGGCGACCTGCGGTTGCGGCACCGAGACCCCGCAGCTGCGCGCGAAGGCCCCGAACGCGCCGGCCCAGGCACAGAGCACGGCGGCGCTCGACCCCAGGCCGAGCTTGCTCGAGCCGGCGAACAAGGCCTGCGAGTCGATCGTCGCAGCCCAAGCGAGCGGCGGTTCGACGGACGAAGTGACGAGGTCGATCAGCGGCGCGCCGCTCGCCTCGCCCGGCGCAAACTGCCGTTCGACGACCTCAGCGCTACGTGTGACAAGACGGCACGCGCCGTCGGCGCTCGGACCGATCGCCGCTTCGACGTAACGGTCGAGAGCCAGCACGACCGCCGGCGCGCCGTCGAGCACCGCATACTCCCCGAGCGCCACGACTTTGCCGGGGGCGCGCGCGGCGAACACTCAGTAGAGCTCCGCGCCGGGGCCGAGCGCGCTCGTTGCGAGCTCGAGCACGCCGGGAACCGCCCGCAGCGCGGCTTCCACGACGGCGCGCGACCCCGGCTCGCAAACGGCTTTGAGCTGCGGTCCCGCGTCGATCGTGAAAAACACGGGCACGCCGCCGGCGCGCAGACGACGCACGGCGTGGAGGCATTCGACGGTCGCGCCGTTCCAATAGACGAGCGGCGGTCGGGCCGCGAGCGCCGCGGCGTGCATCTTCAAGCAGTTGTGCTCGGCAAGCTCGGCGAGCGCCGCGAAGTCCCGCGCCCGAATCGCTGTCCTGGCGGCCGCCAGATCCGGCGGCTGCTCGGCCACCCACGCCGCGTAATACGGCGACGACGTCGCCGAGCGCGTCATGCCGGTACGCGAGCCGATCTCCTTTTCGCCCTTTGCGGTTACGGCGATCACGACCTCGAGCGGCCAGTCGGCGCTCGCGAGCAGCGGCTCGGCGAAGCTGTCGCTGCCATCGGCCGCCGTGCCCGCATGCATCTCGACGAACCCGCCGAAGATCGAACGCGCCGCGGACCCCGACCCTTGCCGAGCGACGATGCTGCGTTCGCGCGGCGACAACGTGAGACCGAACGCCGCCTCGCCCGCGCGCACCAGAGCTGCGAAGCCGGATGCCGACGACGCGAGCCCCGCGCCGGTCGGAAAATTGTTGCGACTCGCGACGCGGGCGCGGGTGTCGACGGCTGCCTTGCGCCGCAGCAGATCGAGACAGGCGGAGATCTTCGCGAGGTCCTCGTCGCGGCGCGTCCCGTTCAGCATGAGCTCGTCGCGCGCGAGACCGGGTGTGACCTCGACCGTCGTCTCCGTGAACAGCGCGTCGAGCGTGATCGAGATCGACCCGACGGCCGGCACGTTCAAGCGCGCGTCCGCCTTGCCCCAATATTTGACGAGCGCGAAATTGGCGCCGGCGCGCGCTCGCGCGACCTCGCCGCGTTCCTGCTTAGAAGTAGTCATTTACCTTGAACCAATCGATGGCAGCGGCTAGGCCCAAGCGCGGATCGCGCCAGCGATACGAGAGTTCCCGCTGCGCCTTATGACTCGAAAAATACATGTGCTTGGTCGACATCCGCACGCCGTCGAGCGTCACGCGCGGCTCGCGTTTGCGCAAGCGTGCCCAACCTTCCGCTGCGACCGCGAGCGGATAGACCGACCAATGCGGCAGGCGAATCGTACTCGCTCGCCGGCCGACGTGCTCTGCGACGAGCTCGAGGATCCGCTGCAGCGTGAAGTCGTCGCCGCCCAAGATATAGCGCTCGCCGGTTCTGCCGACCTTCAGCGCCGCAAGGTGCCC
>Ga0157380_10002316_pt1 | contig 12792 bp, 9 predicted proteins | sample S35metaG_FD_119757 | JGI IMG/M metagenome (GOLD analysis project Ga0157380, IMG submission 119757) | Switchgrass rhizosphere microbial communities from Kellogg Biological Station, Michigan, USA - S3-5 metaG | ecosystem: Host-associated > Plants > Roots > Rhizosphere > Soil | place: USA: Michigan...
CCAGCGGCTGACGCCAATCGAAAAACTGAAGGCCAGCGGACGATCCCTCCTCGCCGAATCTGCGCTCTCACTTGAAGAACTCGTTGTCGCATTAGGGCGGAGCTGACATGGTTGCGGGACTCATCGTCGATCAACTCTGGCGCAATCGGTGGCTCTATGCGTTCGTGACCGCCACCATGGTTCCGCTGTGGCTCGCCTTCGAGTCGAACAGCTCCGATTCGCTGCCGATCAACATGACCGCGGTGTCGCTCTTCTTCGTGACAGTTCTGGGGCCTGTGATCACAGTCGCGACTATGAGCATTCGGGAGTTGCGGCACTTGCCCGTCAGGAATCGTGACTTGTGGCTCGCGATCTGGGTCCTCGCAACTGTCGTTTCGCCCGCAGTGTTGGTCGTCACGAAACTGATTCCCGCACTTCTCGTGGCCGCCCTTGGTGGCAGTTCAGCGATGTCGGCAGAAACGATGCTGCTTTCAGCCGTGTACGACTTCAGCTGGGCAGGAACGATGCTCGTGGTCTTGACGATGGTCACCTACGTCGGACCTGCGGTCGCTCGCTATGGAGCCATTGCCGCGCCGATCACAGTATCCGGGACGATCATCGGTCCCCTGGCTTGTTTCGGGCTTCCCGTCGTGGTGAGCCGTGCGTTGCCGGCGCATGTCAGTGAATTCACGTCGGCGACCACGGCACTCCTGCTTGGTTGTTTGGCGTTCACGTTCGGCGGGCTGGCGTGGACACCACGGCGCGGCGTTCTGGCCGGCGAGCGCCCACGGGTACAACGCGCGCGCGCCCTTCGAGGAGCCGAGACTCGAAATCGTCTGGTCGATCATCTGACCGGAATATCGAGGGTTCTGGTTCCGCACCTGGTGGGCACGATCGCGCTGACTGCAGGAATATTTCTAGTGCTTGCCACGTACGGCGTTTTCTCTGGGTCTGGTCTCTGGTGGTTTGTGCCGACAACGCCGGAGATCTTTGATCCTCGCGATGTTGGCTACCGGGGCCTGACCTACTACGTGCTGCTGCCAGGTGCCGTCCTGAGTATGTTGAGCGTCTGGGCGCCGTGGGCACGACTGCTCAAAGTGATGCCGCTGTCAGTGAGGCAGATCAACGCGCTGCTTCTGCTCACACCCTTCGCAACATGGACGACGCTCTGGTTCCTCGGATTCGGCGCCTATTCAGTGGCCTATGGGATACCGCCAACGCTCAGAGTCAACCTGGTCTTTGGAATGGCCGGGTTTACCGCTCTGGCCCACGCCGCCCTGCTCCGATTGGAAGGCGGCGCCGGCGCATTCTGGGTCCGCGCGTTCATGGGCGGCCTGATCCCCCCGTTGGTAAAGGCTGGAGTGAGCGACCGGCCCGGCGTACAGATCGCTTTTGCAGTCACCGGCGCGTTCGCACTTTGCCTGGCCCTTGGCGTCAATCACCACACGCTGACGCAGTCGACTTCGTCTTCCCGGCCGTATCGGCGCCCGCAGGCGCCGTTCGGGTTTCAGGCCTCCTCAGTTCACGGGAATCGCTGACGCGATGGGGGCGCGCCACCTCACGACGGGCTGTCACGCGACGCCGCAAGCTATCGAGCGGCTGTTGGCGTAAACCGTTGCGGCATCGACCAGCGCAACGAACGGCCGACTTCCGCTACGGCTCCTCGTTGGCCTCGTTCTTGAAGTCTCCCGGAAAACTTAATCGTGCCGGCATCCTTCCGCATCGTCCGGGCCCTTCCGGTCGCAGTGCTCGTGACCTGGGTGCCGCTACTGGTCCTCTCGTGGATTGACCGCCAGTTCATCAGCGGTTCCGCCATCCCGTTTCTGTTCAGCATCGGCACACATACGCGGTTTCTGATTGCAATTCCGTTGTTCTTCGCGGCGGAGCGGTTGTTCTATCGGCACTCGCGGGCGGCGCTCGCGATGCTGACCGACGCCGGCGTCGTGTCGCCAACGGGAAACGTGGAGTTCGAGAGGACTCTCGCATCGACAATGCGATGGCGCAACTCCCGCATTCTTGACGCAGTCGCGTTGGTGATCGTGTGGTTGTGGATTACACAGTTTGCCGCCTACGCAATGCCGCGAGCGACCACGACCTGGCGCGCGGATCCGATGGGTAATCTGACGCTCGCCGGGCGGTGGTACTGGTACATCAGTCTGCCGATCTTCCACTTTCTCTTCTTTCGCTGGTGCCTGCGACTACTGGTGTGGTGCCGGCTGCTGTGGCGTCTCAACCGCCACGACCTTCAGTTGACGCCAACGCACCCCGATCTCGCCGGTGGATTGGGCAGCCTCGGTGTTGCGCATGTTGCGCTGGCGCCACTCGCGCTTGGTTCATCGTCCATGGTCGTCGCAACGTTCGTCGAGAACATCCTGTTCAGCGGAGTCGACATCCAGCAAGTCATTCTTCCGCTTGCGGGTTTCGTGATCGGCAGCACGGTCGTGCTGGTGGCGCCACTCGTGCTCTTCAGCGCGAGGCTGTTCGAGGCCAAGCAGCGCGGACTGCTCGAATACGGTCGGATTGCCCATACCTACGTGCAAGGCTTCGATCGAAAGTGGGTGAGGCACGAGGGAAATTCGTCGGAGCCGCTGCTGGGCTCCGCGGACGTCCAGTCACTCGCAGATCTTTCGAATGCTTTCAACGTCATCCGCCGTATGCGACTGATCCCCATTGCGCTGTCGGAAGTCGCGACCATTGGAGCGGCCGCAGTCTTACCCGCACTGCCGCTTCTGCTCCTGGTGGCGCCGCTTGATGTACTTGTCCTCACCGGCCTGCGTACGATTCTTCAGTTGTAGTCAGCGCTTCGCTACCGCTCGCGTCAGCCAGCAGACCGCTCACGAAGATGCTTGTCCCGGCTGATGAGCGCTGCGTAAGATCGACGCTTCAGACATGTTGCAGCCCGCGGAGTTGAAATCCGATCAACCGCTCACATGGTCATCGGGACGCGGCACGGACGTGTGGGCGCTGTTCAAGGCCAGCGCCGACGGCGATCTCGCGAAGGTGCAGGCGCTGATTGCGAAAGACCGCTCGCTGGCACGCGCGCACTACGACTATCGCAAGCCGCTCTATTCGCCGTGCGCGAGAACCACGTTGACGTCGCACGTTTCCTGCTGGAGCACGACTCCAATCCCATGGACCTCTGGGTTGACGATGACCCGATCGAGATCGCGCGCGACCGCGGCTATGCGGCAATGGAGCGTATGCTGCTGATGACGCTCGAAGCGCAGTTCAACGCGTCGACGAAAGGCGAGCCGATCGCGTTGGCGCTGCGCGAGCATGATCTGAATAAAGTTCGGGCGCTCCTCGATGCGCAGCCCGAACTGCTGAGCAAAGGCGACAAACGATCCAATCAGTCGATTCACTGGGCGACCATGACGCGGCAGCTGGAAGCGATCGACGAGTTGTTGCGGCGCGGTGCGGATATCAATGCGAGGCGGATGGACGGCGCGCGGCCCATCCATCTGACCAATGGCGATTATTTCTATCGCGGCTGGCGAGACGTGCCGCGCTTCTGGCCCGTGACGCCTGCCGGCGTCATGGAACATCTCAAGACGCGAGGGGCAGTCATCGATCTGCCGACGGCGTGTCATACCGGCGATATCGCGCGCGCCCGCGAACTGCTCGCGCAGGATCCGAGTCTGGCGAACAGGCTCGGCGAACACGAGGGCTATTACCTCGGCGCCGGCGCACCGCTTTCGAATGCGGCCGCCGCCGGCCGTATGGACATCGTCCAACTGCTGCTCGACAACGGCGCCGATCCAAACCTTCGTGAAGAGCAGTACGCACCGAAAGGAAAGGCGCTGTACTCGGCCGTGTACCACGGGCACTATGAGATCGCGAAGCTTTTGCTCGAGCGCGGGGCCTTTCCGAATCCTCCCGTCGAGAGTTCAGGTACTGCGCTTTGGGTGGCGCGGGAATGGCGTCCGGACAAACGCATGGAGCAGCTGCTGCTTTCGTACGGCGCAGAACCTGAGCCTGAGCGGCCGAAAGAAGATTGGCCGGTGGACGAGTACAACTGGCTGCGCATTTCGCAGCTGCATCATGCCGCGAGCGAAGGCGACGTGAAGAAGGCGAAGAAGTTGTTGGACGCCGGCGCGGATCTGGAGGCGCGCGATGAGCACCGCTCTTCGACGCCCCTGGCCTGGGCGGCACGGGCCGGCCAGCTCGAGATGGTCAAGTTCCTGCTGAAGCGTGGTGCGCCGAAGTCCTTGCCCGACGATCCGTCGTGGGCGACGCCGCGTGCGTGGGCGTTGAGACGCGGGCACACGAAGATTTCGGAGTTGCTTTAACCCATGGAGCCCCGGGTCTTTAGACCCGGGGACACTGCGCCGATCGCTGAATAGTCCAGGTCTCCGCCACCGTGAGCGACTAGTGCATTCACCATTTCCGCAACGACTGTGGTCGCGGGTACCGGCACGCCGTGGGCCGTAGCAGTCACATCCGCGATCCGCAAATCCTTCTGATACAGCCGCGCGCGAAACCCCGGCACGAAATTGCCGTTGAGGATGCGCTCGCCATGGACCTCGAGCACTCTGCTGGCCGCGAATCCTCCAAGCAGCGCCTGCCGGACAAGTGATGCGTCGACGCCCGCGGTGCGCGCCAGCGCGAACGCCTCGCTCACGCCAGCCAGCGCTCCACCAATCGCTATCTGATTGCAAATCTTGCAGATCTGCCCCGACCCGGGCTCGGCGCCGATGTGGACGATGCGTTCAGGGTTGCCCATGCAGGCAAGAATCGGCCTGACTCGCTCGAACGCGGTCACATCGCCGCCGGCCATGATCGAAAGTGATGCGTTCTTCGCGCCGATCTCTCCACCGCTTACCGGCGCATCGAGCAGGGTCGCTCCCGCGGCCGCGACGCGCGATGCCAGCTCGCGCGTGGCCGCCGGCGAGATACTGCTCATGTCAATAACGACAGCACCTGCGCGCACTCCTTCGAGCACGCCGGTGGGCCCGGCGATCACCGACTGGACGTCCGGCGTGTCCGGAAGCATGGTGATGACGACGTCGGAGTGTCGTGCGACGTCGGCGGGCGACGTGCCCGCCTGCGCGCCGGCTGCGACGAGCTCGTCAACCGCGGCGCGACTCCGATTGTGCACGGTCAGTCTGTAACCGGCGGCCAAAAGATGCCCCGCCATTGGCCGGCCCATGACACCAAGTCCGATGAACCCAATCTGTTCCTGCATGACGACGATCATAGGCGGTGACCGGACCGCTTCGCCGCCGTTCTCGCGGGGCCTGGAACGCGATCTCTACTTCACTTTGCCACTTTGCCGGCGTCGACCTTGGCGTGGCCGCGCACGACGCCGTCGGCCTCGCCTGCCATATCGCCCTGAAGACGTCCCTTGACGATCGTCAGCGTGAACTTGAACAGCGGTCCATTGGGCTGTTGCACTTCGAACGTCGCCTTACCGGCGTCGACCGTGCCCTTTGCGATGTCCCACTGCTGATCGGCCGGCCCTGCGGTGCCGGTGATCGCCTTGCCCTTCTGCGTCAGATTGAACACGACTGGCCTCGGATCGCCCTCTGTGCCGTCAGGCCGTTGCATCTTGAACGTGCCTTCCCATTTCCCGGCGAAGCTGTCTGCGGTTTGAGCGGCGATGGCTGGCGCAAGTGAGAAGAGAACGAGGGCGAACGCTGCGAGTTTTTTCATGGTGACTCCTTGATTATTCGATTCGTAGGGCGATAACTGGGTCGACGCGTGACGCGCGTCGCGCCGGGATGTAGCTTGCGAGCAGGGCGACTGCCAGCATTACGCCGGACATTCCGGCGAATGCGGCGGCGTCCAGGCGCTGGACGCCGAAAAGCAGTGTCTGGATGTATGTCGTGAGGCCCACCGCCGCCAGCGCGCCGACAATCACGCCGAGCAGGGCAACCCGCCCGCCTTGCCACACGAACATCCACCGTACGTTCCGGGCCTCGGCGCCCAAGGCCATGCGAACACCGATCTCTTTCGCGCGTTGCGTCACGCTGTACGAGAGCACGCCATACAGTCCGACCGCGCCCAGAACGAGCGCGAGTACTGCCGCAATGCCGACCATGAGCATCGTGAACGACAGACTCGCAGTGGCCTTCGCGGCCAGACCCTCCATCGTGAAGATTCGATACATGGGCGACGTGGGAACGAGCTCGCGGATGATCGCGCGAACTTCCGGCTGAAGCTGATCCGTGCGTGCCGATTTCATGACGTACGCCGGCGACGTGGACACGCCGGGCAGGTACACCATTGGGTCTGGCGATACTTTGCGGAGGTCGTCCACCTTGACGTCCTCAACCACGCCGATGACCGTGTACCACGGGTTGGCCTCAGCGACTGGCCGAACCTGTTTTTCGAGCGGATCCTCGCCGGGAAACAGGAGGTTCGCCGCAGACTGACTGATGATCACATTGGGTGTCCCTTGTTCTTCCTCGACGCGCTCGAAGTTGCGGCCGCGCGCCAGTTGAATACCCATGGTCTCGAAGTACTTGCCTCCGGTCGCCGCGACCCGAACGAGCGGCGCTTCCGCGCCGCTCGCCTCGATGCCTTTGGTCGTGATGTTCTGTGTACCGGCACCCTCGTCAAGTGGGAGCGTGGTGATGAATCCAACCGACTCGACCCCATGCAGCGCGGCGAGCCGATCCATGAACACGTACTGAAACCTCGAGACGGCCGCGCGACTGTTGAGTTCCGGGCCGCCGGCCGCGATCTGGAACGTGAAGATGTCCTTTGTGTTGTACCCGGCATCGACGTGGCTGAGCTGCCAGAAGCTGCGCGCGAGTAATGCCGATCCGACCAGCAGAACGAGTGCCGACGCTGTCTGCACGACGACCAACGCATCGCGCGTCAGAGACTTACGGCCGACGACGCCTCGCCCGGCGTGCTGAACACTGCCGAGGCGCGCGCCAGAGAAACTGAAAGCGGGAATGAGGCCGAACAGGCCCGCCGCCAGTACCGAGATCCCCACCGTGAAGAGCAGGGCGATGGGATCGAGGCCGGCGCCTGCGAGGCCTGGAATGGGTGCGCCACCAAATCCACCGGCGACGGCATCAGGTGCCGCGCGCACGAGTAGCGGAACGCCAATCCACGCGATGAATGCGCCAACCGCGCCGCCCGCGGCCGCGAGCACAAGTGCTTCCGCGACCTGTGTGCGCACAAGGTCGCTTCGCTCGGCTCCGAGTGCACGTCGCACCGCCAGGTCCGCCCGTCGTCCCTCCGCTCTGACCGTAAAGAGATTCGCCACGTTCGCGCAGGCGATCAGAAAGACGATGCCGACTGTGCCGAGCAGAATCCACAGCGGCGTCGCGATCTTGCCGACCAGTTGCTCGCGGATCGGTTTCACCACCGGCCGGTGACGCTCCATGATCTTGGCGTATGGCGCGGGCCCGCCCAGGCGTTGTTGCACGCGACGCGCGAGCGGTTCGAGTTGCGCCAACAGTGTGGCGCGGTCAATGCCCGGCTTCATGCGGGCAACCACTCTCGGTCCAAATCCGCCGGCCGGCGTGGCCTGCGCCGGGCGGATTGCGAGTGGAACCCAGAATGCGGTGCGCTCATCCGGGAAACGAAACTCAGGTTTCATGACGCCGATCACGGTCCGCGTCTGGTTCGCAAACGTATAACTCTTGCCGATCACGTCTTCCTTGGAGCCAAACCAGTTCTTCCAGAGCCAGTGGCTGAGGACGACGACGGAGGCGTCGTCCTTGTCGTTGGGGAGCCGCCCGTGCAGCGGCTGCGCGGCGAGCGTCGTGAAAAACGATGGCGTCGCCTGAGTCACGAACAGCTGATCGACCTGGCCTTCCGCGCGTGTCGTAGACGACCCGGTGCCGTAGATTGCGAGGTCCTCGAGAGCGGGGACGCTCGCGCGGTATTCGAAGTACAGCTCGTCGGAAACGCCGAATTCTTCTGGTTGATCAGTTCCGGGAGCGGTGCCGGCGATGGCAACGATCCGGTCCGCATTCGGGAACGGCAGCGGCTCGAGAAGCACGGTCTTGACGAGGCTGAAGATCGCCGTGCTCGCTCCGATCGCGAGCGCGAGCGTCGTGACGACGATGAGCGTGAAGCTTGGAGCGCGGCGAAGGCTGCGCGCGGCGTGCCTGAAGTCTCTGATCCACGTGTCCACTGATTGCACCGGGCACCCCTTTCGCACACCCCCGCCCACTACTACGGGCCAGATGCGGTTTGGTTGTCACTTACGTAGGAAACTTCGTGTCTGTTCCGCGAAACGGCGGTGCGATACACGGCCGTTTGCCTTGTAGCAAGGACTTTATATCACAAAGCTTCTTGGCTAGCAGGCAGAAACGGCGGTGTGCTCCGCACAGATGTGTCTGAGCGCCTGATCGTCGTCCGTGTACGGCACTGGATAGGCGCAGAAGATGTCGACGTCATCGGGCAGGTCGCCACAGAGCCGTTCGAGCTCAACGGCCTCGGCGATTCTGCCTGCGGCCCACAAGCGTCCCGCACGTTCTCCGCAAAAGGCGATGCGGGGACGTGCTTTTCCGGCCTTCGCAGCGGCGGCGCGCACGGCGTCGATCGCCTCGAGAAACCGGGCGGGTTCTCGTGCGACATCGGCATCGAAGGACAGGAGGGTGCCGCGCGCAATCGCGCCGTCGATGTCCACGCCTTGCGTGCGCAACTCCTGCAGAAGAATCGGCAGGTGAGATTTCGTTACCAGGAGGAGCGCCGCATCGGCAGCGTTCAGGGCGGCAGCAGTGTGACGACTAAAACCATCGATCACCGCTGCGTCTTCCGGACAGAAAATGATCTCGTGACGTCGCGGAGCGGGCGCATCAACCGGTTCCAGAAACGCGACACTGCTGCTCACGAATCGTTGGCCCGCCAGGGCTGCGTCGATCGCGGGCACCAGATCAGTCGCGGCAGACATCTTCTGAATGTAGCCGTAGACGCCAAGACTGAGCGCCTTTCGCACGATCTCCGGCGACATCTCCTGGCTCATGAAGAGCACTCGCGCGCTGGGGGCGAGTTTACGGACTTCTTTCGCAACCTCGAATCCGTGCAGCTTCGGCAAGTTGACATCGAGCAGGATCAGGTCTGGCAGCTGATCCTCGGCCTTCTGCACGGCTTCCAACCCGTCCGCGGCCTCGACGATCTCGAAGTCCTCGTCTTGTCGAAGCGCCGTGCAAATGAGATCGCGGAAACCCGGGTGATCTTCGACGACCAGAATCTTCACCGGCATAGGGAAGGAAAGTGGACCCGAATTCGAGCCTATCACGGCCGCCTGCGGCGCTTCAGTCGCCTCAGATACCATCGCTGGTGCTGACCGTGCCCAGCGTCCTTCGCGACCTTCATCACGTCATTCGTCTACTGCGCAACAGTCCGGGTTTCTCAGCCGTGGCGATTGCCACGATCGCGCTTGCGATTGGCGCGAATACGGCGATGTTCAGCTTCGTGAATGGCCTGTTGCTGCGTCCGTTGCCCTATCCCGAGGCGGACCGCATCGTCCGTGTCCTCGAGAGGCTTCCCACCGGCGGGACCAATTCGATCTCCACGCAGAACTATGTCGACTGGACGCGGCAGAACTCAGTGTTCGAGGACCTGGCTGCGGAAGCTGGGTGGCGGGTGACACTCACCGGTGGCGACGAGCCAGTTATGATCCGCGCCGCGCTCGTGTCGGCGCACTATTTCGACATCTTCGGAACAAAAGCTGCACAGGGCCGGACGTTTCTTCCGGACGAGGACCAACCTGGCAAAGACCACGTCGTGCTGCTGAGTCATGCGCTCTGGGAAAGCCGCTTCAACTCCGATCCAAGGATCCTTGAAGGGGACATCGTGCTCAACGATGAGCCATATACCGTCGTCGGCATCCTTCCGAACGACGGCCCCTTCGATCGCACAGCGGCCCAGATCTGGAAGCCGCTTGCGTTCCGGGCTTCAAATATGTCGCGCGATTTTCGCTGGCTCGGCGCGAGCGCCAGGCTCAAGTCCGGCGTGACGCTCGAGCAAGCGCGGGCCGAAATGGATGTCATCGCGCGCCGAATGGCCGAGTCCTATCCCGACTCGAACAGGGGCTGGGGTGTCGCCGTCGACCGGCTCTCCGACGTGTTGATTAGCCCTGACTTGCGCATCGCGGTCACGCTCCTGTTTGCCGCCACGGCGTTCGTGCTCCTGATCGGTTGCGCAAACCTTGCCAATCTCGCACTGGCCGGCGGCATTTCGCGAAAAGGGGAGATGACGGTGCGCGCTGCGCTCGGCGCGAGCCGCTGGCGCCTGGTACGACAGTTCTTAATCGAAAACTTGGTGATTTCCGTGTGCGGTGGTGTCGTGGGTGTGGGCGTCGGTTATGCACTGATGAAGTGGATCCAATTGCTGATTCCTCGTGAGGCGCTGCCTCCCGCGGTCGAAATCAGGATGGATACATCAGTACTGCTGTTCACGCTGATCGTTGCCGTGGCGACAGGCCTGCTGTTGGCCATGGCACCCGCCGCGCAGATCGCGAATCCGAACCTGGTCAGCGTGCTGAAGGAAGGCGGACACAGCGCGACGATGGGCAGCCGGGTTCGACGCATGCGCGCCGCTCTTGTCGTCGCTGAGATTGCGCTCGCGTTCGTACTGTTGGTGGCTTCGGGATTGCTAATGCGCAGTTTCATCAAACTGCTGAACATCGATCCCGGATTCGATGCAACGAATGTCCTGACGGCCGGTCTGCCGATCAATCAGGACAGGCACCCCGATCCTGCCGAACTCAACACCTATCTGGCATCGATCCGAAATGCGGTAGAGGCCGTTCCTGGCGTTCGCAAGACGGCCATCACCTCGGCGTTGCCCCTCGAAGGCGGAGGCTTCGGCATGCCGTACGCGATCGCCGGTCGCGGATCCAATCCAGGTGACCGGGCCAATCGGCGCAGGGCATTCTTCAAGATCGTCAGCCCGTCCTACTTTGAAGCGCTGGGCATCAAGTTGCGCGCGGGACGCGCGTTGAGTGACCACGACAACATCGGCGCAGCGCCGGTCGTGCTCATCAACGAGACGTTGGCCAAACGCGAGTTTCCAGAGGAGAGCCCGATCGGCCGGCGCCTCCTGATGAGAGAACTCGTACCGGGCAAGACTGAGCTCGGCCCGGAGATCGCATGGGAAGTTGTCGGCGTCGTCGCGAATGAGAAGGTCACCGGGCTCGGCGATGACGTCAGAGCCGGCGTGTACGTCTCGAACGAACAGAGCCCGACGTACAACATCAACTTGGTCGTGCGAACCGACAAGCCGCCGCGGGTTTTACAGGGAGCGATTCGATCGGCCGTTGACGGGGTCAACAGGAACCAGGCGCTCAGCGATGTCCGCACGCTCGAACAGATCGTGCGTCACTCGCTGCTGGGCAACCGTGTCATGAGCCTGCTCTTCAGCGTGTTTGCCTCGATCGCGCTGCTGCTCGCCGCGATGGGCGTCTACGGCGTGATTTCGTACACGGCGGCGCAGCGGACGCGCGAGATGGCCATTCGATCGGCGCTCGGAGCCAGCGCCGGCAGTTTGCGCATGTTGGTGTTTCGGGAAGGAATGCTGTTGACGGCCGTTGGCCTGGCGATTGGGTTGGCCGGGACGTTTGCGATGACCCGCGTCATGTCATCGATTCTGTACGGCGTCGGCGCCAACGATCCGCTCACATTTGCTGTTGTGGCGGCTGTGCTTACAGCGATCGCCGGGCTGGCATGTTTTCTACCAGCCCGGCGGATCGCGAAAGTCGATCCAATGGAAGTGCTGCGGTATCAGTAACTGTCGCTACCTCGTGCGACTCTCGTTCGTGCCGCCCCTGCAGAATCCGGGACCGCCAAAGGCCGTGCCTGGGGTGCCTTTCGGAAGCCCGTAAAGCTTCCAGGAATCCGCGGCGGTCTGGACCTGCGACTCGTTCTGTCCATCTTCGCTGTCGTAGTCATTCAGTCCGCTATAAGCGCAATTCGAGTTTGCGTTCGCTGGAGCGCCGGTCTTGTTGGTGTTATCGATCGTGCCTGGCGGCCCCTTCACTTCACCGGCCAACGCTGTGCCCGGTCCCGACACAAGTACGCCAACACAAGCTGCAACCACAAACAGTCGCTTCATGTCCCCTCCTCAATCTTTAATGACTTCTATTCCAAACCAACCGGATCACCATACGCCCGCGGGGACGCGGTTTCAATGCTGGCAAGAGAAAAATCTTGGCTGACTTTGTTCTCCCTGCGGTGAGACCTTGTGACGCCTAGTTGCGGACGGTGAACCGCCGAGGAGCATAACTGCAACCAATCATCTGGCCCGCGGCGTTGAACGCGTTCACGCGCCACTGATACGCACCGGCAGCCAGTGCGACGTCGACTTGAACGCTGGTTTCGGTCAGCGTCGGGCCCTGAGTCCCGCGCGTGAAAACAGGCTGAGCGTCTGACGACATGACGATTGCGACATAACGCACAGCATCAGGATAGGGATCCCATCGAAGAACGGGCCGGCTGCTCACAGTGTCGTTGTTCGTCGGTGTGCCCAAATCGAAGCCCTTGCACAGATGGAAATCCCGCATGTACCCCGAAGGCGTCATCGTAAACGGTGCGCCACCGGTGATCCAGAAGACGCGTTGATTTCCGGACACGCCAACGTACTTGCTTCCCTCGGGTATTCCAGAGAATGAAAAACGACCCTGTTCGTCAGTGGTCACAGAGCCGTACCGAACCGAGCCGGGTTTGAAATCGTCCGCCACGTACACAGTTGCACCCGCAACTGGCTGTCCATTCCAGAGCACTCGCCCCTGCACGATTCCTGGAGTCGTAGCAGGTCGGTTTGCCGCGGGCGGGACGGAGACGTTGGCCGGGGTCGCGGCCGCAGCTGGCGGCAACGTCGAAGTCACTGTCGCCGTGGCAGCGGTTA
>Ga0157380_10002318_pt1 | contig 12787 bp, 9 predicted proteins | sample S35metaG_FD_119757 | JGI IMG/M metagenome (GOLD analysis project Ga0157380, IMG submission 119757) | Switchgrass rhizosphere microbial communities from Kellogg Biological Station, Michigan, USA - S3-5 metaG | ecosystem: Host-associated > Plants > Roots > Rhizosphere > Soil | place: USA: Michigan...
CTGCGCCGCGTCCCGACAACCCCGCCTACCTGCAGATCCTCGAGCAACTGACGGCCGTGGGACGCGAGCTGACGGCACTACGCGGCGAGCGCACGAGGCTGCGGACCCAGATCGACGAGTTCAGTCGTCGTCTCTACTCCACGCCGGAGACCGAGCGAGAACTGCTGGCGCTCACGCGCGACTATGAGTTGGCGCAGGAGAATTATCGCGAGATAAAGCAAAAGCTCAGCGAAGCCGATATGTCCGCCTCGCTCGAAGAGGAGCAGCGCGGCGAACGCTTCACGTTGATCCGAGCCCCCGGCACTCCTTCGAGTCCGTACAGTCCTAATCGGCTTGGCATTTTGCTGCTCGGTTTTGTCCTAGCATTCGGTGGGGGCATAGGATTGGCTGCGCTCACGGAAGCGTCGGACAGCACCATTCGCGGTACGCGTGACTTGCGCGACGTCTTGCGCATGCCACCGATCGGAACGGTGCCACGAATCTATAACAACAAAGATCAACGCCGACGGCAACGCCGCTGGGCGCTGGCGGCTGCCGGTCTCGTGGCAGTGGCCGTCATCGGCAGCATGATCTAGCGGGGAAATGACAGACGCATGGGCAAAATCGACAAGGTTCTTACGCGTCTCAAGGCCGAAGCAGCCGGTTCCGACACACCGGCTGCGGCTAACGAGACCAGTAGAGAGTCAATAGCGCGAACTGACCTTTCCAGCTTTCCAACGCTCGCGATCGACCACTCGCACGTTCAGGACCATCGCGTAGTGGGGTTCGGCGGGGTGTCGCCGAACGCGTTATCCGCGTACCGCATGATTCGCACGCGCTTGCTGCAGAGCATGCGCACCAATCATTGGCGCTCGATCGCCGTTTCGAGCGCCGGTATGGGCGAAGGCAAGTCGCTGACTTCCATCAACCTGGCGCTCAGCCTCTCGCGCGAAGGCAACCAAAACGTCTTCCTGGTCGATCTGGACATGCGGCGTCCGACCATTTGCAAGTACCTCGGTGTCTACCCCAAACGTGGCGTCCAGGACTATTTCGACGGCCATACGGATGCCGCGTCGATATTTTTCCGAATCGGCGCACCGGGCTTGGTGGTCGCCACCGTCACAGAATCGCGCGACAACTCCTCGGAGCTCCTATCGTCGGACCGGCTACCGCAGATCATCGACTACGTCTTCAACGTGGACCCTAAAGCCGTGCTGCTGCTCGACATGCCGCCGCTGCTGGTAGCGGACGATGCTCTAGCCGTGATGCCGCGCGTGGATGCGATTTTGCTGGTTGCGACGGAAGGCAAGACGAAACGTGCCGATCTTGCCGCGACGATCGAGCTCGTGCAGCAGTTCGGCCTCGCGGGTGTCGTGCTCAATTCCTCCGCCGAGTCCGTCGCGCATTACTACTGACCACACCCATCCGCCCGCCTCATGTTCGTCAGTGATCGCGTCGCATTCTCGATCGCGCGGCTAAACGCGGCGCATGAATAAGACGACACGCATGACGGCTTCGATGGGAGCCTGGTCGACGCCCGTCGGCCTCGGCCTGCTCGCGTTGCTGCTGCTGGGGGTCGCGCTGAGCCACCCGCTCAGCCACGACGAGCAGCAGTATGTCGCTGGAGCCGACCTCCTGTTCGATCTGCAAATCTATCGCGACTTCATGTACATCCAGACGCCGTATTGGGCCTTCGTGCTCGGAACGGCCATCGAGCTCGTAGGAGAGCGGCCCTTCCTCGTGGGTCGCCTCGTCAACTGGCTGCTAAGCAGCGGCTGCGTGGGCATGCTGTATGTGCTCGCGCGCCAAGGCGGAGCATCGCGCGGCTTGGCGGTCGGCGCAGCCGCCTTGTTCACGAGCAGCTCGGTCATGACTTTCTCGTTCGGAACGGCACGCAACGACATGCTGCCGTTACTACTCACGTTGCTCGCGTGCTATTTCTATCTTCGCGCGTCCGCGTCGACGCAGCGCTCGGCTACCGCATTGTTCTTCGCTACGGGCGTCGTGCTCGCCGGAGCTGTAGGTACCAAGATCAGCTTCGCGTTTGCGCCAGTTACGTTCATCGCCTTTTCGCTCGTGCGTCAGTGGCGCGAGCGTGACCCGCTCTACTGGCGAGTCGAGCTGTTACCGCTCGTCGCCGGCGGTATCGTTGGTGCGTTGCCGATGGTGGCGGTGGCGCTCCCGAACCTCGAGAACTTCTGGTACGACGTGCTGCAGTACCACACCACGGCAACATTCGAATGGTACGGACAATACGACGCCGCTACTCTCCAGCTGCCTTACCAGCTGCAGCTCTTCGTTCGGCTATTCTTGCGCTCCGACGCGACGTTAGCAGCCTGCATTTGGCTTGCCGCGATGATCGGCGTTGTGGCCAGTACTCGCACACGCCTTAGCCTCGGAGCGGAACGCGGCCGCATGTTGCTGCCGCTGGTGCTGCTGGCCATCGGGCTGCCGTTCGCGTTCCTGCCCCGACCGAGCTGGGTGCAGTACTTTACACCCCTCGTACCGTTCCTGATCCTCGCCCCGATCTTCCTCGCAAACCTCCTGCCTCGCGAGGACGCTCGCCGCTACGTGCCACTAGCGATCAGCGTCGTCGCGCTGGGCAGCATGTCAGGGCTGGGTAACTTGGCGGTCGACGCTCTGCGAGCAACGCGTGACGACACTTGGACGACGACGCTCATACGACGCTTTGGCGCTGAAATCGATACGGCGCTTGGCGACCGGCGTGGCGCCGTGATCACGCTCGGACCCATTTATGCCCTCGAGGGCGCGCGGCCCATTGCGCCGGAACTGGTGCTCGGCCCGCAGTTTTTCCGTGGCGGTGACTCGGTTGACGCCGCGACCGTTCGCCGCCTTGCGGCTGTATCGCCTTCGACCTTGGACGAGCTCGTAAAGCGCAGCGCCCCGGCAGCCATACTCGTGGGAGTGGACACCGTCGATCGGTACAGGGATGTCGAGGCTCCGTTGCGACAGTACGCCACGACCCACGGCTTCGCGCCGGTAGCGATCGCGGGTCCGCCCGCCGCTACCTTGTTTCTCGCCCCGGCTCGCTAGCCGGATCAACACCCTCGAACACTGTCTCGTACGCGCGCAGTAGCTCGGGGACCTGCCGCTGCCAACTGAGATCCTTCTCTATTCGCGAACGGCCGATCCTCCCCATCGTTGCGCGACGATCCGGGTCATCGAGCAGCTCGACTATTCGATCGGCCAGGTCAACGGGATCGTTCGGGCGCGCGTACAGCGACGCTTCGCCTGCTGACACTCGACCCTCCTTGAGCTCGAACTGGACGATCGGCTTACCCACCGCCATGTACTCCATGATCTTATTCATCGTGGACTTGTCGTTCATCTCGTTGACGACATCGGGATTGACGCACACGTCCGCAGTATTCAAAACCTCGAGCAACACGTCGTCGCTGACACGCCCCGTAAAGGTCACGTAATCGTCGAGCTCGAGCTCGCGAGCGAGTGCTTGCATCTTGGCGAGCTCGGTCCCCCCTCCCACTACGGTGCAATGCGTATCGCGGCGCCCTTTGTCGAACACCATGTGCCGCATAGCGGCGAGCAACAGATCGATGCCGTCCTGCTGCCCCATGACGCCAACGTAGGCAACTAGGTAGCGTTTGCCGAAGCGCCAACGTTCCACGGGCGGCGTAATCCGCATCCTTTCGACCGAGGGGCCGCTACGAACGACAAACACGCGCTCCGGCGACATACCGCCACGCTCGATCGCGATCCGTCGATAGGACTCATTAGTTGCGATGGACACATCGGCGAGGCGGAACGTCCAACGTTCCAAAGAGCACAACACACGGTAGAAAAGGTCGCGACGGGCGAATTTCGCTTCGTAAAGCTCCGGATTGATGTCGTGATGGTCGAACAGAAATCGCTTGCCGAACAACTTGAACGGCAGAGCCACGATGAAAATCAGGTCCGGAGGATTGCAGGCGTGAATGACGTCGAACCCCCGCGTCCACGCAATTCGCACCGTGAGGAGCATCTGCCAGAACAATGCAATGGCGTACTCGAACGCATAGCCGAGACCGCGCGTTGCTTCGAACGGCAGCGGATGGCGATAGATGTGAACGCCATTGAGGACTTCGTACGAGCTCTCGTAGCCGCGCCCTTTCGGGCAAATGATCGAGACCTCGTAGCCCGCCGCGCGTAGGCTAGTGGCCTCGTGCCACACGCGCCGGTCGAACGGTACCGGCAAATTCTCGACGATGATCAGGACCCTACGCATTCCCCGCCCTTTTTCTGTCAAATCCCTGCGACGAAGACAGGGCTAACAACCTCGACGCCTGGGGCCGTCGGGTTCGGCGCGGGCAGGCTACAATCGGGCCCCCGCATGACGCCGGACAGCCGCCTGCCATACCTGATGAGAAGACTCCGCCTCGTTCCTGCCCACTCTACCCGCTTGCGAATTGTACCCATCATTGGACGTTGTGCCCTATCGGCCAATCCCTTGCCGTGGCCTGCGTCATGTGAGCCGACCAGAGCCAATGGCCTCGGCTGTCCGACGTGACGGCCGGACCCTACACCCGCAAGAGCGCCCGATCGGCGGCGTTTCACGCGATATTCCTGCGCGTCCCAGCGCAGATCGCCACTTTGGTCGGGTATGTCGTTCTCGTCCGTTTGCTGTCGGAGACCGAGTTCGGCGTCTACAGCTTGTTCTATGCGGTGCTCCCGGTCGTCGGAACCCTTCTCTCGTTCGGCATGGAAGATACTCTGCGCCGCTATCAACCGGAGTACCTACGTAAGGGCGAGAACCGTCTCGCACACTGGTTGACGAGGCGCATAGGCCAACTGCGATTGATCACGACCTTTCTATTCTTGGTCATCGTATTCGCCTTCTGGAACCAGATCGCGCCGCTGTTCAAGATCGCCGACTACCGCGAGCATTTCATGCTCTTCGCCGTGCTTTTGCTGAGCCATTTCCAGTGCCAGCTACTCTCGATATCGCTCTCCGCCCATCTCATGCAGAGGTACAGCGTGGGCGTGACGGCGGTTTTTTCGATCGCGAAGCTCGCAGGATACGGAGTAGCGTTTGCCGTTTGGGACTTGGATCTCTGGACGGCGATTCTCGCCGACGTAGTCGCCTACTGCGTATTCTTCGTGGGTTTGAAGTACGCCTATCTGTTCAAGGCGGACCACCGGCGAGGCACGATGTCGCGCTTCGCTCCGCCAGAGGTCAAACGGCTGATCCGGTACGCGACCTACTACTGTTTCAATGACGCCGGGCATCTGACTCTCGACACTCGTAAGGACAACTTCTTCCTCGCCGCGTATCTCGACGCGGCCTCCGTAGGCGCGTACGCCTTCGCCATCAATTTCGACGCCATGATGACCCGAGTGTCCCCTCTTATCCTGCTCGACTCGGTCATCCAGCCGCTGTTCGTCTCGCTCGACTACAAGCACGACAGCCAGCGCGTGCATCGGTACTTCTCGCTGCTCCTTACGCTGAGCTTGCTCGCGAGGCTGCCGATTTTCGCCTTCGTAGCTGTCTACCATCGCGAAATAGTCGAGGTGGTGTTCGGCGGACGTTTCCTCGAATACTCGTATCTCTTGGCGCTAGTCGCATTGTTCTCTCTGGGCGCAGTCATCAGCACCTCGGTAACGTTGGTGGCTCAGCTCGAGGAAAAGGCTCAGTTCATCCTGGCCAGCAAAATCTTCGGCATCCTCGGAGTCGCCGCTAGCCTGATACTGATCCCGCTCGTCGGTGTTGTCGGCGCGGTGATCGCGAGCGGCACCGCTATCCTTCTGAAGAATCTCTTTATCTGGTGGTTCGTTCGAGATCTGGCGCGCTGGACCAATGCCAAGGCCTTCGTAGCGAGCGCGACGGTCATCTGGACGTTGTTCGGCCTCGTCGCACATCAGGAACGAACCTGGCTCGCCGCGCACCCGCTGCTCGCCCTCATAGGCGGTCTTGGGCTCTTGGCTGTTTTCGTCTTCGTTCAAGTCCGGGTGGCTTTCACCCCGGAACACCGTGCCATCATCGGCAACCTGTTCTCCGGTCGGGAGCGCAGGATTCTGCAACTACTGGGCATCGCCTAACCTTCGGCGTCAACGCGGCTACGCGAGCAGCACGACACCCGCAATCACAGCCCATAGGACGATACCAACCGCCGCCCCCAGCCAGATCCCGTCCATCGGCGTAGCACCAACGGCTTCCGGGCTCTCTGCTTCGGGGCCCTCCTCCGCCAGCAACTGATCGACGCGGTCGTTGGAGAGCCTCGACTCGAGGTCTTCTGGGTACGCAGAAGACCATTCGGGCGGCGACTCGGACTCGAACCGTTGTTTCATGACCACCCTACAGATGGTTAGACGCGCTGAGTATGTGGAAACCGGATTACATTAATCAATGACTTAACGCACAAACTTGCCGGCCTTGGTAGCACCTTCGATGGTATAGCCCTTTTGGAAGCTGGGTCACCATCCAATTGGCCCGCTTTTTGTAGAATTCCGGCGATGACTTTCCTACATGAATTGGTGGACCGTCTCCGCACGCGTGCGCGGACGGCGCGCGCTGCCGTGTTTCGGCACGAGTTCTTGGTCGGGGAGAACACGCGCATTCTCGACATCGGCTCCGAGGACGGGACCGCGATCGCACGGGTGCTCGCCGGTACGGGCATCCCGCCGCACAACGTCTACATCGCAGATATCGACCCCGCGCGCGTCCATGCAGGTCAGCGACAGTTCGGGTTCGTGCCGGTCGTGATTCCCGAATCCGGAAAGCTGCCCTTCCCGGACGGCTTTTTTGACATTGTCTATTGCTCGTCGGTCATCGAGCACGTGACGGTCCCAAAAAAAGAAGTCTGGACCTCACGTTCGGGCAGGAGCTTTCGGCGACGGGCCGAGGAGAGCCAAGAAGCATTCGCACGGGAGATTCGTCGCTTGGGCAAGACGTACTTCGTGCAAACTCCGAACAAGTGGTTCCCGATCGAAAGTCACACTTGGCTGCCGTTCATCGGCTTCGCTCCTCGCGCAGCGCAGGTCGCCACAATCGCGGTGAGCAACCGTTTTTGGATCAAGCGCACGAGCCCGGATTGGCACCTACTCACCGCACGTGAGATGCGCACACTGTTTCCGGACGCCGAAATTCGCCGTGAGCTCTTTCTCGGCCTTACGAAGTCGCTCATGGCGATCCGCCGTTAGGACGAGACGTCTCCCTTGAGTACGCCGACGAGCGCGTCGAGGTTCCCCGTGCCGTAGCGCTGCAGCGCCAGTGTTCGCGCGCGCTCGGTCAGCGCTTCTCGCGTGGGCCGATCGGCAATCAGCCGCTCCAGTTGCGAGCGCAGCTTGTCGAAGCTCCCCGCCAAATGGCCGAGATCCCCGGAGGCCAACCCGCCGTCCACGTCGGCGTTAAGGCTGAGAACAGCCGTACCGCGCATCCACGCCTGAACGAACGTGTTCGAGAACCCCTCCGAGTCGCTTGTGTTGACGAGGAAATGCGAACGCCCCAAGAGCTCGTTGACCTGATCGTGGGCCAGCTCTCCCAGGTACTCGAGGTTGCCGAGCGCGCGGATCTTGGCGTGCAGCTCGCCGTGCGTGCGATCGTTGCCGGCACGGCCCGCCATCGCAAACCGCACTTCGGGCAGATGGCGCAGCTCCTCGGCAAGACGTACGAAGATCTCGGGGCGCTTGACCAACTTAAAGTTACCAACCCATACGACCAACAGCCCCCCTTGCGCCTTCTCCAATGACTCCTCGGGGCGCGGTTGCGGATGGAAGTTCGGGATCACTGCTGCCGCCGGTCTACCCAAGTGCCGCTGCAACAGCTCCGCCTGCCGCTGCGTCTGCGTCACGATCGCACTGGCGCGGCGAATTCCATAGTTGCCGGCCACCGTTTCCACCCAGTCGAACGGCACGTTGAGCGAGAACGGCTTGGGAAACGCCCGACGCATCACGTCGTATTCCGAGGCGGCGTGAAAAACGAATCGCTTACCATACCGGCGCGCGTACGCTGCAGACACGCCCGTGTATGACTGCCGCATGCGCTGATAAATGACGTCCGGGTCGATTGCCTCCAACGCGCGCCACAGCCGTGGCGCATCGAAAAAGACCGCTCGTCGCCGGACCCCACTATCGTTGCCGATACATGTCACCGGATACGGGTCGCCGGCCGGCTCGGGGAGACAGCGCCGCGCGAGGTAATGAACCTCGAACCCCGGGCGAGCTGCCAGCCCCTCGGCGATGAATCGTGCCTGAAGCTCGGCCCCGCCCATGACCGCGCGCCAATGACTTTCTACGACCATGCACACGCGCGTGACGGCATTAGGCAAAGGCGCCGTTGCCTGCCCGTTGGTGCTCGTTCTCTTCATCAGGAGCGATGAGCGGCTGACTGTGACGGAGCGAGGATCAGCCGCGTCCGAAGGACGGTGTTGCCCTCTACTTCGTTCACAAATACGACGGTCGCAGTCGGCTCCTTGTGCGCGAACCGGCGCGATATCCAGCCGCCGATTGGCTGCGCTTCCCCGCGCAGCAGTCGGCCGGATCCTCCTGCATCCTCCGTCTCGAGGCTCAACCGCACGGAGCCGTTGCTTACTGCGACATGTCCGCCGTCGAGCGCGACCGCGCATTGCTCGGCGAAATGCCAAAAGCGCTCGACGCGATGCCGACCGGCACATTGAATCTCATCTATCACGTCGATCGTCCGCGAGGTCTTGTCGAAGATCACTTCGCGGGTGTGCGTCACCGGGTCCGCGAGACGCCGATAGCCCGAGTGCATTGCGCGCAGGCGATCCCGTGTCGGCGAAGTCTCGAACCTTTCGACGCTGGCTTCCGCCTTTTCGGCCCACAGGAAAGACCCCGTGATCTGCGATTGATCGACGCCGTCGACGCGCACGGTGTTGTGCGCCGCGGTGCTGCGAAAGTAGTCGCGCCATTCGCGCTCGGTGTGGTAGCAGTAGGTGCCGGGATCGACGAGCAATTCCTTGCCCGACGCGGAAAGAAGCAGCGACAGGCAATCCGCATGCCCGTGCGCGGCAATGCTCAAAAAGCCGAGCGGCCCCGCGTCCATGATGAGTTTCGTCTCATCCGCCTCGCCCAACCGATCACCGAGAATGTAGTAGCCGCCGGCGGGAAACGTTAGAGGCGAAGCGTCCGCGTGCTCGGTCGGAACCAACACCGGACCGCCATCGCCGCACAACCATTGCGCAGTAGCCGTGTGGTTCGACCCACGCCGTCGCCAACGACCGTCGCCGAACAACTGGCCGCCGACCGTCAGCAAGTCGCGAAACGGCTCGAAGCGGTCTCTCGGCACCAAGGCATAGACAATGCCGTCGTCGGCGTCACCGATCATGGGTATGTTGCCGCCCACGTCGAGCAGCGCGTCGACGAATCCCGTCATGCGGCGCAGTGCCTGCCAGAACGCGTCGGGAAACGGCGCCGAGGTCTGCCGGCTGACCAACCCTGCGATCAACAGGAAGTACATCACGAACTGCTGATACGAAACGGCCTGCTCACGGTTGACGCCATCCTCGTGTGTCTGCACGTTCACCTGCTCGAGCAACGCGGATTGTGCCTGCCGACGCCAATCGTTCATCTCGGGCCAGCACGGCCACGTCGCCGCGGCCACGTACGCTCCCGTCAACTCCCCGATCAAGTGGTTGTTGGCAGACGAGTGACTGGATAAATGACCCATGACGAAATGCACGTGCTGGTATATCGACTGCAGCCACTCCTCGGCAAACCGTTTCCCTTCGCTGCCCTCGAAGAGGGGCGAGGCAGCACCGCCGACGATGCGATACGCGAGCTGCCAGTTGGTGAGGCGTATTCCGAGCTCTAGGGAGCTGCACCAGTTGGCCCCGAGCGGATAGGGGCACTGCCGAATCCAGCTCGTGAGCAACCGGCGCAGATGGTCGAGGTAGCGGCGGTCGCTCGTTAGCGCGTAGGCCTGAGCGAGCGTCACAACCTCGAGGTGGCGGTTGAGCTCCCAGAGGTACTTGATGTCGCCGACGAGGTGCGTGTCGCGATAGTTCAGAGTTTTACCGAAGGAAAGCGGTGCTTCCGTGCGAGTTTTGGGATCGACATTCCAACGCACGTCGTCCCCGAGCACGAAGCTCTCGCCGAAAAAGTCGAAGCGGCCACCGACAATGCGATCGGCCGCCGCGATGTAGTCCTGCGGATTGCTCACCATCGGCTTCGGCAGCGGGCGCTCCGGCGGCGGGGGCCACGCGCTCGGTGGCGGAGGTTGGTCGACGCGTAGGGCACCGAGTCGCTCGGCGGCGAAGCGCAGCTGTCGCGCGCCGCGCGCGACGACCTCGCTCACGGACATCGCCCTAAAGCGACGCAGATACCAGGAAAACGGCTGCATGAAGGGATTGGACAGCCCGCGCTCAAGCCGCTAGCGGTTCTGCCACTTGCACCTGGGGCTCTCTGACAACGGCGCGGCTACGTTCGGCCGCGACAAGACCCGTGGCATACCAAAATAGATAGCTCAACGCTCCGGACTCCATGACCGATGAGTAAGGCAAACTAAGCGTGATGACGGCGACTGTCCCCATCATGCCGAGCGCCAACGCCGCCATGAAGTCATCGCCTCGACTGACATGAAACGCATCGACGAACAGCATGACGAGCAGCCCCAAGACCAATCCAGTTCCGAGGAGCCCCGTTTCCCAAAGCAGCAACGAGAGCCCGGACTGCACGAAGTGCCCGTAACGCTGAAAATGCTCGCCGGAGAAATCGGCACCCAGCGCGGAGTCCGAAACGTTGCCGATACCGAGGCCAAAGCCGAGGAGTGATGGATCTCGCGACAACACGCGCAGCGGGACGACGAGTGCATCTACTTTGCCCACCGCTTCGTACGACCCCACTTCGACGTCGCGCGTCAGATAGTTCTCGACGCGGCCTTCCATGGTGAAGAACTCGACGATGCCGTAGCCATAACGCGGCTTCATGAAGTAGTCGTAGATCGGCACGAAGGCGGCGAGGAACACGCCCACGCTCATCGCGGCAACCATAAACTTGCGCCAGCGGTTTTTCTCTGCTCCCACCACGACCACAGCGAGCAATGCGACAGGCACCAGAAACAGAGATGCCTTCGTCTCGTTGAACATGGTCGGAGCTAAGACGATCGGCAGCAAGATCAACGTCCACAGGCGACTCAATCGCCCACGCAAGAAGAACGCAAACAGCCCGGCCGCGACGCAGATCAAGAACACCGACAGAAACGCCGAGTCGGTGAGCGTCCCGATCGTTCGATCGCCGGAGAGGTAACCGCGCGCGAACGTAGTCAGACGCTGATCGAGCGAGATCGGCAGCTGCGCCACGGCGAAAGCGAGCACGAGCAGCAACTGCGCTTTGACCTGCCGTGGCGAGAAAAACACGACGGCCGGCAGGAAGAAGAAAGGAATGGCGCGCAGGTAGGCACGCAAGCCGGCGAAAATCGGCCCTGACTCAACGCCATTCGTCAGCAGGCCGCACAGGACGGTCACCGCAAGTGCGCCGAAGACAAGCCAATAGCGGGCGGCCACGTTACCGAATCGGTGCTGCACGCCACCAACCACGACGACCAGCACAGCGACGACTGCCAGCACTTCCTGCGCGTAGGCAATGGACGACGGCGCGTACCCTTGGTCGCCGAGATACTCGAAACACAAAGAGCTCGTGATGATGGCGTAAACTAAGAACTGCATTAGGATCCCGGCAGCGGAACCGGTGGCTGTTCACCCCATTATAGCGATGAAGCCCAGCAAGCCGCGGCACGACACTTGCAACTGCTGTTTGGGGTGTTCAGAGCAAAACCGATTGTTAGATGGAGCTCGCGAAGCTATTTGTTTAAGCGCAACAAGCGCTAGAAGGCTTCCCCGCCATTGCGCGCGACGTTCTGGTAAATTGGTACTGACAAACGATCGGTCAAGCCCGAGAATACCGAACACCAAAAATAAGATTCCGATTCCAAGAATAACAAGCTCGCATCGACGGGCAATCGACGAGGACAACTCCCACGCGGCCTGCGCGATCGGTCTCCACTAGACCGATTCCAAACTAACAAGGAACGTATCCATGGCAAATCACTTCACACGACTCACCACGCTCATCGGCTCCGCGATCGTCTCCGCAACGGCGCTCGCCGCGCCGCAGCCTTTCGATGCGGACCTCGTGGCCGCGCTCGCCGCCAACCCGAGCTTTCCGCTACCTGAAGATGAGGACGTGGTTCTGCACTACATCGCTAGCTGCGCGCCGCCGCAGCGGCTGTGCCAAGAGTTGCCGTTGAACCTCAATGGGGACACCCGCCCGGGCGGCGCACCCATCGTCGACATGATCATCGGCGCCAACGGGGCAGGCGGAAAGAAACGGTTCTACTCCGGTCGTTCGGACGGTTTGTTCAACCCTGCCGAGAATTTCGGCGGGGAGGGCCCGACCTCCGGCCTCAAAGTTGCGGATCTCGACAACGACGGCGACCTCGACATGGTCGAGACGCAGCGTGGCGAGGGCACACTGGATTCAGGCACCAACATCGTCTATGTGAACCGCCACGGCACGCTGCGGAGCCTGTTCGATGACGAGCAAGCGCTCGACAGCACGAAGTACGACCGCTCGTCCGGCGTGGTGATCGGCGACGTCAACGGCGATTCCAAGCTCGACGTCGTGATCAGCAACGAGACCACCGGCGGACACGATGTGGCCGCGGCGAATCAAACGAACTACCTGTATCTCAACACGACGGCCGCGGCCAACACCGTGACCTTCGGGCCCGCGATTCGACTCGACGCAGTGGGAACCGAGAAGTACACGCGCCGCGTGCTGCTCATCGACGTGGAAGGCGACGGCGATCTCGATCTCGTCGCAACCGCCGCGAATA
>Ga0157380_10002320_pt1 | contig 12786 bp, 10 predicted proteins | sample S35metaG_FD_119757 | JGI IMG/M metagenome (GOLD analysis project Ga0157380, IMG submission 119757) | Switchgrass rhizosphere microbial communities from Kellogg Biological Station, Michigan, USA - S3-5 metaG | ecosystem: Host-associated > Plants > Roots > Rhizosphere > Soil | place: USA...
GACCCGGCCGCCGCGGCGCCGGGAGACACCGCCCTTCCCACGGTGATGGAGGAGAAGCACCTCACGAGCCCCGGCACGGCCATCGGAACCGTGGCCTACATGTCGCCCGAGCAGGCCCGTGGCGAGCCTCTCGACGCCCGCACCGACGTCTTCTCCTGCGGAGCCGTCCTTTACGAAATGGCGACCGGCCGCCAGCCCTTCTCGGGTGGCACGTCCGCCGTCATCTTCGACGCGATTCTCAATCGCGCCCCGGTCTCTCCCGTCAAGCTCAACCCGGAGCTGCCGGTGGAGCTCGAGCGCATCGTCAACACCGCCCTCGAAAAGGACCGGGACCTCCGCTACCAGAGCGCCGCCGAGCTGAAGACCGACCTCAAGCGCCTGAAGCGCGATTCCGACTCGGCCAAGAGCGGAAAGACGCCGGCCGCGCCGGCTCCCGGGAAGCGCGGCGGATACCGCCGTCCGTGGTTGCTGCCCGCCGCGGCCGTCCTCCTCGCCGCCGCGGCCGCGGTCGCCGTTTGGGCCTACAGACGGCCATCAGCGGCCGGCGGACCGGGGATGCCGGCGACGATCGCGGTGCTCCCCTTCCGCAACCTCTCGGGCGACCCGAAGACCGACTACCTGCGCGCGGCATTGCCGGACGAAGTTTCGACGACGCTGTCCTACATCCCCACGCTCGCCATCCGGCCCTTCGCCTCGACGCAGAAATTCGCCGAGGGCAACGTCGATCCGCAGGCGGCCGGACGAGAGCTCCGCGTCGCGGGCGTGCTGACGGGCCATTTCCAGACGGAGGGCGACCAGCTTCGCGTCACTCTCGAGATGATCGACACGGAGTCGAACCGGGTGGTCTGGCGAGACAGCTCGAGCGCCGCCGCGAGCGACCTGATCGGCCTGAGAGAGCAGATCTCGAGTCGCCTCCGACAGGGACTCTTTCCACTGCTCGGCGGCTCGACAGGGTCCGAGGACGCGGCGACGCACCCGAAAAATGCCGAAGCCTATGACCTCTATCTCCGCAGCCAACCCTTCACGAGCGACACCGAGCCGAACAAGCAGGCGCTGGCGATGCTCGAACGCGCCGTTCGGCTCGACCCCGACTACGCTCCCGCCTGGGCCGCGCTCTCGCGGCGGTTCTACTTTGCGGTTTCTTTCGGCGACGCCTCTCCCGAGGCTTACGACCGCTCGGCCTCGGCCGCGCAGAAGGCTCTGTCGCTCGATCCCAACCTCACGGATGCATCGATGCGGCTCGTCATCCTCTCGACCGAGGCCGGCAACCTCCTCGAAGCCGACGCCAAAGCCCGGGAGCTCGTCCAGCGCCGACCGAAGGACGCCCAGGCGCACTTCAGCCGGGCCTACGTGCTCCGCTATGCCGGCCTGCTCGACGAGGCGGCACGCGAGTGCGAAGCGGCGCGAGCCCTCGACTCCCGTAACCGGAGCTTCCGGTCCTGCGGGTTCCTCTTCCTGCAGCTGGGCGACTACGCCCGGGCGCGAGACTTCGCCCGCCTCGACGCGGGGTCCGCGTGGTCATCCAACACCGAAGCCGACACGCTGCTCCGCGAGGGCAAACGCGAGAGCGCTCTCGCCATGGCAGGGACCCAGCCCAAGGGCTACGGCGGATACGCGATCCTGCGCGCCGCGCCGGGTCCCGATCGAGATCGCCTCGCCGCCGTCGTCGAAGAGAGCGCGTCGTCGGACAGGGACCCCGAGAACAAGTACTACGCCGCGGGGCACCTGGCTCTTGCGGGATACGGCGACGCCGCTCTTCGTCTGCTCCGAAAAGCCGTCGACGCCAACTACATTCTCCACGAAGCCGCGGATCGGGATCCCCTTTTCGAATCGATCCGGAAGACTCCCGAATACGGGGCGATCCGGGCCGAATCCATTCGCAGGCAGAAGGAGTTCCTGGCGAATCGCGGCGCGCCGCCGGCCTGACGCTCCGCTACTTCGCGTTCGCCGCGTTCGCTTTCGCCAGCGAGTCCGCGACATATTTCTTCCAGGCGGCCGGGGTCATGAGCTCGATCCCCTCGAGCTCGAGCTTGAAGCTGTTCCAGTCGGGGTTGTCGCGGAAGGGGATTTCGACTTTCTCGAGCCAGCCGCTCTTCGGGTCCCACCAGATGGTTCCCGTCGTGCCGCCGATGCCGGGACCGGAGATCCGGTACGACCGGCAGGTCTTGCCGTGGATCTCGTCCTCGCCCGTGTAGACGATGCGTGCGTCGCCCCGGTAGAAGATGGGCGGGCCGTCCTTCTGGAACGTGGGATCGATGATTCCGATCTCGAACGGCGCCTTCGGGTCGATGAGGTGGCGCCACGCGAAGTTGAGGCTCGTGAAGTCGAAGTTGTAGACGTGGAACGGCAGTTGCTTCCAGGCCGCGCTCCCCTTCCGGTCGCCCACCGTCACGTCGACGGCCCCCTTCGCACGGTCCACTGCGAACGAGGCCCTTTCCTCGATCGATCCGTCGAGGTTGATCACCGCCGCTTCCATCCGGTCCGAGGTGAAGAGCTTCCAGTCGAAGTGCGCGCGGACCCAGGCCGCGTCGTTGACGTCCTTCTCGACCTTGGAGACCTCGAGGCGGTCGGGCGCGACGACGAAGATCGAGACCCGGGTCGGCTTGGATCCGTCCAGGTTCGACTTGATGTAGTGGGCCACCTCGTTGACCCGGATCTTCGAGGGCTGGTAGCGGAACTTGTCGAGGTCGGAAGCCGGGCGCGGCGGGTCGGGCCCGGCCCCCAGGAGCGCCAGGGACACGAGGACGACCGGAAGGGACCTATTCATAACGAAGGGCATCGGCGATGTCGAGCGACGCGGCGCGGCGCGCCGGAAACCAGGACGCGAGGAGAATGGCCAGGGCGGCGAAGCCCACGATCGCGGCCAGATCCCGCAGGCGCACCAGAAACGGGATGTAGGAAACGAAGTAGATCTCGGCGACCCCCGGCGGAAAGGAGAGCAGCCGGAAGCGGGTCATGACCCAGCAGACGAGGACGCCGAAGACGACTCCGAAGAGGACGCCCGCGCCGCCGAGGAGCGCCCCGAGGGCGAGGAAGACCCGGGAAAAAAATCGCGGCTCGGCGCCGAGCGTCGTGAGCACGCCGATGTCGCGCTTTTTCTCCTGCACGGTCATCACGAGCGTCGCGACGACGTTGAACGTCGAAACGGCCACGATCAGCCCGATGACCAGAAACAGCGTCGTCTGCTGGATGGCCAGCGCCGCGAAGAGGCCGCCGTTCATCGAGCGCCAGTCCGAGATCGAGTACCCGGCGCCCGCCGCCTCCCGGATCGCGGCCGCGACGATTTCCGTGTCCCGCAGCGAGTCCAGGCTGACCTCCACCACGTTCGCACGGCCCTCCATGTGCGCCAGCTTGCGGAGCTCCTCACGGTCGACGAATACCCACTCGGTGTCGTACTCCGAGAAATTCGTCCGGAAGATGCGTGCGACCCGGAAGCGCCCGGTGCGCGGAAGGAACCGCGCGACGCCGGGCGACGCGTCGGCCGCCGACAGCGTGATCGTGTCGCCGGCGCGGACGTCCAGCCGCGAGGCCAGCTCCGCGCCGATCGCGACGCCCGGGAGGACTCCGGCGCCGCCGCGCGTGATGGCCCTCTCGGGGTCGGGAAGGTAGGAGTCGAGGTCGGACACCCGGCGCTCCGCGGCCGGGTCGATGCCCTTCAGCACGGCATCGCTTCCGTCCGGCAGTGCGGCCGAGGCCGCCACCCCGGTCTGATAGATCACCGAGGCCGTGGCCTGCACGCCGGGAACCGCGGCGACCCGCTTCTCCAGAGCTTCGGGATTCGGGTCGCCTCCGGGGATCAGCGGAAAGACGACGATCGGGGCGTTCGCGCCGATGAGCTTCTCGCGGATCTCGGTGCGATAGCCCGACAGCAGCCCCATCGCGACGACGAGGGCCGCCACGCCGACGGCGATGCCCCCGATCGAGAGCAGCGACACCGACGACACCAGCCGCGAGGGCCGCGACTTGAGGTACCGCAGGGCGACATCCAGCTCGATCGGAAGGCTGTTCAAGGCCTTGCCGTCTTGCCGCGCGCCTGCTCCATCGACTCGAGGAACGGGTGAAAGAGCACGTTGGCGTCGTGCGGGCCCGGCGAGGCCTCCGGATGAAACTGAGCCGCCGTGATCGGAAGACGGCGGTGGCGAAAGCCCTCGAGCGTCCCGTCGTTCAAGTTCCGATGCGTCGTCTCGACGTCGTTCGGCAGCGTGTCCGGATCCACGGCGAACCCGTGGTTCTGCGACGTGATGATGACGTGGCCGGTCGCGAGGTCCTGCACGGGATGGTTGGCGCCGCGGTGTCCGAACTTCAGCTTGAAGGTCGTGGCCCCGAGCGCGAGCCCCAGCAGCTGATGGCCGAGGCAGATCCCGAAAATGGGCTTGCCGGTCTCGATGAGCGTCCCGATCGTCCGGATGGGTCCCGCGAGCGCCGCGGGATCACCCGGACCGTTCGAGAGGAAGATGCCGTCGGGCCGGCTCTCGAGGATCTCCTCGGCCGGCGCCGACGCCGGGAACACCGCGACGCGGCAGGATCCGGCCTGCAGCAGCCGGACGATGTTGCGCTTCATGCCGTAGTCGACGGCGGCCACGCGATACTTCTTCTTCCCGCGCCCTCCCCGTTCGACCCGCGCCTCGCGCGTCGACACGGCGAGCGCCAGGTCGCTCCCGACCATGCCCGGCGACGCGAGCACGCGGCGGTGGAGCTCGGCCGGGTCCTCGATCTCGGTCGAGATCCCGGCGCGCATCGCCCCCTCGCTGCGGATTCGCCGGACGAGCGAGCGGGTGTCGAGGCCATGGAGGGCGGTGATCGCGTTCTGCTCGAGATACGCATCGAGGCTGATCTCTCCGCCGGTGCCGCTCCATCGCGTGGGAAAGTCGCGCGCCACGAAGCCGGCCACGTGGACGCGGTCCGACTCCGCCTCGTCCGCCCGGATGCCGTAATTGCCGACGTGCGCCGCCGTCATGACGACGATCTGCCCGGAGTAGGAGGGATCGGTGAGGACTTCCTGGTAGCCGCTCATCGCGGTATTGAAGACGATCTCGCCGAAAGACGTCCCGGACCGGCCGATGGCGTCGCCCCGGTACACCGTTCCGTCTTCGAGGACGAGCAGTCCTCGCAGAGGCCCCTTCACGCCGTCCGGCCCACCACCGGCGCGAGCCGCCGCAGCTGGAGAACGAGCTCCCCGAACATCTCCGGCAGGATCGCCTGCGGCCCGTCCGACAGGGCGTGCTCGGGCTCGTCGTGGACCTCGATGAGCAGCCCGTCGGCTCCGACCGCGACGGCCGCCCGGGAGAGAGGAAGCACCTTGGCGCGCTTGCCCGTCCCGTGCGAAGGATCGACGACGATCGGCAGGTGGGAGATCCGCTGGACGTAGGGCACGGCGGAGAGGTCGAGCGTGTTTCGGGTGTGGTCCGCGAACGTGCGGATGCCGCGCTCGCAGAGGATGACGTCGTAGTTCCCTTCGGCGAGCAGGTACTCGGCCGAGAGCAAAAGCTCCTCGATCGTGGCCGACATGCCGCGCTTGAGCAGCACGGGCTTCTTGATGCGACCGAGCTTTTTCAGCAGAGAGAAGTTCTGCATGTTGCGCGCGCCGACCTGGAGACAGTCGGCGTGCTCGGCGACGAGCTCCGCCGTCTCGGTGTCGAGGACCTCCGTGACGATCGGGAGCCCCGTCTCGGCCCGGACGCGCGAGAGGATCTTCAGGCCCTCGGCGCCGAGCCCCTGAAAGGAGTAGGGCGAGGTGCGCGGCTTGAAGGCGCCGCCGCGGTAGAGGTTCGCGCCGGCCTCCTGCACGCGGCGGCCGATCTCGACGGCCCGCGCCTCCGACTCGATGGCGCAGGGCCCCGCGGCGACCGCGAGTTTCTGGCCGCCGACCAGCACGCCGCCGACCGAGACGACGGTGTTCTCGCGCTTGGCTTCCCGGGAGACGAGCTTGTACGGAGCCGAGACCGGTATGACCTCCGTCACACCGGGAAGGTTTTCGAACGCCCCGCGATCGACGGAGCCGCGGTTTCCAGTGATGCCGATCGCCGTTCGCTGCGCGCCGGGAATGGGATGAGCCTGGAGACCGAGGCCCTGAACGGTGTCGACGACGCGGGCAATGTCCTCCGCGGAGGCGCCCGCGTCCATCACGATGAGCATCGGGGTGCTATCATCTGAGCCACGGCTGACAGAGTCAAACTCGTTCCGGCGGACGCCGGAGGAGGTCCGCGAATCGTGAAAAAGAGCCTGTTTCTGGCACTCGCCGTCCTCATCGCCTTCTCGGCGGAGGCCTTCGCCTACGTCATCAAGCTCAAGGACGGCTCGCTCATCTTTGCGCGGACCAAGTACACGGTGAAGGGCGACCGCGCCATCATCACGCTCGAAAACGGCACGGTCACGGCCCTCAAGCTCGACGAGATCGACATCGACGGCTCGGAGAAATACAACAAGGAGAACTTCGGCAACGTCGTCGCGATCGACACACCCGACAGCCGCAAGCCCACTCCGGCGCCCGAGGCTCCGCAGCCTCCGCGCATCCAGGACTACATCAAGCAGAACAAGCCGCGCATGGAGCTGCCCCCCTCCGCCAGCGAGAAGGCCGCGACGTCCGCTACCGGGCCGTCCTTCGGCACGGTCGATCCGAACCTCCAGGGAGCCTTCACACGGATCTTCGACGGCGCGGGCATCACGCAGTACAAGCTGACGAACTTCCGCGGCACGACCGGCGTGCTCGTCACGGCGAACACCGAGGAAGCCGTGTTCAACGCCATCAACGCCACGGCCCGAGCCCTCTCGGATCCCGCCAGCCGCGGGAACCCGATTACGGTCACCGTCGTTCTCACGACGTCGTCGGGGGAATCCGCCGGCCGCCTCGAGATGACCCCCGAGCAGGCCCGGATGCTGGTCAACGGCCAGACCACCGCCGCGGACTATTTCGTGAGGAACGTCGCGCTGTAGGTCACGGTTCCGGAATCGGCGTCAGGTAGTACCGCGCATCCTCGCCGACCGTCCGTTTGAATCGCTCGGCGAATGAGACGAAGTCGCCGGCGCTCTCGTCCAGGAAGACCCTCTCCACGCGGTGCAGCGGGAAAAAGACCGTGGTCGGCAGGACGGTGACGGTCTCCTTTCGGGCGATCTCGTGCAGCCAGCCTTCGAACCCCTCGAGCGACAACCCGCGAATGGTGAGACCGGAGCCGTCCCGGTCCTTGAGGAGGCCCCAGAACTTCTCGCGCGGGTTGACGAGCTGGACGAGCACGTACTCCCCGATCTTCATGGCGACTTCTCCTTTCCCTCGGACAGCTCGATGAGCACGCCGCCGCCGGCTTCCGGATGGAGAAACGCGACGCGCTTGCCGTCGGCTCCGGGAACGGGATCCGCGTGGATCAGGCGGAATCCCCGGCGAGACAGGTCCGCGAGAGCGCCCTCGAGGTCCTCGACCGAAAAACAGAGGTGGTGCACGCCCCCTCCGCGTTTCTCGAGGAACTTCGCGACCGGGGAATCGGCCGAGGTCGGTTCGAGGAGCTCGATCCGCGACTCCCCCACCGGCAGAAATGCCACGGTGACCTTCTGGCCGGGCACGACCTCGCGCTTCAATTCGGACAGCCCGAGCGCGCGGTAGATCCCGAGCGCCGAGTCGATCGAGGACACGGCCACGCCGACATGGTCGAGCTTGTAGGCGGTCACGAGGCCGACTCCGCGGTCATTCTCGCGGCCCCCTCCCGGGCGTCGCGGACCAGGCGATCGAAGAGGCGGCCGGCCGCGGTGTAAGGGTCCTCGCGCCGCGCCGTCACGCCGCGCACGGCCTCTTCGAGGCCGTCGGGCTCGGGAGCCCGGGCCTCGATCGTGCGCCGGAAGCGTTCTTCGAGCAGAGCCAGCAGGCGCGAGCGCGCCCGGACCGCGCGACGCCGCGCTCCCTCGGCGGACTGCGCCAGGTAATCGCCGTGCGATTCGAGGGCCTGGACGGCTTCGGGAACGCCCGCGCCCGAAGGGGCCGTGGTCTTGACGATCGGCGGGCGCCAGCTGCCCGATCCGTGTGCCGAGAGGTCGAGCATCATCGACAGCTCCGAAACGGCCCGGTCGGAGCCCTCGCGCTCCGCCTTGTTGACGATGAAGACGTCGGCGATCTCGAGGATCCCGGCCTTGATCGCCTGGATGTCGTCTCCGAGGCCCGGCACGAGAACGACCGCGGTCGTGTCCGCGGCGCGCACGACGTCGACCTCGTCCTGGCCGACCCCGACCGTTTCGATGAGAATCACCTGGAAGCCCGCGGCGTCGAGGATGTCCACGGCGTCGCTCGTGGCCCGCGCGAGGCCGCCCATCGTTCCGCGCGTCGCCATCGAGCGGATGAAGACGCCCGGATCCGTATAGATCTCGGCCATCCGGATCCGGTCGCCGAGGATCGCTCCCCCCGTGAACGGCGACGACGGGTCCACGGCGACGACCCCGACCGTGCGCCCCTGGCGGCGATACGCCTGCGCCAGGCGCAGCACGAGCGTGGACTTGCCGGCGCCCGGCGGCCCGGTGATCCCGATGATGCGCGCCCGTCCGGTCTCGCGGAAGACGCGGCGCAGGATCTCCGGCACGTCGCCCGAGTCGCGCTCGACTTCCGAGATCGCGCGCCCGATGGGTCTCGACTTTCCGGCCAGCACTCCCCGCGCGAGCTCTTCGGGCGTCGGGCCTGGGGCCGACGCCCCGGTCACGGGCCGCCCGAGAGGAGCTGCTTTGCGATGACGAGCTTCTGGATCTCGCTCGTCCCCTCACCGATCGTGCAGAGCTTGACGTCGCGATAGTACTTTTCGACCGGGAAGTCCTTCGTGAAGCCGTAGCCTCCGTGGATCTGGATCCCGAGGTCGGTGACCCGCACGGCGATCTCGGACGCATAGAGCTTGGCCTGCGCCGAGAATCTCGTGACGATCTCGCCGGCGTCCTTCGCCGCGGCGGCCCGCTGCGTGAGCAGACGCGCCGCGTCGATCTCGGTCGCCATCTCCGACAGGTAGAACTGGATCGCCTCGAACTCGCAGATCGGCCGGCCGAACTGGCGGCGCTCCTTCGAGTACTTGAGCGAGGCCTCGTAGGCGCCCCGGGCCAGGCCGACCGAGAGGGCCGCGATGGAGATGCGTCCCCCGTCGAGGATCTTCATGGAGTCGACCCAGCCCCCGCCCTCTTCGCCGAGCAGCGCGTCCGACGCGAGGCGGCAGTCCTCCATGACGAGGGTGCACGTATCGGACGCCCGCATCCCGAGCTTGTTTTCCTTCTTTCCGACGCGGATCCCCGGGTTGTCGAGCTCCACCACGAAGGCCGAGATCCCGCGGTTTCCTTTGGCGCGGTCGGTCACGGCCATCAGGACGGCGAGCGCGCCGACCGATGCGTTCGTGATGAAGTTCTTCGAGCCGTTCAGCACCCACTGGCTGCCGTCGCGGACCGCGGTCGTCTTCGTCCCGCTCGAATCCGATCCCGCCTCGGCCTCCGTGAGGCCCCATGCGGCGAGCCACTCTCCCGAGGTCAGCTTGGGCATGTACTTTCGGCGCTGGGCCTCCGTGCCGAACTGGAAGAGGTGATTCGAGCCGAGACTGTTGTGGGCCGCGAGTGAAAGGGCGATCGAAGGATCCACGCACGAGATCTCTTCGACGATGGCGGCGTAGTCCATGTACGACAGGGCCGCGCCGCCGTATTCCTCGGGGAAGAGGACGCCGAGGAAGCCGAGCTCGCCGAGCTTTCGGAAGACCTCGCTCGGGAACTCCTGGGCCTCGTCCCAGCGCATGACGTGCGGCCGGATCTCGGCCTCGCAGAAATCCCGAAGCGTCTGGAGGATCGAGTCTCGAGCTTCCCGTTCGGCGGTGGCGGTGTGCACGGGGGGATTTTATCGCGTCGACGGGGCCGCGGATGCCGTCACAGTGCTCGCGGACACAATGTCGATCCCGGTGTAATAGTGCCGGAGGATCTGCTCGTAGGTCTGGCCTGCCAGGGCCATGCCGAACGCGCCGTTCTGGCACATCCCGACGCCGTGCCCCCAGCCGCGGCCCAGGAATACGAAGTCCTTCTCTTCGCCGGCGCCGTCGACCCGGGTCACGGAAAACAGCATTTCGGGCATCTCCACGGCCTGGCGCACGTCGAAGCGCCGGAATGTCGCCTCGGCCAGGTCCGTCTGGACCCGCATCTCGATCGCGCGTCCCGTGGGGCTCCGCTGCGTGACGGCGAGCTCGCGGACCTCGTTCCCCGCGACCCGCCCGCTCATCCTCCGCGCGAGCTCCCGGGCGCCGACGCGCCGCACCCACTCCGTCCACGCGGACTCCCGCTCATAGGTCGGACCGTCCGGGTCGAGCTCGACCCAGAACGCGAGCAGGCGGCCGCCGTCCTTGAACCACCGCACCCGGTCCCCGGCGCGGAGCCGCAGACGCGGCGCCGGAAAGAACGCGTCCCCGATCCGCCGCGCGAACGGCACCTCCGGGTCCACCGGAAGACCGATGCGGCCCTCGGGCGCCTTGACCCAGAGATTCGAGCCCTCGCGCGCGAGAAAGCGGCCGGAACCCTCCGTCACGCCGAGCGTGCGAAGCGCGATCGAGAACGCGAGCCCGCCGTACTCCTCCTCCGTGAGCTCGCGGTCCGCCGGCGGAAGCGCGTCCCCGGCGAAGCGGAAGCGCAACAGGAACTCGTACGCCGCCCGGGGGGCGCCCGTCAGGCCGCGCCCCGCCGACGGGGACTCGTCGAAGTACGCCGCGTCGCGCGGCGTCAGCTGGATCGCCTGGGCCTCCGTCAGCTCGAAGGCGCTGAGAAGCGACGGATAGACCGCGGAGGGAGACAGCCGCGGAGGCGGCGCCTCCCGCTTGCGCACCCCCGCAAGTTTCTGCGCGGCCTCCAGACTCGCCGCGCGCACGGCGGCTTTCTTCGGGGCGAGACGGCGCAGAACGTAACCCCGCCATTCGAGCGACGTCCGCGGACCGGCGCCGTCGCGCGCCACCGGTGAGCCGGCGACCTCCTCGGCCGCGAGCTCGCCGCACTCGACCGAGACGAGATAGGGCACCGGACCGCCGGAGAAGACGTTCTCCACGTTTTCCGTGACTCCTCCGCAGGTGGAAACATAAAGGGCGTCGGCGAAATGGCCGCCGTACGCGAGAACCAGGCCGCGCGTGCCGTCGACCGCCGCCGTCGAGAGCGGATCCTCCACCGACGCGCCGCCGTACGCCTGACACTTGGGGCCCGGGCAGATGTCGTAGCCCTCGGCCTCGAACTGGCCGCGGTGCGCCAGGGCGTATGTCCGCGCCGCCACGGCCTGTGCTTTCAGAGCCTCGATGGCGTCGAAACGCTTCGGTCCCATTTCGGCGGGCACGACCCCGTAAAGGTAGTCCTCGAGGTCGACGCGGTTGACGACGTTCAGCGTTCCTCGCGGATTGACGAGGACGCGCAGGCTTCCCCGGTACGGAACTCCGTCGACGGCGACGCGCACTTCCGGAGCGGGACCGTAGAGGTCCACGGGAGAGGCGAGCGTGAGCGGAGCGCCGCCGGTGCCGGTCACCGTGATCGTGGCGGCGGCCGCGGGAGGAGCCGCACCCGCGGCGGGCGCCGGCGGACGAGCCGCGCCGGCGACGACGAACCCGTCCTGGCCCCGGGCCTTCAGCGTCTCGAGGAAGGCGTCCGCTTCGGCCCGCGTGGGAAAGCTGCCGAGGAGCACGCGGTACAGCCCCCGGTCCGGCGCGAACGCCACCTGACCGGGGACGCCCAGCTCCGAGGAGAGCCGATCGGCGGCCTTGCGCGCGGGATCCTCCTGAGAGAAAGCCCCGGCCTGGATCTGGAAGGTGGTCTCCGACGCGCCGCCGGCGGCGCTCGCAGGACGGAACACGACCGGCCCCTGCAGGAGCTCGGCCCGATCGCCGGACGTCACGATCCATAGCGTTCCCGCCGATCCGATCGAGACATCGGTCAGGTCGCTCTTGAGGCCGATCCGATAGAGAACTCCGGAACGCGCCGGCGTTTCGGGGAGCGCGACGCGCAGGGCGGGGACGGGCACCGGCGCTTCCGCCGCCGACGGCAGGGGCGCGGGGGCCGGGCGCGGACTCGTGCAGGCCGTGACCGCCAGCAGGCCGGCGAGAAGTGTCCGCGCCGCGCGCTTGCGGGAGCGCCGTCTCAAAACCGGGACCGAATCCGGGTGCCCAGGACGTCCTTGCGGAAATCACCGCCCCGCAGCGGAACCATCAGGCACATCTCGTAGAGGCGGCTGCGCAGGCGATATCCGATCCGGTCCTCGAGCCGTTCGCGTTCGCCCGAGGCGGGGTCGGGCTCGTCCTCGAAGTTGGAGGTTGCGATCGTGATTTTCTTACGGTTGTAGCGCGAGTTGAGAAGGCTGTAGAGAACGTCGAGCACCCAGGCGTGCGGCTTGGACGCGCCGAGCTCGTCGAGCACCAGGACCTCGGCCTCGCCGTAGGGCGTCAGCACCGACTCTTTCGAGAAGTCCGCGTCGGGACGAAACGAGGTCTGGATCTTCATGAGGAGATCCGAGAAGTCGACGTAGAGACCGGTGGTCCCCTTCGTCACGACCAGCTCGGAGAGGATGGCGCACGCGAGGTGGGTCTTGCCCCGGCCCGACGGACCCACCAGCAACAGGCCCGCCTCGACCGCCGGGTACGCGTCGACGAACTCGCGCGCCCGCGCGCGCGCATGCGTCAGGCTCACGGTGTTGTCCGAGAAGTTCTCGAGCGTGCAATCACGGTAGCGCTGAGGAATGCCCACCGAGTCGAGCCGCGCGCGGGCGATGTTCGCGGCCCGGCAGACACAGGGGTGCGCGCTCTTCTTCCCGCCGGCCGAGTCGAGGACCCA
>Ga0157380_10002321_pt1 | contig 12783 bp, 12 predicted proteins | sample S35metaG_FD_119757 | JGI IMG/M metagenome (GOLD analysis project Ga0157380, IMG submission 119757) | Switchgrass rhizosphere microbial communities from Kellogg Biological Station, Michigan, USA - S3-5 metaG | ecosystem: Host-associated > Plants > Roots > Rhizosphere > Soil | place: USA...
GCCCGAGTAGCAACCGACGTCCCACAATCCGACTGGCTGACGAGGACTGACACCACGTCAGCCGGCCCGACGCTGCGTGCCTGGATGCGCGCACAGCGGACTGCCTTCGGCCGCTGGCTGTTCGCGCGCACGGTGTCGAAGCGCGCACCCTATTTCGGCACCATCAAGCCGCGATTTGTCGAGCTGCAGCCCAAGGTCTGCCGGGTGTGGATGCGCAAACGCCGCGCCGTCGAAAATCACATCGGCACGGTGCACGCGCTCGCCATGGGCAACCTGTGCGAACTCGCGGCCGGCATGTGCACCGAGGTCACCATCCCGGTCGGCATGCGCTGGATTCCGCGCGGCATGACCATCGAGTACCTCGCGAAGGCGGAGACCGACGTCACCGCCACGGCGCGCCTCGACAAGACCGAATGGACGGGCGCGGAAAACGTGGCCGTGCCGGTCACGGTCACCGACAGCAGCGGCAAGGAAGTGGTGCGCGCGGTGATCTCGATGTACGTGTCGCCGCGCAAGGAAGCCTGAGGCCGCGCCGACAGCTCCAGGCCGCTACTTCTCGCGCGGCTCCAGGAAGCTGATTTCCGGTCCAGCTACCAGCCAGTTGCCCGCATCCGTCATCACGTAGATCGACTGCCCATGCAGCCGGCTCAGGAACACGTGGATCTCCGTGGGCGTGGGATCCAGCAGGTGGGTCACCATGAAGGCCACCGGCTTTCCCTTCTTCGGGTCTGGCGCCTCGATGTTGAAGCAGCTCTTGGTGAAGGCGCGCTCGGACTCCAGGATCTTGCCATCCGGCGAATAGTCGTAGCGATAGTGCCCGCCGGCGACCACCACGCCCGGCTCGGTGGTCGCGGCCAGCATGTAGACGTGGATCAGTCCATCCGGCGCCGGATCCGGTGAAATCACCACCGAGTTGTACTGGCTGGCGCACAGATCCTTGCGCTTGTTGAGTTCGGCGGCGGCCAGTTGCCGCGCCGTCCAGCGGGCCTGCTCGGATTCGGTGAGCGGCACCGAGGGTTTCAATGCCTCGAACTTGAGTTCGGCATCACCCACCGGCACCTGCACGCGATACAGCACCGCCGGTTTGCCGTCGTCGCTGCCGACGAAACTCACTTCCACCAGATTGCGATCGGGATAGGCGTCGGTAATCCAGCCTTCGAGGCGCGGGTCACGCTCGAACACCTTGCGCGCCATGAGCTCGTCGCTGGCGCGAGCGGTGGATGCATCGTGCAGGAACATGGCTATGCCGCGCAGGCTGGCCGTGGACACTGCCATCCGGTAGTCCTCGGGAATCTCCCGCGGCTTCGTTTCCGCGCCGGCTGCGAGCGCAAAACCCAGGGCCGCGACAGCCAGGCAGGCGCGACGCATCAAGGGATCGGCACCAGCCCGCGGAGGATGGACGAGGAGATCTCCTCGTGCACGCTCGGCGAAAAATTTGCGAATCGATTCAGGCGGATGGGACGCGTGCGCGAGCCGCTCATGGTGTGCGTGACGATGAACGCGTGGTATTCGCCGGGCTTGGTGGCAGCGAAGCCGAAAGCCAGGTTGATCTTGCCTGCGCGCATGGTTTCGACGGTGTTGATGCGTTCGTCGCACACCGCGAAGTAGCTCTCCTCGCCGCTGCGCCCGACGAAGGCGCCCTCGGCGTACAGCGACTCGAGGAAGGCTTCGACCTGGCCTCGCGCCAGGTTCCAGGTGGCCTCGGCATTGCGCTCGAACAGCATCCAGCGGGTGCCGCGTTCGATGCTGGTCATGACGAACAGCGCCAGCCGCCGCGCGGAGAGATAACGCCAGTCGCTCACCGCGGCGGCGCCGCTGGCCAGGGTTCGCGGGCTGGCGGCGAACTTCGGCGCGATACGCACCGACTGCAGCAGGTTGATGCCGGCATTGATGAGCCGCGCCCGGTCCGAGATCGAGACGGTCCACGCCGGCCGGAGGCCGGGACGCAGGATGGCGTCGTCGCCTTCGGCCGCCGACCACACCGGCCAGGATTCGTCGCAGCGCGCGATCATCCCTGCCGCCACGCCGCAGGGCGCGAACATCTCGAAGCGGCCGCGCAGGCGATCGAAGGCCACCACGCGCGGATAGAACATGGCGGCGTCTTCGCTGCGGAATGGCCAGTGCCGCATGCCGTCGAGCGCCGCAGCGCTCGAGGCCCACTCGGAGGGTGGATCGACGATGAGCATCGCGCGCTTTTCGCGGCAGAACCGTCCGGCCACCAGCAGCGTGGACAGGCCGACGTCGTGTTCGCGCGTCAGCGGCGGCACGCACAGCATGTTGATGTCGGGCGCGGCCTCGAGCGCGAAGATGCCGGTGCGCAACTGTGCCGACCCGATGATGTCGTAGTCGGTGATGGGGCCGCCGTCGTCGCCGTCGGGATTGGAGGGTGTGTAGCCGATCACCGCTCCCGAGGCCGCGGGCGGCGTGCGCGCCGGCCTCTCGGTGGGCACGCTGCCCTGCACTCGCGCCAGGCGTGATTCGAGCAGCATGTCGGCGATGAAGCGGTCCGAGCCCGGGGTAATCGACAGGCGCCGGAAGATCTCCTGGTCTTCGATCTGCTCGGATCCGGCGGTGCGTACGCGTTGCACGACCAGGTTGAAGCGGTCGGTTTCCTTGGGCTCGATGGCGTCGTAGTCCACCGAGGCGCGCAGGAACTCGCGCGATCCGGCGCCGACGCCACGCAGGATGAGTTTGCCGCTGGCCGTGGGCAGGGTCAGCGTCGGCGGGCGCGCGCCATTCACGACTCGCACGATGATTGCGCAGCGGCCACCGTTCTCGAAGAACTGCTCGACCGCGTAACTCATCGTGGAGGGCTGCCACAGGCCGCCGAACACGCGCGTGTAGTCGGCGAAGCTGCGTACTGGCACGGGTTCGTTGACGGGACCCTTGAGTGCCCGGCCGATGAAGGCCGCGATGCTGGTCGCGGCGCGCGCGATGACGCGTATAGAGCCGGGTTGTTCGGCGCTTAAGGCTAGAGAGTCAATCGTCTCGGCCAAAAATCTCCCCTGGTCGCGCGCCTCAAAGCGACCCACCAGGCGCGCAACGGTGCGCGGAATTTAGCAGCGTCTCAGTATTGCCGCCACAACGGTACGTCGCGGCGTTTGAAAAGTGTGATGAGCAGAAGGCCAGCGACGAATCCCCCGATGTGCGCGCCGAATGCGATGCGGCCCTCGCTTTGCCCGGCGACGTCCACGCTGCTGGCGACGGCCATTCCCAACTGCAGAACGAACCAGGCGGCGAGCACCCACACTGCCGGGTAACGGCCGATCTGGATAATGAGGAAACCCACCGGCAACCCTAACAACACGCGGACACGGGGGTACAGCAGGATGTAGGCGCCGAGCACGCCGGAAATCGCGCCGCTGGCGCCGACCATCGGAACGATCGACCCGGGATGGGGCAAGACCTGGGCGAAGACGGCCGCCACGCCGCACAACACGTAGAACACGACGAAGCGCACGTGCCCCATGGCGTCCTCGATGTTGTTGCCGAAGATCCACAGGAACCACATGTTGCCGGCCAGGTGCCAGAAACCACCGTGCAGGAACATGGAGGTGAAGATCGTGGCCGTGGGCGGCAGCAACGCGAGCTCCGGCGGCATGGGCTCGTGGCCGGTGAGCACGGCCGGAATGACGCCCAGCGAGTACGCCACCTGCTCGGCGCCCACCTGCGACAGCAGCAGGTGTTGCACCACATAAACCAGCGCGCAGGCGACGATGATGCCCACGGTGACGTAGGGCCGGAGCGTGGTCGGATTGTCGTCGTGCAGCGGCAGGACCATGGGTCAGCGCGAGGTAGTTAGGAAAGCGGGGACATTCCTCATTTCGTTGTAACAACGAAATGAGGAATGTCCCCGTTTTCGTTATTTGTTCGCGACGGGCTTGGTCGACGGCGCGGGCGCCGGCGCCGCGGCGGCCGCCGCGGACTCCACCGAGGGCTCGCGGTCGGACACCAGTTCCTGGAAGGTGGCTTCGTCGACCGGCAGGTCCGACACGCCATCCCAGGTAGCGCCCGGCGCGACCTTGTTCTGCACGACGGTGGCCGTTGCCACGATCTGGTCGAGCTGGTCCGGGCCGCCGGTGACGGACACGGGGATGCCGCGCGGATCGGTGGTCAGCTTCGCCACCGAGTCCCAGTCGATCTTTTCCTTGCGCGCCGCGAGTTCCTTCCGGATGCGCTCGGCCATGGCCTTGTTGAGCAGCTTGGCCTGCGCCTTTTTCCAGTCGCGCGGATCGTCTTCGAGCACGTCGAAGGCCTGGATGTGCAGCGCGCCTTCGTGCCAGCCGAACAGGTACGGCTGGTTCACCACGCGCACCGGCGTACCGACCGGCGCCATCTCGAACAACACCGCGATGTCTTCGGGATAGAGGCGGATGCAGCCATGGCTGGAACGCAGGCCCACGCCCGCGGGCTTGTTGGTGCCGTGGATCATGTAGCTCGGCCAGCCGAGGTAGAACGCGAAGCGGCCGAGGGGATTATCCGGACCGGGACCGATCACCTTGTCGAGCTTCTCGCCGCGTTCCTCGAGATGTTCCTTGATGATGGACGGCGTCGGACGCCAGGTCGGATCCGCCTGGCGGCGCACGATCTTGGTCGCGCCTTCCGGCGTCTTCCATCCCACCTTGCCGATGCCGATGGGATAGGTGTGCACCACCTGCGGCTCACCCTTCTTCACCTTGGGGTAATAGAAGAGACGCATGGCCGCGGCATTGATCACGATGCCTTCGCGCGGCGCGTTCGGCAGGATGAACTGCGACGGGATCACGATCTCGCGGTTCTCGCCCGGCAACCACGGATCCACACCCGGGTTGGCACGCATGATTTCCTCGTAGCCGACGTTGAAGCGGCGCGCGATGTCGGTGAGCGTGTCTTCCTTGGTGGCCAGCGTCTTCTGCACCACGCCGACGATGTCGGTGGTCGCGTCGATCGTGAACTCGTGGGTCGGAACGGGCTCGGGCAGTGCCGGAACCGCATCGACCTTGTCGGCGTCTTTCTTGTTGCCCCAGCTGGGGCCATTGCCGAACAGGGAGCAACCCGAGAGGACCAGGCCGGCAGATGCCAGGGCCAGCAGCACACGCGCTGCGGAACGATTTTTCATATTCGAAGTATGACACTGCATGGTCGATTCAGCCTGTCGGCATTGTGCTACAGGAGAGCAGGCTGGTTCGGGAGCTCGTCACGATTGTGTCCAGCCGGCGCGGGGAAGTGCCGTTCTAACAAGCGTCCCACGGCCTCGACACCCGCGAGCGCCCCTTCGACGAAGCGCTTCGCGCGGAAATCCGCCTCCATGAGCCGGCAAACCCCTTCCCAGTCGTCCTGGGCAATACGCTGCGCCGCGCCGCGGTCGGCGATGATTTCCACGTCCCGGTCCGCCATCAATACATAGATGAGTACGCCGTTGCGACCTTCGGTATTCCACAGGTGCAGGTCCGCGAATGTCTGCAACGCCCGGTCGCGCGGCGTGACGCCCGCCCACAGGTCGGACAGGTCCAGCGAAGACTCGACCATGAAACGGATCTCGCCGCTGGTGCGCGACTCGGCCGCGGCAATGCCGTCCTCGATTCGCTGCATGGCCTCGGCGGAAAAACGCCGCCGCGTGCCCGAATGCGAGGTGGCAAGGTGACGCAGGATGCGCGCGATTTCCATGGCTAACTACCAGCGGCCGGAGGCGCCGCCGCCACCGCCGTGCCCTCCGCCCCCGCTCCAGCCGCCGCCACCGCCACCGCCACCCCAGCCGCCACCTCCCCAACCGCCACCGCGTCCCATGTCGCGGAATACGCGGCCCGAGCCCATGCCACCGCCGCCGGCGCCGATGAGCAGCGCAGCCAGGAATCCGCCGATGAATCCCAGCGGCACGAACAGCAGCCGGGACGTCAACCACCAGCCGAGCAAGGCGCCGCCAAGACCGACGATCGATGCGCCGCCCAGCCGCCCGGCGGCGCGATTGAGGATGCTGCTGCCCGCCAGCAGCGCGAAGATGAGCATTGACCAGGGCATGTTGCGTTGACGCTCGTTCTTCCAGGCGTGGTCGGGCTCCGGCAGCGGCTCGCCGTCCACGACGCGCAGCATCTGGTCAACGCCGGCATTGATGCCGCCGTAGAAATCGCCCTGCTTGAACAGCGGCACGATGGTGTCTTCGATGATGCGGTTCGAGGTCGCGTCGGTGAGCACGCCTTCGAGCCCGTACTGCACCTCGATGCGCATTTCGCGATCGTCCTTGGCGACGATCAGTGCCGCGCCGTCCTCGACGCCCGCACGCCCCAGCTTCCAGCTCTCCATCAGCCGTACGCCGAACTGCGCAATGTCCTCGGGCTGGGTGCTCGGCAGGATCAGCACCGCGATTTGCGCGCCCTTGCGGTCCTCGAAGGCCTTGAGTTTCTCCTCGAGCGCCGATTGCTGCGCGGCGGTCAGCGTGCCGGTGAGATCGGTGACACGCGTTTCGAGTTTCGGCAGCGGGATCTGCGCCGCGGCAGGCGGCGCCACACTCGCCAGCAGCGCGAGTGCAACCGACAGCAGCGCCGCTTTCACGGTCTCAGTTCGAGGCCGGCGGCGTGGCCCGCTCGGGTTGTTCCGGTGTGGCCGGCTGCGACGGCGTCGTGGTGTCGAATTGCACCGAGGGCGCCGTGGAAACCGCCGCCTCGTTTTCGACGGTGAAGTTCGGCTTCACCTCGTAGTCGAACCATTTCGCGGTGAGATTGGTGGGAAACTCGCGCACGGTTACGTTGTAGGCGCGCACCGCGTCGATGTACCGGTTGCGGGCCACGGTGACGCGGTTCTCGGTGCCTTCCAGCTGCGCCTGCAGGTCGCGGAAGTTGGCATCCGACTTGAGCTCCGGATAGTTCTCGGTGACGGCGATCAGGCTCTTGAGCGCCTGGGTGAGTTCACCCTGCGCGGCCTGGAACTTGGCGAAGGCCGCCGGATCGTTGATGAGCTCCGGCGTGAGCTGGATGGACGTAGCCTTGGCGCGCGCCTCGGTGACGCCGACCAGCACCCGCTCCTCCTGCGCCGCGAAACCCTTCACCGTCGCGACCAGGTTCGGAATCAGGTCCGAGCGCCGCTGGTATTGGTTGACCACCTCGGACCAGGCGGCCTTCACGGCCTCGTCCTGGTTCTGCAACTTGTTGTAACCACAACCCGCAAGGTTTGCGCCCGCGAGGACCACGAACAGTGTCAGCAGCAGCTTGCGCATGTGAACCTCCGGGACGTGCCGGTTCGGCAGAAGGTCACCAGAGTTTGACACGCTCGTTCGGCGCCCGGTACATGCGATCAGTGGGCTTCACCCCGAATGCATCGTAGAAAGCGTCGATGTTGCTGGTCGGCCCATTCGTACGAAACTCGCTCGGGCTGTGCGGATCGGTGAGCAGGCGCTTGAGCAGCTCCTCGTCGCGGTACTTGCGGCGCCAGACTTGCGCCCAGCCGAGGAAGAAGCGCTGGTCGCCGGTGAAACCGTCGATTTCCGGCGCCGTCTTGCCGGCCAGCGACAAGTGGTAGGCCTTGAATGCGACGGCCATGCCAGACAGGTCGCCGATGTTCTCGCCCAGCGTCAGTTCGCCGTTGAGGTGCCGGTTGTCGAGCACGCTGTAGCCGGCAAATTGCTTCACCAGGTCGCCAGCCCGCTTCTTGAAGTTGTCGCCGTCGGCCTGCGTCCACCAGTCGCGCAGGTTGCCGTCGCCATCGAACTGCCGGCCCGAATCGTCGAACCCATGGCTGATCTCGTGGCCGATGACCGAGCCGATGCCGCCGTAATTGACGGCGTCGTCGGCATTCATGTCGAAGAAAGGCGGACGCAGGATGGCGGCCGGGAAGGTGATCTCGTTGGTGGCGGAGTTGTAGTAGGCGTTCACGGTCTGCGAAGTCATGAGCCATTCGCCCTTGTCCACCGGGCCGCCGGAACGCCCGATGTGACGCTGGCGTTCGAACTCCTCGGCGCGCATCACGTTGCCCACGAGATCGTCGGCCTTCACGGTCAACGCGGAGTAATCGCGCCACTTGTCCGGATAACCGATCTTCACCGTGATCTTGGCGAGCTTCTTCTTCGCCTCGACGCGCGTGGCGTCACTCATCCATTCGAGCCCGTCGATCGAGGTGTCGAAGGACTGGAGCAGGTTGCCGACCAGCTCCAGCATGCGGCGCTTGGCTTCCGGCGGGAAATGAGCTTCGACGAACATGCGGCCGACCAGCTCGCCCATGTTGTCGTCCATGGAATCCACCGCGCGGCGCCAGCGCGGCAGCGGTTCCTTCACGCCGTTGAGCGTGCGCGAATGGAAGTCGAACTCGAGGTCGGCGAATTGCGCCGACAGCAGCGGCGCATAGTCATCGAGCAGCTGGAATTTGAAGTACAGCCGCCAGTCCGAAACCGGCACCGTCTTCACCAGCTGGCCGACGCCGGTGATGTACGAAGGCTGGGCGATATCGAGTTTCTGCACCGGCGCACCCAGGCCCTCGAAGAACGACAGCCAGTCGAAGCCCTGCGCCAGTTTCTGATACTCGGGCAGGCTCATCGGGTTATACGTCTTCACCGGGTCGCGGTTCTGGACCTTGGTCCATTGGTAGTTGGCGACGCGCGTCTCGAGTGCGGCGATCCGGGTGGCAGCGGATTTCGCGTCGCGTTCGCCCGCACGCGCCAGCAGCTGCTCGACATACAACGCGAACTTGGCGCGGAACTGCGCGTACTTCTCGTCGGGATTCAGGTAATAGTCGCGGTCCGGCATGGTCAGTCCGCTCTGCGCCAGCGCACCGATGTAGACGGACGAATTCTTGTTGTCGGGCGTCGAGACCCAGCGGAAGGGATGTCCCACGCCGAGACGCTGCGAATGCCCGATGTAACGCGCCACATCGCGCGGCGTCGCGATGGCGTCGATGCGCACCAGCTCGGCCTTGAGCGGCGTGAGGCCCAGGCTCTCGACGCGGTCGGTATTCATGTAAGAGAGGTAGTAGTCACCGGCCTTCTGCGCATCCGATCCCGGGGCGCGATTCGGCTGCTGCGACGCCGCGACGATCAGGTTCCGGACTTCTTCCTGCGCCTGGTCATCGAGAATGATGAAGGACCCGTAGTTGGACCGGTCGGCGGGAATCTCGGTGCGTGCCAGCCAGCCGCCGCCGACGAAGCGGTACAGGTCATCCTGCGGCCGGACGTTGCGGTCGAATCCCGAAAGGTCGAGACCGGAGATCAGCGGTGCGGGCGCGGGAGGTGCAGGCTGCGCCGGCGGGGTGGGTTTGGCGGCTTGCGCAGCGCAAGTGACGAGCAGGGCCGCGGCGGCCAGGCTGATGAATCGGTCTGCCATTGGAAGTCCCCGGATGACGATGCCGCGAGTATAAAAAAAGCCCCAAGCCTTTGGGGCTCGGGGCTCGAAGGCGGACTTTCGATGAAGGGAAAGAAGTCCGCTAGGGGATTCGGTCAGTCAGCTGAAACGGTCAGTGCAGGCGTGCGACCTGCAGGATCTTGATGTCGTCGGCGTCGATTTCGAAGTTCGCGGCCAGCAAGCGGCGCAGCTCCTTCGAATCGCGGCGTTCACCGAGCGGATGCGTCAGCTCGATGACCCCGCTCCACTCGCTCGAATGCGCGGGCTCTGCGCTCGTCACAAAGTGCGTGTAGTACCGGGCTGCCATGGGTAGAAATCGTAGGCCCGGGGACCCAAAACGGCTGTGAGGCGACGCACAGAACCCCCCGGCGCGGAGCGTCCGCGACTGAGACCTTCATCACATACCTTCACTTAAGATTCGGGTCGTGAGCCGCTACAGACCAGCAGAGAAACCCGGGTCCCAATTCATCACTCCGGCGGGCGCCGAACGCCTGAAACAGGAGCTGGACGCCTTGTGGCGCGTGGAGCGTCCGCGCGTCACGCAGGCCGTATCGGAAGCCGCCGCGCAGGGCGACCGCTCCGAAAATGCCGAATACACCTACGGGAAGCGACGCTTGCGCGAGATCGATCGGCGCGTGCGTTTCCTGCGAAAACGCCTCGACGGAATGACCGTGGTCGACAAGCCACCGTCAGACCGCAAGCGCGTGTTTTTCGGCGCCTGGGTGACGCTCGAGGATGCCGAGGGCAAGGAGTCCGTGTACCGCATCGTCGGTCCGGACGAATTCGACATGGCCGACGGCTACATCAGCATGGATGCGCCACTGGCGCGTGCGCTCATGCGCAAATCGCTCGACGACGAGGTGACGGTGGAACTGCCGGGCGGCGCGCGCACCCTGGTCATCGTCGATATCCGCTATGGAGACGCCGCTTCTTGAGACTCTTCCGCGCGGCGCCCGTAGAAACCCAGGATGGTTTCCAGGAAATCGCCCACCAGCAGGTCGGCAACCGGGCCGGCGTACCAGTTGAAATGGGTGCTGACCCGGTAGCGCATGTTCGTGGTCACCCGCGTACCTGCGCCTTCCGGTGTCAGCTCGAAGCTTGAGCCGACCACATCGAAATACTGGCCGCCGATGCGCACGTGGTCGTCGAGCGCACCGGGTGGAAATGAGTCCTCCGAAAAACGGTAGCGCCAGCTGACGCGCTGGTTTTCCTGCCATTCGACCGCGACCTGGTCGAATTTCACGCCCCGTCCCATGGTGATGTGACGCAGGTGTTCGCCATCGCGGAATTCGCCGGTTCCCGCGGAAGGCAGCGGCACGCCGATGCGGTACATCCACGCCGATTCCACTTCGCCGGGGCGGATGTCATGCGTGTCGACCAACTCGCGCCAGACCGCTTCCGGCGGCGCGGCAACGAACATTTCACGCGTCTGGGTGCGAACGCGATCCGCGCTGGGAACGCGGTGTTCGAAGGCGCCGCCCAGCAGTGGCAACACCGCGATGCAGCTCACCACCTGCTGTCGCGGCCAGTGGGTCATGCGGCAGATCGCCCCCATCGCCAGGCCCGACACCCCGCCGAGCAGCGCGAACATAGGGATGATCACGATGGCGCAGATCCAGCCCTCGATCATCAACGCCAGCGAGCCCACCACATAAAGCGCGGTCGCGACCATCGGCGCCGTGAAGTAGTACGTCCACGTACGGCGTTCCACGAGCTCGGCGAGATACACCGTCACGGCGCCGACCAGGATGGGCGAGCCCATGATGAAGGAGCCCAGCATCGCGGAATACGCCTCGCCCGGCAGGCCCCAGAATATGAGCCGCAGCAGCAGGCCCGCCAACCCACCGAAGCCCACCGGCCACCAGCCGCTGAACGGCAGGCGCCGTCCGCCCCGTTGCTCGCGGAGCGGAGGTTCATTCATGGGCGCATGGGATGGGGCGTAGGGATTGTCCATGTTGTTCAGCCCCCCGCCGCACGGGCCGGGCACCAGCTGCAACTCCTGCCCGTTGGCTTTTCGAGCGCACGCAGTTCCGGCCGCGGTGGAAGGTGCTCCGGCAGCCGGAAATTCCACGCGAGTCCCAGGTGTTCGAATCCGCGCAACACCCACCAGCCCGGATCCCATTCGCCGGCATGCAAACCCAGTCGCGCCGAGCCCGGGAAGGCGTGGTGATTGTTGTGCCAGCACTCGCCCATGGTCAGCAGCGAGGTCCAGCGAATATTGCGGCCCTGCACGGCTGCATCATCCACGACGTGGCGCATGTCACCGTGGTTGTGCGCGAAGTAGCCGATCAACCAGTGGCCGAAAACTCCCGCGGTCACCCGCGCGCACACGCCCCAGAACACGAAGCCCCATCCACCCCATGAGTAGAACAGCAAGGCCCAGGGAATCTGCTGGGCCATCCAGGTGCGCTCGAGGAATTGATAGAAGCGGTCATCGGCGACGCGCGCCTCGAGGACCAGAACTGGTGCACGCAAGAGTTCGAGATTGCAGGCCAGCTGCCACCAGGCATCGATCCAGAAGCTGCGGCCGTGCCGCAGATAGTCGTGGCAAAGGGGCAGGCGCTGTGCGTAGTCGCGCAACTCGTGCTGGCGCAACAGGCCGATCGGCCCTGCGAGACCCACCTGCACGCCCAGGTAGACCAGCAGGTATTCGAGCCAGCGCGGACACTGGAAACTGTCGTGCACCAGCTTGCGATGGCTGCCCAGCGAGTGGCCGAACAGCAGGACGATGGCGGTGCTCACCAGGAACAATGCAAGCGCCCCGACGCTGACGGTCAGCGCGCCACCGACCAGGGCGGCCGCTGCCATGCCGAGGAACCAGGCGCCTTTCAACGGCGAGAAGCGCACCACCCCATTACAGACGTCACCGACATCCCGGTGCCGCACGCGCAACCGGCCGAGGCTTGCGGGCAGTGCCGATGACGAAGGTTCCGGCGGTCGCTGTTCCATGGTGAAACCCGAAAAATAAGTAGAAACCGACTTGCCGGTACTGTAATCCGTTCTATAATTTCTGTGAAGACAGAAATTACAGGCGGGACGATATGCAACTCACCGACACCATGCAGCGCTACATCGTCCACTGGGGCGAGATGGGCAGCCGCTGGGGCATGAACCGCTCCGTCGCGCAGATCCACGCCCTGCTCTACCTGGCCGAGCGGCCGCTCAATGCCGACGAGATCTGCGAGACGCTGGGCATCGCGCGCTCCAACGTCAGCAACGGGCTCAAGGAACTCATGTCCTGGGACCTGGTGCAGGTCGCCCACGTGCTGGGTGACCGCCGCGACTTCTTCACCGCGCAGCACGACACCTGGGAAGTCATCCGCGTGATCATGGAGGGGCGCAAACGTCGCGAGCTCGATCCCACGCTGGCCGCGCTGCGCGAATGCGCGGCGCAGCTGGAGAAGGACAAGGAGACGCCGGCCGCGGTCCGCGATCGCATCCTCACGCAGCTCGAATTCCTCGAGACCCTCACGCGCTGGTA
>Ga0157380_10002322_pt1 | contig 12783 bp, 13 predicted proteins | sample S35metaG_FD_119757 | JGI IMG/M metagenome (GOLD analysis project Ga0157380, IMG submission 119757) | Switchgrass rhizosphere microbial communities from Kellogg Biological Station, Michigan, USA - S3-5 metaG | ecosystem: Host-associated > Plants > Roots > Rhizosphere > Soil | place: USA...
AGGAAAAAATGAATTTACCAGCGTCACAGGACGGGCTGTTTTGAGGACATAATCACTATGAAAGGTACATACGTTTTTATCGACAAATTGTTCTAATATTTTTATACTAGTTCACGACCGGTTTTGGCGTTATGGGCAGCGGCACAACGACATCGTCTTTGTCGTCAACAAAGCGCACACAAAATGCTGCGATGAACAAAAATACACCCGCCATTACTAAGCTATAAATCGCTTGTGATTGATAGATGTGTTTGACAATCAATCCCCCGACTATGCCATTGATAATTTGAGGAAAGGTGATAAAGAAATTAAAAATGCCCATGTAGATCCCCATTTTATAGGGTGGGATTGAACCAGCCAGTATAGCATACGGCATCGCAAGAATGCTCGCCCAGGCAAAACCAACTCCTATCATTGAAAGTATTAGCAACTGAGGGTCGTTGATAAAATATATAGAGATCAGTCCAATTCCTCCGGCTGTGAGGGAAAGTGCATGCGTCCGTTTTCTTCCCAGTTTTTTTGCAATGGCCGGCAGGAACAATGCATATACAGCAGACACTCCGTTGTAAATACCGAATAATCCGCTAACCCAGTTACCGGCATCTTGAAAGGTTTCAGACGACCTGTCGCTTAATGGTAACCCGTAGACGTGTGTGGCTATTGCAGTGCTGCTGAACACCCACATTGAAAAAAGTGCAAACCAGGAGAAAAATTGCACTACACCTAGTTGTTTCATGGTCGTAGGCATGGCAGCGAAATCATGAATGATCTGACCTATTCCTTTCTTCTTAGCATCAGGATCTTCCTTCGGATGTCCCTCTGGAGGATATTCTTTTGTCGTAACAACCGTCCATAGTATTGCAACAAGAAAGACAAATGCTCCGGTGTAGAATGAAAGAGAAACATTAAAAGGCACTTCGCCCGGTGCTGCAGTTTTTGCTATTCCAAAGAACTTCGCAAAGACATAAGGAAGCCATGAGCCAATAACGGCACCCAGCCCGATTAAAAAAGTCTGCACGGAAAAACCCAGTGTACGCTGATCGGACGGAAGCAAATCGGCAACCAGCGCCCTAAAGGGTTCCATGGCCACGTTAAAGGATGCATCCATTATCATAAGTATGCCTGCTCCCACGTATAAGGGAGGTAGCAAACTCACCAGTATGTCCGCATTTGGCATAAACATCAACGCGCCGGAAGCAAGTATGGCGCCACACAGGAAGTAAGGCCTTCGACGCCCTAAGGCCGTCCAAGTGTGATCGCTGTAATAGCCAATGATCGGTTGTATGATCATACCAGTCAAAGGTGCTGCAAGCCAAAACCACGAAAGGTGTTCAACCTCTGCTCCAAAGATTCCTAAGATTCGGGAAGCATTTCCATTCTGAAGCGCAAACCCGAATTGAATTCCCAGGAATCCAATACTCATATTCCAAATTTGCGTTGTGCTTAATCTGGGCTTTTGTAAAAGAAGACGTGATGCCATAGAGAACAAGAATGAGATTGTTTACTAATGTGCGGAAAAGTGATGAAATTCCCTAAAGGTTTGGAGCCAATTGATGCGAGTGAGATTAGGGCGGATCTTTCTGGGGTTCGAAATGGTGTTAATCAAGTTCGAAGATTTTCTACTGGTTTCAAGCAATGCTAATTGATACATTTGAGCTGACAATTTTTTCGATATGATAACCATTGGAATGATAATGTTTGACGGTATGACTCAACTTGATCTAACCGGACCGTTGGAAGTGTTTTCCAGATTTCCTGAAAATAAAATATACCTGATCTCAAAAACGGTTTCTCCTGTGAAATGCGATCGGGCGCTTGTGATCATTCCAGATACATCCTTTGAAAATTGTCCGGCGAAATTGGATATTCTTTTTGTGCCTGGTGGACCTGGAATATCCGGAGTGCTGCAGGACAATGAATACCTTGATTTTATTCGATCTAAGAAAGATTCAGGTTACGTAACTTCGGTATGCACTGGTTCAATTGTTTTGGCCGCGTGTGGACTGCTTGACGGTTTCAGAGCGACGACTCATTGGCTCTCGATGGATTTGCTAAAACGATTTAATTTAGATGCACGAGACGAACGAGTGGTCGTTGATCGCAATAGAATTACTGGCGGCGGTGTGACTTCAGGAATTGATTTTTCGTTGATCTTGACTTCCATTTTATTTGGTGAACACCGTGCTAAAGAAGTACAATTACTAATAGAGTACAATCCACAGCCTCCGTTCCCATCAGGGCATCCAAATTTTGCAGAACATTCTATTGTCGACAAGGTGAGAAAGGAACGCGAAGAAATCCAGAAAAAGAGACTTGAGGAGATTGATAATTTTATTTTGAATCATAATATTGGGCGATAATGTAAAACTTGTTGCATTCGACATTAAACGTCACCGCTTTCCAAACCTTTATGATTGACACAGAAATTAAATTGCCCCGCAGTTACAGTTCGATATTGCATGAATCGAAACAGATCGGTTTTTCGATGCCTTCCGATTTGCAAACGGGCAGTCTCCTTCGAACATTGGTAGGTGCTAAACCTGCCGGTAAATTTTTAGAATTGGGAACAGGAACAGGATTGTCTTTGTCATGGATCGTTGAAGGCATGGACAAAAATTCTCATGTTGTTTCCATTGATACCGAAGAAAAGTATTTATCGATCGCGAGAAATGTTTTTGAATCGGATCCTCGTGTTTCGATCCTTTGTATGGATGGAGCGACGTGGATCAAAGAAAATAAAACTTCGAAGTTGGATTTAATTTTTGCGGATGCATGGCCTGGGAAATACAATACGTTAGATGAAACACTTGCCCTGTTAAAGGTTGGTGGATTTTATGTTGTTGACGACATGCTCCCACAATCTAATTGGCCCGACGGTCACGCCGAAAAAGCTGAGAAATTAATTCGGTACCTGGAAGGGTTGGATTACATTCAATTGACAAAACTAAATTGGTCCACCGGAGTCATTGTAATTACCAGAATTAAATGACGGCTCAAATTAATCGACTTGTCAGACAATTGGATCAAGATCAATTAGAATTTGGTGCTATCGACAGGCGAGTTTAGGGCACTATAACATTGAACCATCTCAGATCGATTGAGGCCTGTATATCGGCCGTTGCTTCTAGAGATAACCGCTCCTACGATATTTGATCAAATTTTCCATTGAACGTCGCAACGCGATGCAAGCTTTTGTAAATCCAGGGCCTGATACTTCCATTCCGCAACAAATTCATTCATCTAAATCCCGACTTTTTTTGTGATAAACGCAGTCAGTTATCTGTCGAAACTTGAAATTTAACGCATCCAGGAGCTGCTTATTTCGATAAGCGAGGTTTTCAACGATTATTTATAGGAAATTTCATTCCTAATCTTACATGAATACTTATGTGGGTTTGTACGCCAAGTCTGCATATCATTCTTTTTGATATTATTGTCTATGTTTGTACGCTTTAACGATTTACCCTTGACACTTTTTTCTTATGACGCCTAGAGTAGCAAATCTCTGGATAATTGATAATGATCCGATGGTATCGTTTTATATCAAGCGACTTACCGAGCTAGGCGCGCTGGCAGATATCATTACCATTTATGATAGCCCAAGAGGTGCAGTGGATTATTTGCTCCTTCACAAGACATCGTTGGAGCATTTGCCGGACATTATCCTCCTGGATATTTACATGCCAGAGATGGATGGATGGGAATTCATTCAGGAATTTCAAAAGATCAGGGACAAGCTTACAAAGAATGTTGAAATTCACATCATTACTTCGTCCAACCATCCGAAAGATATAACACGGGCACAAAGTTTTGCAGAGGTAAAAAGTTACCTGCAAAAACCGGTTACCTTAGAGGCGTTGCAGGAAGTTGTATCAAACTACAACCTCGCGAAATTGTAAGCGTCCGTCAGGAATTGGTTTTGTCCTTTTCTATGCCTTTGACAGAATCCAATTTGCCGTCGGCCGAATACCGTACCTCTATTTTTTTTGGTTTATTTCGATAAATGTAGAATAACGGTTTTGCTACTGACCGTGCACCATCCTGTTCAATTGTGTACGACGCTAACCAATGACCTCCGTCCGGCACTTGGCCAAAATCATTTTCGAAAGCAGCGCGAATGGCTACGGGCACCTGGTCGGTATTAATCGTTTCTGTTTTTCTTAGCGACTGGCCTGATGCAACAAGGGCAACGCCAGCGAACAAAACTAAAAGCAAGATTGATTTTTTCATTTTCGTTGTGTAGATATATCGTTGTATAGCTTGTGTACGAAAAAAAATGAGAGTGGTTTACGAAATTTATACCCCGGGACTAAGTATTTTTTTGAGAATCACATCGCGCTTTTCTAATTGTGAATTATGCCATCATGGCGGAATAACTAGATTTGTGATCAATTGTATTTTCTTGCTAGTTTTTATTGATGAAAACCTACACCAAATGGTAATTGTAATTTTAATAAAGTCGCCGGGTCTATGCAGGACAAGCTACTGAACAGCAGGTCGCTTCGTGCAATATGTACAGATATTGACGGCACTTTGCTGGATGGCCGAAGAGAATTGTCCAATAAAACGATTGAGGCTATTCGAAAACTAAGTCCTTCAATGCCTGTTGTGCTCGCATCTTCGCGCATGCCAAGTGCTATGCGCCACTTGCAAAATGAACTAGGTATTTTGGAACACCCGTTGATTTGTTATAATGGGGGATACGTAGTACACTATCAGGGTGCGAAAGACGCGGAGGTACTTTATTCTGCATACATTCCGCTCGCTATCTGTGAGAAAATTTTAGCGTTGGCAAAGGGAACATCAGTTCATATTAGTTTGTATCAGCAAGACACGTGGTATGCTCCAAAAGTAGACGAGTGGACAAATCGGGAAGCCACCATTACCAAAGTCGTTCCAATCATCAAACCAGGCGATGAAGTTTTGAACTTTTGGCAAAAATCCGGTCATGGTGCTCACAAGGTAATGATCATGGGAGAAGCCTCAGAGATTCTATTTCTTGAGGCAACGCTTCGGGCAACTTTGAGTAGTGCCATTCATATCTACCATTCGAGATCAACATATCTCGAACTTGCGCCTAAAGTTATTTCAAAAGCTTCGGCCCTCGAATTATTGCTTAGGCAACTATACGGTATCGCCCTTTCCGATGTTATTGCGTTCGGTGACAATTATAATGATATCGAGTTACTTCAATCTGTGGGACTAGGAATTGCCGTAGGCAACGCCCGCGACGAAGTAAAAGCCGTCGCAAAAGAAATAACGCTGGATAGCAAACAAGATGGCGTTGCAGATGCACTTTATAAGCATCTGATAAGCAACAAAAGGCCGGAATGATTGGTGAAATCCAGGTTGAAGCGGCGAAGTGGTGCCTCTTCTACAACCCCTGCACGTCGCTTTTAGCAAACAACGGCGCAACCAATTGCTTATAACCGCCCAAATCGTTCACAAATTTTCCGGAAACATTAACAATTGCTGTTCCCATGGAACGTAAAATGTTTTTCGCCTTTTCATTTCCCAACAGCGCTGCTAACCCTATACCTACTGTAATTCCGCCGAGGGCCGCAATTACCATCTTATGTTCTTCGACAAAGGATTTGATATTCCTTGCATTCAAAGTATTTAAATTTAGAACGTCCTGTTTCATAATTCAGAGCTTTAGGTGAGACATAATTTCATTAGCTCTATCAAAAAGGTTGACAAACCTATCTTCGCTGCATTTAGCGATAAACGACGTCTAAATTGTAGCAACATATCCACATTGCTGAAACTCTACCCATTCTTTTTGTAAATGTGGCGGGATGACCAGTACATTTGTAAAAGTTATGGGCCAGTATTTTACTGACTAAGTTTGGAAATTTTTGTACCAACTAAAAAAAATAACCATGGCAGAGAGTAAGTCAAACAAAGAGCCGATCAGAATGGAAAGGACATTTGATGCGCGCTCAAATGAAGTGTGGGAAGCCATTACCGATCAGAATAAAATGAAGGAATGGTACTTTGATATTAAGGATTTTAGGCCTGAAGTGGGACTGGAATTTCAATTCTATGCAGGAGATGAGAAGAAAAAATATCTCCATATTTGGAAAATCAAGGAGGTAATTCCGGGTAGAAAGATATCATACAGTTGGAAATATGATTATGATCCAGGAATCAGTGTTGCTACTTTCGAACTTTTTCCCGAGGGAGATAAAACTCGATTGAGATTAACGCATGAGGGGATTCATAATTTTTCCAAAGATCATCCCGAACTTGCTAAAGAGAACTTTGTTCAGGGTTGGAATGAGATTGTTAATTCTGGGTTAAAGACATTTTTGGAAAGCAAGGCCGCAGTACATCATGACCACGGCTGAGACCATTTTATCAAAATACGAAGAGAAAGTATCGACCTTGGGATTTCAACTTCGGGAGTTTCTGTTAAAGGAGCTGAAGCAAATCACCGAGTACCCAGATGGACCCGCTAATATTATTGGGTACGGGTTTGGTCCGGGGTACAAAGCACTTGTGTGTACCATTATTCCGTCCAAGAAAGGAATCAAACTAGGGTTTTACAAAGGAAGCGAATTGCCCGACCCAAAGAAGCTCTTGACTGGTTCTGGGAAAGTGCATCGGTATGTTGAAATTAAGTCCGAAAATGATATGCATAATCCGGCCATAAAAAAATTATTAGGAGAAGGTTTGAAAGCCTATAAGAAACGGATCGGAGAGAAGTAGTGGACCATTGTGATTAACTGATCGACGGTTCGAATAGAATGGATCACTCCCATTTTTTTCTCCGACGCTCTGCGGCGAAAAGAATGGGAGTGGTATTTATTGTTCTTTTAAAAACAATTCCAATTCTACCCTGCGGTTTTCGGCTCTGCCCGTGGCCGTGGCGTTACTTGCAATTGGCTTGGCCTCCCCGTATCCAGTAGCCTCAATACGTGATTCATTCACACTATTTCGGGTCAGGTAGCTCTTTACAGCGTCGACCCTGGCTTGCGATAATTTTAGGTTTGTGGCTTCACTACCTTGAGAATCCGTGTAACCACCGATGCGCAAGCTGTAATCCGTATATTCTTCTAAGATGCTTATTATTTCGTTTAGCATAGCGTACGAGTTGGACTTGAGAGTAGACTTGCCGGTTTCAAAATAGATTCCACGCGTGGCAAAGTTCAAACGTTTCTTGACTTCTTCACGCACTTCAGGACATCCATTTGCCGTTCCATTTCCGGGCGTAGTTGGACAGCGATCGATCTCGTCAATTACACCATCGCTGTCGGAATCCGCGGGACATCCCGTTTCATCTACTTTTATTCCTGCCACTGTATTCGGGCATTTATCGTTTGCATCCTCGACACCATCGCCGTCTTGGTCAGGACACCCTTGAAATATGTCAAGGCCAGCCTGATTGGGACACTTATCATTTGCATCTTCTACGCCATCGCTGTCGGTATCGGGACATCCGGCAAAACGCGCGACGCCAGGCACATCAGGACATTTGTCGTTGATATCGGAAACCTGATCTTTGTCCAGGTCAGGGCACCCTTCAAGGCTGGTCAGGCCAGAAGTTGTCGGACATTTGTCTAAATAATCAGGCACTTCGTCAGCATCGGCATCCAGCGGGCATCCTTTCGAATCGACGCTGGCCTGCGTTGGTGTACCTGGACACTTATCCCTGCGGTCGGCCACCCCATCCATATCAGTGTCGGCCGGCTTCTTTAATTTATATACCAAGCCCGCGCTGTGCTGCAAATAAACATCATTATCTCCTTCGGAAACGCCATCCCATGCGTCATAGATCGGCATGTTCAATGTATTGGCAATTTCAAATCCCAACCTATCATTAAATTGGAATAAAATACCGACACTAGCAGCAGCATTGGCCTTAAATTCACCACCTGTAATCGGGCTACTATCCATTTCTGTGTAATTGTCCGACTCTATGTAGGAGCCGCCTATACCTACCGTTATAAATGGAGCTATGACCGCGCTCTCCTTAAGAATCAAATCATTGTTAAACTTATATTTTAAATGAACATTGAGGTTATAAAAGTCTGCGTCCACTCCGTATTCCTTATCGTTGCTTTGATATTGTACTTGGTCGAATGAAAATTTCTCCATGAGGTTAAAGGAAGGAGTCAAATAGTGCTGCAAGGAAATTGCGCCTCCAAGTTTTGGGAAAGAAAAATCGTAAAAATGATAACTATCTCCGTTTAAGTCCCCTGAATATTCATTAAGAGTTGCATGGATACCTAGGGACGGCTGACAATACACAGCGACGTCTGCGATCAATAGTATGAGTAAGCAAAATAGTAATGGGAGCTTGCATCCCTTCTTTAAGTTTATCATAGATATAGCTTAAAATTCCATTGCGATTTATTCAAATTGAGGGCCAAATCAGACAATTACTTTAAGCTGCTATTAAAATCTTTAAATAGCATTCATGACCAAGAAGGTGAGGTATTATTCCACAATTCGTTTGTGAAAAATCGCGCTCACTTGGAACAACAACACTACCTGTCAATTGTCCTGCGGTGATTTAACATTTCAGAACTTTTTTTGTTTTCCACTATATTCCATTTACCCAGAGATGAAAATTTTATTCATTATCAATCCCACATCGGGCGCCACCAGCAATGACGACGCAATTTTGTTAATTCACAAAACCGCAGCCCAGCAAAAAGTCGACTTTAAGTTCTTTTATACATCATCTCAAAGCGAAGACGAGTTGATTCAAGCTCAGCTAATGGATTACAAACCCGATCGGGTAGTAGCATGTGGCGGGGATGGAACCGTGCAAACCGTAGGAAGAAATCTCATGAACAAAAAAATTCCTATGGGGATACTGCCGCTGGGTTCTGCAAACGGTCTAGCAACAGCCTTAGGACTGTCTGAAGATCTGAGCGAATGCGTGCGTCTGGTTTTTGGCACCCCGAATATCGTGCAGCTTGATCTAGTAAGATTTAATAAAAAACATATCTGCACGCACCTCGCCGACATTGGAATCAATGCTAAGATGATTAAGAATTACGAAGAGAAAGGCGAGAAGGGAATGCTGGGATATGCGAAGTATCTATTTCAATCCATTAAGGAAAGTCCACTGCTTTCTTATACGATAAAAACGTCCCAAAAACTGTACGAAAAGGAAGGTTACATGATAGTTGTTGGGAATGCCAATATGTACGGGACGGGAATACAGATTTCCGAGGGGTCGGTGTCGGACGGCAAATTTGAAATTTGTAACGTGCCTAAAGTGGCGCTTGATGAAGCGATAAAGGCTGGTCTAACAAAATTCAATGTATTTCTTGATAAGGATATGTTTGCCGATGTTGTTAGTTGTACAGAGGCTGAGATAAAGATCGATCGGAAAGTCGATTTTCAAATTGATGGTGAATATATGGGTGAAATAGACTACCTACACATCTCGATTCTTCCTGCAGCGGTTCCTGTATTGGTAAATTAATGAGTCAAGCTGCCCCCATACTATTAAGCTTTTACGGGCTGTCCAATGGCACCAAAGGTCTTTTCACTGGGCAGCTCACATATTCGTCTCTTGAAGACTTGAGTTTCAAAGCATACAGTTCCCGGCGGACCTTCCGCACGATATTGGCGCTTTACAGAACTCGTTTTTTTGCCAATCAACCGATCACACTGCGATTTAATGAAGGGCAAACCTCCGCCATGACCGATGCTTCCGGCTCATTTTTCTGCACCGCGAATATAGGTACGAATCAAGTCTCACTCGAGGAAATTATACTTCACAACGGAGTGCATGCTCGTATTTTGGACGATTTATATACCCGGAAAATTCATGTTGTTACATCGCCCGTAATTGTCATTTCGGATATCGATGATACCCTTTTACATTCAAATGTCTCAAATGCGATATTGAAGTTCAGGACTTTGATGTTTACGTCCATGGAAAACCGAAAAGCTGTTGAGTCCATGAAAAATCTTATTCTGGAACTGCATCAGGGGGGCGCAGCAGCTTGTTATGTTTCTAACAGCGAACAGAATCTGTATCCTTTAATTTACCGGTTTTTGTTACATAATGGGTTTCCACCCGGACCTTTGTTCTTAAAACAAATGCGCAAAGTCAGGGACGTGTTTCGTTCTACTACCCTGGAGGAACGGGAAATCCACAAGACGAGGATGTTGCAGGAAATCTTGCAGATGTTCCCGGAGAAACGCTACTTTTTGCTGGGCGACAATACGCAATTGGACTTGAAAATTTATTTAAAGATCGCCGCCCAGTATCCCGACAATATTCGTTACATCATCATTCGCAAGGTATTGGGAAAATCGTTTAGCGCATCTTACTTAAATGAAACGACTGAAAGACTGAAAGCAGCCGGGATTGGTTTTCATTATGCGGAGAGTTTTCCCTCTAAGTTCGAATTGTCTTGAGGATGCTGGGGTAGAAATTACACAGTAGGCCCGGGCGATTTCATGATTTTCATAAAAACTGGAGGAAAGGAATTGGCTTGATTTTTACACGGTAGGAAGAAACCATCCTTCACAGTATGAAAAACATTAGCCTTCTTTTTTTCTTGTTTTTTCTTTTAACAATGACAAGTTGTGAACTTATCGGAGATATATTTGGCGCCGGAGTTTACACTGGTGTGTTCATCGTCCTTTTTGTCATTGTTCTCATTGTCGTAATAGTAGCGAGAATTTTTAAGCGTTAAAAATTTTACCCTCCGTTACTTCTTGGGTGATACTTTTTCTCCAGGTGGTAATATCTGGGGCTGTTTGAAGTCGTCCCTGCTCACAGCTGTTTCTTTACCCAGGTACATCCAGTGAATCGAGGAGGAATATTTCTTAAATACATTGTTGAGATCTTGAACAGTTGCCTTTTCCACATCAGGCATGAAAGTTTCTGTTTTCCTCCAATCTCCGCCTAGTTCGGCAAGTCCCAACGACATTGTTTGCGAGTCGTTGGTTTCTAAACCCATAAAATGTTCGGTCAGGTAGGATTCTTTCATGTCCTTCAATTCTTTTTCTTTGAAGCCCTGATTCTTTACTTCATTGATTTGTTCGATCATCACCTGCAACGTTTGTTTCGGATCGGTAGTCGATGCATAGAAAGTCGCATATGGATTGTTGAAGACAGTAGCCGCATACCCTGCACTCGGCGCATAAGTCAAACTTCTTTTTGTTCTTAATTCAACAAAAAGGCGATCATAAATGATGGCCATAGCCAACATCATGGGAATTCCTTCTTTTTCACTTGCTGAAGGAGCGCTCATGATGCCCCGAATATAGTTTGTTGGAATATCCCGGTTTTCGAGCGTTGCATCTGGTTTAATTTCCAGGCGCGGTTCCAACGTCGGCAATTTGCCTCCTGGAATAGACGAGAATGCCGCAGTGACTCGTTGCCTCAGATCTTCTTCCGTAATATTCCCGACGACAACGAGAAAGCAATTCCGTGTTCCGATAATGTTGCGAAAATGCGATGTGACATTTTCCAGCGACATTTTCTCCAGGCTGGCCGTTGTACCACGAGGCCGTTTTGCGTAATTATGATTGGCAAAAGTTGTTTCCATGCTGCGGTTCCGAAGGTGTTCGTCTGGATTAGACTCCGCCTGTTTCGCCTGCGCAACGGCTTGTGCCTTGATTAATTCGAACTCTTTTGCGTCAAATCCCGGTGATGTAATAACGTCAGCAAACAGATTCCATGACTGGTCCCAAAATTCCTTGATGCACGACATGTTGATTTCACTATAGTCGTACGCAGTACTTGACCCAATAGAGGTCCCTATTTTTTCCAAAGCCGTTGAAAATTCGGTTTTGCCCATTTTCTTTGTACCACCCTCAACGGCCACAGCGAGGGCCAGTGCCTCTACACCTTCCAACTCCTTTGAATAATTAGCAGTACCACCTTTGATAAAAAATCGTACGCTCATAATTTCCTTGACAGAAGGTTTCAAAATAACCTTCAGGCCATTTGTCACAAATTCAGTGGTCCTATCCTGTGGCGGCGGCAGCGAAAATGATGTGCTTAGTACAAAAAATAAAATCAGAAATGTATAACGAGTTAAATTTTTCATGAGGTTAATTTTTGATTGTTTTTAAACTAGCTTCCAGCGCGGGTCTGCCTTCAGGAGTAGTAAGAATTCCAGTTACGTGTGGCTTGCCTTTTATATATTTTCTGATATACTGTTGTATATCTGCGCGTGTAACCTTCTTTATGTTTTCCACATAGGAAGTATAGTAATCTATAGACGCGGATGCCCACCAGTATGATACTGTATGTATAAACTCCGAGGTCTTTTCGCGGCTGTGTGCGTCGTCAATGGTGATCAAAGTTTTAGCCGTTTCCAGTTGTTCATCGGTAAAGTAAGTGTCGCCATCCCACTGAGCGACGTGTTCTTCCAACTTATCACGGACTTCCTTCACCTTTTCAGGATTCGGGACGGCGAATATTAAAATCGGACCTGTGTATTTGCAAGTTTGGTAGTTTACGCCGATGTCGAAGGCTAGGCCGCTGTCGATAAGATCTTGTTGTAGCTTCGAGGACTTTTGACCCATAATGAATGAAAACACGTCGGCCGCGTAAGTGGCCTTCAAATCCTTGCGGGTATCCGGACCGTGGTATCCCATCGCTATGATAGGATTTCTTGCGTTTGCATTTTCAGTAAAATACAGGTCAGATTTTGTAAGGGATTTAAATTCCGGGACCGGGTATTTTACAAACGGGTCGAAATCGGATGGAGCCCAATCGTCAAATATTTCCTTAACTTTTGCAAACGCTTCAGTATGATTGACGTCTCCGGCTAAGATTAAGATGGAATTGTTAGGATA
>Ga0157380_10002323_pt1 | contig 12773 bp, 11 predicted proteins | sample S35metaG_FD_119757 | JGI IMG/M metagenome (GOLD analysis project Ga0157380, IMG submission 119757) | Switchgrass rhizosphere microbial communities from Kellogg Biological Station, Michigan, USA - S3-5 metaG | ecosystem: Host-associated > Plants > Roots > Rhizosphere > Soil | place: USA...
ATCGCGATTCCGCATGATTCACTCCGCCCTGGTGAAAGTCGTGGAACGAGAGTAACGCCGTCTCCAGCGCCTACGCATGTGAGCGTCCTCACAATTTGAGATAGGACGACCCTCACAGGGCCCTGAGCTCTATTTGGTTGTGTCACGTCTTGGTGACGACGACTCTGCCTTATGAGCCGAATGCTCTGCGGACGCCGGCCCGAGTGTCACGCGGCGACTCGGTAGCCGAAACTGGAGGGGTTACACGGAAATCGACCAAGCCACGCCGGAAGGCATACACGGCCAGTTCGTAGCGGTTGGCAAGGCCGAGTTTCCCAAGGATAGACGTCAGGTGATTTCGTACGGTCGCTTCACTGATGAACAGACGTTCGCCAATCGTCACGCCGTTCAGACCCTGTCCAACCAGTGCGATGACTTCTCGCTCTCTCTTCGTGAGTGAGTCGATCTTGACCTGCTCGGGATCGCGTCGGCGTTGAATGGCGCTCAGGAGATCGGCGGTTTGAACGCGCTCCAGCCACGCGTCGCCGGCGTGGATTGCCCGGATGGCGCGAATCAGCGTCTCCGGAGGTTGGTCTTTCTGCACGACGCCGAGCGCGCCCAAAGTGAATGCATGCCGATGAACTTTGGGATCGGTTACGGCGGTTAGTACCAGTACACGGGGGACGCTTCCCTCGAGGAGCTGGGTGATTGCATGGAGCGTGATGTCGTCGGAATCGGGATCAACGATTGCCACATCACACTGCTGCTGGGACATGAGCAACACCGCCTCATCAACGGTGCTTGTTTCCACGGTGATGATCAGATTGACCTCGGACAGCAACTGCTTCAGTCCGGCCCGTACGAAAGGTTGTGCGGTAAGGACTCCCACGCGAATCGGTTCACTGTCACGATGGCTTCCGCTACTCATACGCCTCCCCTGCTCTTTACGTGACGATGACCGTCAGGTCACGGAGGCTAACGCTTATAGCAACGCCGGAGCCAACCACGAGAAGAACGGTGTTGGAGCCACTTTCGCGGTCGGATTTGATATTGACGAGTTTCCTTTTCGAACAAAACGCGTGTAACTTCTGCCACCTCTCAGTAGATCTTTGCAAGAGCGCCACGCTCAGCCACTCCGAGCAGCGATATGTCGCGGCCTCGATGTTACGTCGCTGTCGTCAGCAGTTACGCTTCAGACAAACTTGTATCTCTCCCATACGTTGGCCTCCGGCGACGCGGAGCCGTCGGAGCACGCAACAGTCGGAGGGCTATTTCCGCGGTCATGTCAGCGGCGCTCAACGTGCCGGGTTCCCAGCGGGCGAGGAGAAACCGATCGCTCCACTGCGCGATAGGACGGCCTCCGGCCACGAATGCCGCCGCATAACCGGCTCGCTCCGCGGACTCCGCAACCTTTGACGTCGCGCGCCCGTACGGATACGCGAGTATGTCCACGCGGTTGCCAGCGGCCGCCGCGAGCTCCTGTCGGCCCATCCCCAGCGCCATCTCGAGCTCGCGACCAGCGAGGCTGCTGAGAAGCGGGTGATGCAAAGTATGAAATCCGATCTCCATTCCGGCCTCAGCGAGCGATCGGATATCGGTCGCCGTCAGCTGGGATTCGTCCGGAACTGGCAACCGGTCCACGAGCCGATGCGCCGCCAGCGACCTCTCGAGGGCCAGCGCGAGGTCCAGAGGAGTGCGTGCGTCGAGACCAAGCGCCCTCGACGTGCCTTCGACGCCATGGGCATGAATGCTGTGTTCGACGAATGTCCACCAATAAGGCGGCAAGTTGTGCAGTGCGCGACCAGAGAGAAAGAACGTTGCCGTGACACCGAGTGCCTGAAGTTCCGGTAGGACTGTCCCCACGTATTCCGCGCGATCGTCATCGAAAGTGATGGAAAACCGGGGGGCTTCGTCTGCCAGCGGGCCCTGGTGGAGCAGTTGTCGCAGCGGCACGACGCGACCAACGCTGAGGAGCGCGTGCAGATGTTCTCTGAAGACGCTGGATGGCACCGTAGGTACGATCGCGCGCGGCGGCATCCCATCCGGGACCACGCGATGGTAGAGCAGGACCAGCGATCGACCACGTGCTGCTGCGAATCGCAGAGCGGCCCGCCTGCCGACGGCGTATCTGAACAGTGGCCTGGCCAGGCGCCTGGCCTCGGCTCGGTATGACATGGGAGATCTCCCACCTCATGCGTCAGAACGCGCGGTGCAGTACGTGTTCCTGGACGCCGCTGGCGTTCCTGTCAATCCGGCCCGCGTCAAGTGGAGGTTCGCTGGGCCTCGTCTCAGTCGCGACAGAAGCAATCATCGGCGAGGTGTGGTGTCGATCCTGCCAGAACAGTTGCTCGCCGCCGGCTTCGCGCAGCGACGGCATTTGAACACGAATGGAATTCATTGCGCATGGGAGCTACGTCCTGTACCGGTCATTTCCTGATGGGCGGCCTTGTGCCCTGGGCTCGACGCTCAGATGAAAACCTTGGGTTGAAGGCTGGTGACAGGAGGCCGTGCTACCTGGCGAATTGGTTCGACGGGGCGCTTCGCGCGCTACCTGCGGGGCCAACGGCCGTCACCGTTGCGAAGTAGGAGCCTGTTGGGAGCGTAGCCAGGAATGCCGAGATGTCCACCCGGCACTCACCGTTCTGCGTCGCCGGAAGGCCGAGGTTCAAGGCCGCCACCGGGGTCGAGCTATTCGGATTGGCTCCCACGGGAAAGACATCGAGGACATAGTTGCTGACTGCCGTGCTCTGATTGCTCGACGGCGTGAACACCACCACACTCGACTGCGCGACGCTCGTCACTGAGATGACGCGATCGCTCGAGACCGTCATGCCGCCGGCTTGGTCCCTCGCAACAGCCGTCATCGAATATGTGCCGGCTGCCATACCGCTCCACGTGACGGAGTAAGGGCTCGAAGAGTCTGATCCGATCAGTGTGGCTCCGGCGTAGAACTCGACGACCGCAACACTTCCGTCCGGGTCGCTCGCCGTGGCGGTGACGGTGATGGTGGCCGGGAAGGCGAAGGTCGCACCCGCAGCAGGCGTGGTGAGCGACACGAGCGGGGGCTGATTGTTCGTGACCAGGGATTGGCCGGCCGTAACGTTCGTGAACTCCGCCGTGGCATACGACGATGCCACGTGGCTGGTTACAGCGAGACCCGCGTAGACCGTACTGCCCATGGCGATCGTGTCAGTACCGACCGTCGCCCAGTTCACTCCGTCGGTCGAGTAGAGGCCGGTCAACGTGGACCCCTGCCGTTGCACCTTCAACCAAACCGGGGCCGCGCGCTGCGGCCCTCCCGTGTGTGCGCTTCCGCCGCCAGTAGCCGTGCGTCGCTGGAATGCGAGTGAGCCGGAGCCAGACAAGAGCATGAAGGCGTGCTTCGCGTTGCTCGCCAACGACTCGCGAATCATCACGCCCGCCTTGCTCCACAGGTCGACAGATGCGAAGCTCTCGACGCGGGCAACGATCGCACCGTCCCCCACCAGTTGCTGATGGACGAACCGGAACTGGTCCGATGCGTCCCACACGTCGAGACCGGAGGCCTTCACCGAGTAGCCGCCGGGTGTCGTCGATGTCGAACCAGCAAGGCTGACCGCTCCCACGTCCACAGAGGTCCAGCTCGAGCCAGCCACGATTGCAGCATTAGCGAACTCTGCCGTCGCGTAGGCCCCCGCGGAATGGCTCGTAAGAGCCATCCCGATGAAGACGTTGGCGCTCATTGAAATCGTGTCGGTGCCGGAAATAGCCCAATTGAGTCCATCGCTCGAGTACGACGCGGTGACGAGTGATCCACGGCGCTCCAGCCGCAGCCAGACGGGTGCGGTACTCCCCCCGGCGTAGGTGTGAGTAGTCGCACTTCCGGCGCCAGCCGCCCGGCGTTGAAACGCCAGGCCCTGGGATCCGGTGAGCGCCATCAGCGCGTGTCGAGAATTGGCGGCAAGTGATTCACGGATCATGACGCCGGCCTTCGCCCACGGGTCAGCGGCTGTAAGCCCCACGACTCGCGCCACGATCGAACCGTCTCCACTCAATGGCCGGTACGCGAATCGGAATTCATCGGAGCTGCCCCAGATATCGGAGCCGGCCGCCTTGATCGAGACGTTGCCGCTCAGAGTGGAGGTGTCACCAGCCAGCGCGACCGGCCCGATATCTGTAGAGACCCAGTCGGATGATTCCGTCGCGAACACGTTGATGAAGTCGGCTGCCGCGTATGCGGCGGGTGCGGAGCTGGTCAAGGCCACTCCGATGTAGACCGTCGCGTTCATCGCGATGGTGTCGCGTCCGATCGCGTACCACGTGACTCCGTCACTCGAATATGACCCTGTCAATGTGGAACCCTGGCGCTCTAGCTTCAGCCAGACAGGCGCCGCGCCCCATGGCGCCATGCCGACGAGCGAGGCCAGATCGCCAGTCGCACGACGGCCCTGAAGCGCCAGTCCTTGAGTTCCCGAGAGAAGGACGAAGCTGTGCTTGGAATCAGGCGACAACGACTCTCGAATCATCAACCCCGCCTTGGTCCACGCCTGCACGTAGTCCAACCTCCCGACGCGGGCGATGACGACACCGTCTCCCGTGAGAGGACGGTAGACGAAACGAAACTGATCCGAGCGATTCCACACGTCCGCACCGGCCGCATGAACCGCGAATCCATTGCTCGCGGCTTCCGTCCAACCAGGCGCAACAGCACCGATGTCGGCGGACGTCCATCCAGACGCCGGTGTTTGTGCGGCTGCGTTTGCCGCGAGCACAAGGCACACGACAAGCGCACCGCCACAAGAGCGGGTTCGTTTCAAAGTCACCTTGCCTGCGAGAGAACTGCTGCGGGGGGAGGGCAGCGTCGGTCGGCGCGTTCTGAGCAATGCGAGTGCCAGGAACGGCAAGAATGAGGATTCGAGCGAAACACTGAGAAGACTTGAAGTTGACGTTGCGACTATTCCGGATGCCGGTCGGTCAGGGATGTAGTTCCTTCCTCGAGCGTCTCAACCCTGTATTTCCTTAAATCAGATCACACGCATGAACGGCCGCATCTACTGAGAAGTCGTGCACGCGGTCATACGCCGCACTCGCGGCCTTCTTCAGTCCGCACGAATTTCGCTGACTCGATTACAGAACTCGCGTGCGTCGGTGTCGGACAGCCAGCGTCTCGTTGGCGTTTAAGCCATTTCCAACGAATTTCGACCTCAACCGTTGTGGCCCGCGTTTCGCGATTGATGAGCGAGTCCATCTGGCGCGGGAAGCGGCCTCGATCTGCGTCAGTGCTGAAGCGCACGTGGCGCAAGTCGATTCGTACCGGTGAGCCCGTGCGCAAACAACCCTCTTTAGCAATCCGAGGCGTTTGCGAGTTGCCGAAGGTCGGCCAGTCGCTGGTCCACGCAACGAGAACGTCGACAGGAAGAAAGAAACGCAGGCATGTCTCGTTGTCGTCCCGCACGCCGAAGCCACGGTCCGTTGATCAGCGCGCTGTTGCTCTCGTGTGTTTCCTTTGTCGTACCAGCAGCCGCGTGGGCGCAGCTCGCGGCTCCGCGCAATCTCCGAATGGTCCCATCCGGCACGGCGCCGCCGTCGCCGAGCGTCTCGTATGTGGAGATCCTTCCAGGCCAGAGTATTCAGGCGATTGTCGACGGTCATCCTGCAGGCACAACGTTCCTGCTCAAGGCCGGCGTGCACCGGATGCAGACGATCACACCGCGCACGGGTGATACCTTCTCTGGAGAAATGAACGGCACCACGCGGCTGACCACTCTGTCCGGCGCGCGGCTGTTGACGGGGTGGACTGCCGATGGCGCTCGTTGGTACGTCTCAGGACAGACCCAAGGCGGAACTCCGCAGGTGAGGGCGGAGGATGCGTGTCGTCCAACACATCCGCGATGTTCCTATGCAGAGGACCTGTTTTTCGACAATGTCATGAAGTATCACGAGGACGTGCTCGCCGAAGTCGGCCCGGGCGAATGGTTCTTCGACTATGGAGCCGATCGAATCTACGTCGGCGACAACCCCGCCGGCCACAGCGTCGAGACCAGCGTCACTCCGGCCCTCTTCAACCAGAGCTCCGCGGACGACGTCACTCTGCAGAATCTGATCATCGAGAAGTACGCGAGCCCCACGGCCACCGCCGCCGTCAATCTCGGGTACTCACCGTATGGCGCGGACGACTGGGTCGTGACAGGGAGCGAAGTGCGATGGAATCACGGGGCCGGCATCGGGCTGGACACTAAGACGGCCGCGCGTGGCAACTACGTGCACCACAATTGCGGGTTTGGGTTCGTTGGTGCCGGAACGGGGGTCGTCGTCGAGAGCAACGAGATTGCGTACAACAACATCGCGGCCGGGTCGTCAACGACGACGTGCGGCTACAATGCCTACTGGGGCGCCGGCGGCTCGAAATGGGTCTGGACGACGAACCTGATCGTGCGTGGGAACTTTTCTCACCACAACGACGGTCCGGGGCTGTGGACGGATATCAACAACATCCACACCGTCTACGAAAACAACGTCATCGAGGACAACACGCGTGGCGGAATCTTTCATGAGATCAGCTACGACGCCACGATTCGCAACAACACGCTGCGTCGCAATGGCACCGCAAAGGACTACGCGTGGTGGACGACCGGCGCCGGAATCGAGATTGTGTCGTCACGGAACGTGGAAATCTATGGCAATACGGTCGTCGACAACTGGCAGGGCATCACGGGGCTGAACGATCATCGCGGCTCCGGGAATTTCGGTGACTACACGCTGACGAATCTGAACGTCCACGACAATACGATCACGTCACGCGTCACGGACGCAGGCGCCGGTCGTACCGGCGTCGTGGAGACCGCCGGCACCGAAGCGTTCTCGGCGGCCGCCAACAATCGCTTCCAGCGCAATACCTACGTCCTGGGGACGAACGCGAAATACTTCATGTGGAACGCGGCGGACCACAGCGAATTCGCGTGGCAATCGTTCGGCCAGGATGCGGCCGGGAGCTTCCAGCGATAGCGCGCCAACCCTGGAGATGTCAGCCCTTCGGCGGCATCACCTCGGATGATGGAAGGAAGACGCTGCAGATCCACGACTCCGACGCATGCGAGATCCGGGTCTCGTCCAGCAACGTGTACGAACGCTTCAGGGCCCGCAGAATGGATCGTCCACGGCGAGACGCCGGGAACGTCGAAACGATCATGATCCCGCGTTGCGCCAGTCGCGTAAGATAGCGATCGACGGTCTCCAAAGGCTTGTTCAAGTAGTACAGACTTTCATTGAACACGATGACATCGTACGTGTCAGTCGGCACGTACTCTTCGGCATCGGCACAGATGAACGGCCCTCCGCCAGCTTCGCAGGCCCTTGCCACTGCCGCCGCCGAGATATCGAGTCCCAGGTAACGCGCGCACCCGCGCGGCTGCAAACGCTGGAAGAGCAGCCCCTCGCCACATCCGACATCCAGAACGGCGGCTTGAGGCTTCAACTCGTGGATATATCCGACCACGAGACTGAAGCGCCCCAGTTCACCGAGCGTCCGCAGGAAATCCCAGTGCCCCGTCCGGTACTGCTGTTCCCAGAGCGCCTTGGAAATCGGCACGTCGCCTCTGCCTTGTTGCCGCTCCCACGCCTCGACGCGTGCGGCGAGCCTGTTACTACTAGAGACCCGCGGCGCGTCGAAAAAGAACTGGTAATACAACACCCGCACGACGCGCACCCATTGATCAGCTGACCACCTCCACGCCCGTCTCACAAGCGTCATCTATCGTGCCTCCGGGGGAAGCAGCGGCTATCCGCCACCGAAAGCGGATTATGATCGATTGCGTGGCGCGTCACGCATGTGCGCTGATCCTTGTGGTTGTAGCCGGGCTGGCGGGGAACTGGTGGGACGTCGCGCCGCGCCTTGAAGGAAAAGACTGGACGACGGACGCCATCACCCGCTCACAGTCGAACTCGACGTCTCAGACCATCTCTCCGGGCGACGATGTCCAGGCACGTGTCGACGCCACGCCGGCGGGCACCACCTTTCTTCTGACGACCGGCGTCCACCGGATGCACTCCATCGTTCCGAAGGATGGAGATGTATTTGTCGGCGAGCCTGGAGCCGTACTCTCGGGTGCGCGTCTGCTGACAACCGCGGGCCGGGCGGGGTCGTACTGGGTCGTGGCGAACCAGACGCAGGAAGGCGTTCGACGTGGTACGCCCGCCGACGGCGCGTGTCGGAGCAGCGCTCCTCGTTGTGGCTATCCCGAGGACGTGTTCATCGATGATGTACCGCTCGAACACGTGAGCACACTGGCCGAGATGGGTCCAGGGAAGTGGTATTTCGATTACGGCGTGAATCAGATTTACCTGTCCGACGATCCGACCGGCAAGAAACTCGAAACCAGCGTGACGGCAAAGGCGTTCCGCGGAGCCGCGTCGCGCGTCACCATCCGGAATCTCATCATCGAGAAATACGCCAGTCCGACACAGGAAGCGACGGTCGAGCTCGGTTCAGAATGGGTCATCGAAGATTGCGAAGTGCGGTTGAATCACTTCGCCGGAATTGGGAGCGGCCCGCGCTCGATCGCGCGCCGCAATCACGTCCACCACAATGGGGCCGTGGGCTTTCAGGGTGCCGGAGAGGACATCCTCGTGGCTGGCAACGAGATCGCCTACAACGGATTTGCCAACTACAACCCGTTCTGGGGCTCGGGGGGAGCGAAGTGGGTCTGGACGGCGAGGCTAGTCGTTCAGGACAACTTCTCACATCACAATTCCGGCCCTGGCCTCTGGACCGACGTCAACAACATTTACACCACCTACGAGCGCAACCGGGTCGAAGATAACGAGCGGGGCGGTATCCTCCACGAGATCAGCTACGACGCGACGATTCGCGAGAACTCGGTCCGCCGAAACGGCACTGGCAGGGAGTGGCCGCACTGGACGACGGGTGCGGGGATCGAAATCATCTCGTCGCGGAACGTCGAAGTCTATGGCAACACCGTGGAAGACAACTGGCAAGGCATCACCGCCCTCAACGATTATCGCGGCGTTGGGAACGCTGGACCGTGGGTCGTCACGAACCTGAACGTTCACCACAACGCAATTCGTTCTCTCGTGATCGAAGATGGCGTCGGACGAACGGGGCTCATCGACATGAAGGGGACTGCTGCATTTCTGCCCGAAGCGAACAATCGATTCCGTCAGAACACGTATTCGCTGGGATCGAAGCGCACCTACTTCCTGTGGATGGGCAAGGAACTGGACGATGTGGAGTGGCGACAATATCAGCAAGACCTTGTCGGTACTTTTCTGCGATGAGGCGAGTGGCGACGTGCTTGCCGTTACCAAACGGTAACGCGTTAGTGGCCCACCGGTGAGCACGGAGATCGCGAGGGCGGGCTGGTGTTATTTCGGCAAAAAGATAATGGCGGCACCACTTCAGACAGTTCAAGCAACCAGTAACCTTTTCGTCTCAAGCGCCCGGCTCGATCGATTGACGGGGTCGTTGCGTGGTGCACTGGAGACCGTCATTGTTCACCCCAGTGCGCGCCGCGTGAACAGGCCGACTCTCGGCGAGGCGGCCGCGGTGGTTGTCATCAGTACCGTCATCGCTGCCGTCGCATTCGCACTGAGCGACCGTTTTCCAGCATGGCTGGATGAAGCCCAGTTCATCGATCCGGCCGCCAGTCAATTGTTCGGGGATGGATTCAGTTCGACGGCATGGCCCTTCCAGACACGTGCGGAGTACTGGGCGGGCAATGCGCCCTTGTACAGTGCGTTGCTCGCCGACTGGATGCGCGCGGTGGGGTTTGGCACAGTGCAGGCACGGAGCTTCAATTACCTCCTCGCCGTGATCGCTGGTGTACTCCTCTGGTGGGCGTGCTGCCGTTTGGGAGTTCTGCGGAAGCCGACGACACGGCTGCTGTTCGTCGTGACGTTTCTGGCGGGTCACGGTGTCACGCTTGACATCTGGAGCGCACGCTACGATTGCCTCGCGATGGTGCTCGCAGCGCTCTGCCTGCTGAATGTGACGATTTCTTCTCAGACTACACGCACAATTGGGTTCGTCGTTCTCGGCGCCCTATTGCCGGCGACAGGTATCCATCTGCTGTTCTATATCGGATTGATGACGGCGGTAAGCGTGTTGGCGTTTCGTCGTGACGCCATGCCTGCGGCCGGTGCGCTCGGTGCCGGCGTGGCTCTCGGAATGGCCTTCCTCTATTTGCTGTTCAGCACGAATGGCGTCTGGTTCAAGTTTCTCGTAGCCACGGCCGGCGCACAGCATTCGGTCACGGGCCAGCTTGCTCAAGTCGTGGTGCAAGGCGACCTGAGAGGAGTTCAGCGGCTGGTCCAGTTCCCGTTGGCCTTTCTGGAAGACCATAGCTTCGCCGTCATCATCGCGGTGGCAGCGATTGCCTTCTCGCTTACTCCTTCCAATGCGTCTTCCAGGCTGCGAGCGTCGGCACGACTGGCCATTGCATCCGGAGTGCTCATTCCCACCGCGCTCTTTCTCGCCGGCAAGTTCCCCATCTACTACGGCTGGATGGCCCTGGCCCCGACGGCGTTGTTTGTATATGCCTGGGGCGAAGAGTACTGTGACCGGACACGATCTGGCTGGCGGAACTGGCCGCTCATCGTCACGATAGCTGCAGCGCTGGTGGGTCTGCCCACCTACGTGGCCAAAGCGATGCAGCTGCCGGTCACGGATCGCAACACCGCCATCGATGAAATAGGTCGGCGTGAACTCCGCCCTGACGACTGGGTGTACGCAGACTATGCCTCTTACCTGTCCGCACGCCGAGTGGCAACCGTGGTGATGATCCCATCCTACGCCAATACGTTCCTGGTCCCGGGCTTACCCGAGAGAGAGAACGTGACTGCCCTCTTTGTGTCCCCGAGCACTCTGGAAGCCGCAATCGAGCGGGTGGGTGGTGACTGGATAGTCTCGACCACGCCAGGGAATCTCCCTGCGGACACCCGCGACAACACACCGAGAGTCTATCGGCGTAGAGTGAAGGGGGGGACGTCCCAGTGACGTGAAAGTTGAAAGCGGCGGTCCTCACTGGTCGTGCGATGCGACCGGTGACTGGCCAGGGCGATGAGCCGGCCAACAAGGAGCCGCCATGAAGGCGAAGTCTCGCACAGCCCCGCAGCGTCCCAGCGAAACAACGGTTGTAATCAAGCTGTTTCCATCAGTTGCCGCTCAGTGCGGATCGTGTACAGCGCCTGGAGCAGAGCACACTTAAGAGCTTCTCCGGGGCGGTCGACGGCCGGCCGAAATCGACATACAGCGCAACGAAGGGCGGCGACAGCCGCTCAAGCGATCGCGTGAGATGATCGATTGTGTGACGCGTCGCGCATGTGCGCGGATCCTTAGTTGGAGCCCGACTGGCGGGGAGCCGCTACGCAGTCGTACGCGTTAGTGGTCGCCGGTGAAGTGCCGAGATTGCGAGGACGCAGGGCTGGTATTGTTTCCGCCCAAGAATGGTGACACCACTGCAGACAGTTCAAACGACCAGTTCCGGGACGCACGAGTTCAATACGTGCGGAACGCGCAGAACGTTGGAAGCGCGGCAAACTTCACCCAGAGCTTCGGTCTCGTGTCAGGCAGTTACTTCAAATGGATGGCCGCGGATGACATGCTCGCAGCCGGGTATCTCCGAGCCTGCGTTCAGATACTCGAAGAGGACCCATCCGTAGTTCTTGTCACAACCAAGCCGACGCTCGTTGACGAAGACGGAAGGACTCCCCTGATCTACGACGCCAGCCGAGGTGTGTTCAGCGGGAGTTACGCCGGCCGACCCATCGAGACCGCCGCCCCGTACATGGCCGATCGACCGAGTGATCGGTTCCGCGGCGTCCTTCTGTCGATGCCCGGGAAGGCTATTAACAACTTCGGCCAGGGGCTCATGAGGTCCGAGTTCGTCCGGCGCCAATTGCCCTTGGGCTCGTATCTCGGGTGGGACAAGGTTTTCCTCGCTGGGCTGAGCCTGCACGGAAAGCTGGCCATGGTCAACGAGTCGCTGTTCATCTGGCGCCACCATAAGGAACAGTTCAGCATGATGAACCGCGACGATGCCCGGAAGGCCATCGATCCAGCCGAAGACGGACGCGCCTGGAGGACGAGCCAGGTGAAAGCGTACGCGCGTGCGGTCATGGCATCTCCGATCAGCATGGGCGAGAAGGCGCGGTGCCTGGTCGCGCTCAGCGAAAAGGTGGTCCAGGGCTCGATGCAGCAAGTACCCTGGCGCGGCGCGCTCGATCGCTTATAGCCCTGACTGACAATCTGCGGCCGTTCGTCATGATGCCCACGACTACTGGTGGCTGTCACCGCCCGGAAACCCGGATATCCCGGTTGATGTGAGGCATTGCAGGTCTTCTGCTGAGTTACGCTGGTGGCGGCAGGCTCAGCCGTCAACGACTGCTTCGCTGTTCGGTCATGAATGTGGGCTTCGCCTCCGCTGGCGTGTCAGTGCAGGACGGCTTTCTTGATATCCGCGGCGAACTTCGGGTCGCTGCGCGGGCCGGTAACCGAGATCGGCAGCACCGTCCCCGCGCCTTTTTCGTCGAGCATCGGATCGAACACCTTGAGCACCAGTGATTTCCATCCGGTCTGCGTCTGCGAGGCTCGGGCCTGCAGCCGCAAAGACCCCTTGAAATCCAACCACTCGCGGCGGGTATCGTAGGCGCCCTCCAGCCGCACCTCCGCGCCTTGAACGTTGAACTGCAGCGGATGCAGGGTCATCTGCGCATCCTTCATGTGAAACGTTCCCCGCATGTTGGACGCGACATTGTCGATCGTCTGGTCAGTCGGACGCCCCTGCCCTCGCCGGCTCATC
>Ga0157380_10002325_pt1 | contig 12768 bp, 11 predicted proteins | sample S35metaG_FD_119757 | JGI IMG/M metagenome (GOLD analysis project Ga0157380, IMG submission 119757) | Switchgrass rhizosphere microbial communities from Kellogg Biological Station, Michigan, USA - S3-5 metaG | ecosystem: Host-associated > Plants > Roots > Rhizosphere > Soil | place: USA...
AGGATAACATGCGTATGACTTCATTTTCTTTTAATTTTTTAGTGAACGAATACTTCACTAAAATCAAAAGACATTCCATCACACTTTTACACGCCAAAATGACTTGTTTTTGTAAAAGCAAATGTCAAAATGGCTGTTATTACTTGATGCACCTGAAAAGGTGTCATTTGGGAGCTATCAGCTATCAGCTGTCAGCTATCAGGATTAGCTACCAGCTACCAGCTACCAGCTTCCAGAAAAAAGCCATCAGCTCTCAGCTCTCAGCTGTCAGGATCGAAAATACAGATTTAACATTTTAGATACTAGCGTCCAGAGTCATTATGGAAATTGACTCTTCACTTTTCACTCTTCACTCTTCACTTCCCTCTGCCCTCTGCCCTCTGCCCTCTGCTTTTATTTCGGAAGTTGAAACACAATCGGAAGCACCATTCGCACCTTAACCGGATGTCCATCCTGCATTCCAGGTATCCAATTAGGCATAAGTGTTAATACTCGCAGAGCTTCTTCGTCGCAGCCGGAGCCAATTCCTTTTTTAATCGTTGGATTGATGATGGTGCCATTGGTATCTACTACAAATTCAGTGACTACTTGTCCCTGGATTTTATTCTTGACAGCTTCTTCCGGGTATTTAAGATTGGCTTTGATATGAGATACCACCTTGGTAAAAGTGCAATCAATTGTATCTTTTACTATATCCGTACAACCTGCAAAGCGTGGCATAACCTCTGCGACATTATATATCTGATCAGGAGCCATTAGCGGAGGTGCCATCCCGGTACTTTTAGTAGCTGTAGGAATATTCAGATTGAAACTCACAGGCACAGTATATCTAAACGCGACTTTTTTTCCATTCTCTTCGGCAGGAGTCCACTTTATCTTTTTGGTTTTCATCAGGTCGATGACCCTTGCAGCTTCTGTTCCTAACCCTAAACCCGGATCATGCACTGGTTTGACTTCCCCAATATTGCCGTTTTTTTCAACGACAAATTCCATCATTACTACACCCCCGGCACCTTGAGCTTTAGCTTCTGGCGGTATTTGGAGGTTAGCGGTGATAAATTCAGCTAAGCGGGTTTTGGTGCAATCGGTCAGTTTTGGTTCGCAAGCAGGCCAGGCTGGAGGAACGTCAGCTTTACGAACAGCCTCAGCCAGAGGCGTTTGAGCGGCCAAAGAACTCCCTGAAAGAGAGAGGATTAATACAAAGAGGAAAGATATTGTTCTGATAATGTTCATGTTGTGTTTTATTGTAAATTTTTATGAAACCCTTTAACGGCGGCGCAAAGGTAAATATTCCATGAATGGAAATTTTTGATCTATGGATTATAATAGGTCAACCTGAGGTCGGACCCATCCCACACAGCATAGGAGTTGTATTTCAGCCAGTCTCCGAGGTTGATATATTTTGCTCCTTTTACCCCTAGGTCGTACTCAATAGGGAGGTGGCGATGGCCAAAAACAAAATAATCGATGTCCTCCTTTTTCAGGACATCCAGGGCATATTGGATAAGCCATTCTTTCTCTGGGCCAAGGAAATGCTCTACTTCTGTATGCTGTCTACTCGTACCTGAGAAATACTTCATCAGCCGCAACCCTGTATTTGGATGAATACGGGCAAACATCCACTGGCTGGCCTGATTGGCAAAAATTTTCTTGATCATCTTATATCCATGATCGCCAGGACCTAGGCCGTCTCCATGCCCGATATAAAATTTCTTTCCATCTATTTCATGAACTACCGGTTCTCTCAGGATAGGTATCCCAAATTCATCCGTCAGATAACGGAACATCCACATGTCATGGTTGCCGGTAAAGTAAAAGATCGGAATACCTGCATCCCGCAACTTCCCGATACATCCAAGCAGACGTGAAAAACCTTTTGGAATAACCTGGCCATATTCAAACCAATAATCCCAGACATCCCCTACCAGGTAGAGCGCCTTCATATCGGGTGCGGATTTTTCAAGCCACTCCACGATCAGCTTCTCCCGCTCCGTACTCGACAGTGTCCCGTCAATACCAAGATGGAAATCAGAAGCGAAGAAGGTCTTTTTCATTAATGCGAGAGAGTAAGAAAGTAAGAAAGTGAGAAAGTGAGAAGTTTGAGCAAGGGTGTGGGCTTGCAGATTGTTAGTCGATAACAACCTTCGCCTTCGCCTAAGCCTTCGCCTTTTTTTAACTGACAAATCTTGGATCTGCTTCCATCACATGTCCGCAATTCGGGCATGTCCGTTTTTCTTCGGAAGCATAGAAATCCTTAAAGCGAGGAATGAAATCCTTTTCAATATTTTCGAGATGGAAGCGTGTGTCAAACAATTTGGTATTGCAGTTATCGCAAAACCACATCAATCCATCCTCTTCGCTCTCGCTTCGTTTTAACTCTATGACCAGGCCAATAGTTCCTGCCGGGCGCATTGGGCTATGTGGAGTATTCCCTGGCAAGAGAAACATTTCTCCTTGCTTGATTGGAATATCTACGGCCTTGCCATCTTCCTGGATACGGACATTGATATCGCCTTCGATCTGGTAATACAATTCTTCCGTTACATTAAAATGGTAATCTTTCCGGGCATTGGGTCCGGCGACAACCATAACGATATAATCACCTGCATCATGGTACAGGTTGCGATTGGCTACAGGTGGTTTGAGCTCATTACGATGCTCATCGATCCATGCCTGGAGATTGAAAGGTCTGCGTATCATGGTTTAAAAATAAGGAATTGTTATGAGTTACTTGCCGCTGCCTTTCAGGCAGGCAGGAAAGTGAGCAGTGAGCAGTGAGCAGTGAGTTGTGAGTTGTGAGTTGTGAGTTGTGAGTTGTGATATTTTTTGGATACTAAAATTAGGGAGAATCAAATTGAATAACGTTTTCTCTTTTTTGCAAGAAAAGATATAATTGAATTGCCCCGGCCTTCAGGTCGCGGGAGAAGAGCATTTTTGCTCACTAGTCACCGCTCACCGCTCACTTTTTCTCAGATTTCTTTCAGAGTTCTATACACCCTCTCCAATTCCTCCTCCGAAAGCTTCGAAGAATTTCCCTGGTTGCAATAATCCAACAACCATTTATCCTGCTTGTTGCCTTTTTCTTTGGCATAAGAATATGGCAAATGTTCGCAGAACGTTACGAGATTATATTTGGATGCATAGTCCGGATATTTTTTCTCCAATTGCATTTCAATAGCACGCTTTGCAATAAAATCAGGATTGTCTACATGATCACGCATCTCGTAATAATTTTCCACAGCGAGATCTGCTATCGCATCAGCATCTTTCTTTCTGTGGGCAAAGTAAGTATCAAATGCTTTTGGCCAATCTTCATTGACTTCATCCAGGCAATGATTCAACTTCAATACATCTTCCATCGCACAATTCATTCCTTGACCATAAAACGGAACTACTGCGTGTGCTGCATCACCCATCAATAGTGATCTGTCTGTATACCATGGGCCACACTTCACTGTCCCGAGAGCACCGGTAGGATGTTGTTTGAAATCCTTAACAAGATCAGGCATCAAGGAAACAAGGTCAGGAAACTCTTCATTAAAAAATGAAAGGATTTCTTCATCCGTATGCAAGTGATTGAATCCTGGAGTGCCGTCATAAGCTAGAAACAAAGTCACTGTAAAACTTCCATCAAGATTAGGCAGAGCAATAACCATGAAACGCTGACGGGGCCAAATATGCAATGCGTTTTTTTCTATCAACCAGGTTTTGTTCGGACCTGCCGGAATTTCCAATTCTTTATAACCATGATCAAGCCATTGAAGACTGTAATTGAATCGAATGTTAGATCCAATCTGCATGAAACCATTACGAACTTCTGATCCGGCACCATCAGTACCAATCAAAATATCACCTGTGTAATCAAACAACTCGCTTGTTTCACCATTGGTCCCCATCACGCGCGCTTTTGCCACATCTGCAAATTGCACTCCATGGTTAAATAGAATTCGAATAGATGGATGATCAGATGCAGCGTCTAATAACAAAGCATTCAGGCCGGGACGGGATATGGATTGTATATACTCTCCTTCGCGGCCGCTATAGGGTAGAAGCATCGTAGTACCTCCTCCTTTAATGTGCACCATTCGACCCAACATGGGGATAGATATATCCAACGCCTTTTGCTTGAGACCAATCAGATCCAGGGCAGCAAGACCACGATCAGATAAGGCAAGATTTATAGACCGGCCTGCGGACATGGCCTCCTTTCGAAGGTCGCCACGTTTTTCCAATAGCGTGACTTTATGACCGCGATTTGCCATTTGCAAGGCAAGCAAAGTACCGCAAAGCCCGGCACCGGTGATGATAACATGTGAAGCCATGCGGAAAAGATAGGAAAATCAGCACACAAACCTCGGCGAAGGAGATTTTTGGAACGTTTGACTATTTGCAGTAAACTTTAACCCGTTGAAAACGGTTATTTTGCAGCACAATTACTCCGATTAATCTCGAAACCCATGAAGACATTTTCCCTCTTTGTCCTCAGCATTTTTTCGCTAACAGTTGTTCAGGCGCAATCTGTTTCTATTTCATCCGAACCAGCCCAGGTGGAATATTATCGTATGCCCGATTACCCGTTTCCATCCGATTATACCACCTACAGCGCTGAACTCGAAATTCCTTTTACCGAGCTTTCCAAATCGGGCTTTACCGAATCCTACCTGGTCGATACGTATCTCAATTTGCAAGGTTACAAACGTGTCAATAAAAATCCTGATATCGAAATCACCGCTACGGTTGGTGAGTTCTTTATCTGGAGTGAATTCCGCAATACCAACAAGACCAAAACAAAAGACAAGGCAGGGAACGAAAAGATCAAGTACACCTACAATATGGAAATTAAGTACAGTCTCCCAATGGGTGTGCAGGTAGAGGACAAGGAAACTAAAACGTGGCTCGACAAATATATTTTTTCAGCGTCTGATACGCGCTCATGGATTTCCACCTCCTACAATACCATTGACGAATTAGATTCTTATTGGAGATATCAACGTGTCACCCGGCTTTCAGAATTGCAGAAAGATCTGACGAAGGAAGGCATGAATAAAATTTCAGATCTGATCAATGATGCCTTTGGCTATAAGGTCATAAAGGATAAAATCCGTTTTCCCACCCTGAGTAAGAAGAATCATCCAGATTATGAAAAATTCCAAAAGAATGTAGAGATCATGCAAGCGGCTTTTGCCTTGATGGATGCAGATAAAAGCCTCGATGCCGTTCGTGAAAAAGCTGAACCTGCATTGGCCTTTTACGCCGAGACCGCTAATAGATATAGTGTTGGTAATAAAGATCAGAAAAAACTCAAGCATGTCTGCCTATACAACCAGGCCCTCGCTTACCTCTGGCTAGAAGATTTTGATAAAGCAGATGCTTTGGCTAAATCCATCCAGAAATTTGATACAAAAAATAAAGACGTCCGTCGTCTGATCGATGAAATCGAATTCACGAAAGCCTCTCTTTACAATGCAGGCAGAGCCTCCAGGCACCAAGTGGTCGTAGGTGGCAAAACGTAAGTAAGACAGTAAGAAAGTGAGACAGTGAGACAGTGAGAAGTTTGAGTTTTGGGTGTGAGGATTTTTATGTCTGCTTCTTTATTTAGAAACTGCGCCTCTGCGTCTCTGCGCGCAAATATTCATACCGCTTGTTTGAGTTCATGGATTATTGTCTAGTTACGATTTCAATAAAGCTTCGACCGCCGAAGGAACGTAAATCAATGAAATCGAGAAAATCAAATTGAATAATGACGGCCATCTGGCCGCAAAATTTGGACCGAGCACCGCGAGGATTGAATTGCCGCGGCTTTCAAGCCGGGGATCATTTGAAGGGTTACTTCTCCATTGTAATAAATGCCGAACCATAAGGCGCCAGGATGATTTCTTCACCAACCTTCATGTTTTTATTTGAAGACGCATTGAAGGCTTTGTCTTTTAGCGGTAACTTGATTTCATCCCCGCTAAGATTGTGGACAATCCATAAAGTACCACGCTTCGTTTTGTAAGTATAAGCGAGTAAATTATTATTCTGCATATTTCTAAAAACCAGCGGACCGGTGGCTACATCTGGATAATCAATTCTAAGTTTAATCCACTTTTTGTAATGCTGGTAAATCGATTTACCATCCGATGACTGTTCCTTAAGTGATTTTACATCCGGCGGAATAGAAAATTTTGGCATTTCCCAAGTTGCATCTGGCGTTGCTTGATCTCCCCATGGGAATGGCTCTCTTAAATGAATATCTGGTTTGATGCCAAGCATACCCAGTTCTTCACCATAGTAGAGATAAGGTGTTCCTGGAAGAGTAAGCAATATTGACGCAGCAAGTTTTGCTTTTTCAATTTCTCCGCCCACCGTGGAACGTATGCGATTCATATCATGATTGGAGAGCAGGATAGCATCTTCAAAAGGGACCAAAGCGCTGCGATATGCATCCTGAATCGTCGTATAGGCAGTCATAAAACGATTAGCATCACTTCCTTGGATACATTCGGGAATGGCTTTAGTCAATTCGAAATTAAACAAGGATGGAAGCCCTTTGAAAAGTCCTGATAACGTATGCGGATCAGCCCAAACTTCCCCAATGATTTTTACATCGGGATTGATCTTGCGCATTTCGGATGTGAACTCCTCCCAGAATTTTCGCGTATCATCCAGTTGGTCATCCGGATAAATATGCTTTGCCGCATCAAGCCTGAAACCGTCAATTCCTTTATCCAACCAGAACTTACCGATTTTATAAATCTCTTGCCTGACTGGAGGATAGTCAAAATTGAGGTCTGGCATCCCTTTCCAGAAAAATCCATAATACCGTTCATCTTGCCCCGGCCATTCATGCCACTGTGTAAGGTTGTCCGAATCAAAAGTGGTTTCTTTCTTTTCGATTTCGTCTTTGACGGCGTCAAAATTTTTCCAAACATAATATTCGCGGAAGGGGCTATCTGGTGATGAACTAGAAGCAATAAACCAGGGATGCTCTGCAGAAGTATGATTAACTACAAGATCAAGTATGACTTTCATATTTCGCTTTGTAGCCTCGGCGATCAGCAAGTCCATATCGGCCATGGTACCAAAATCCGGATGGATGGCGTAATAATCGGTTACATCATATTTGTGATAAGAAGGAGATGGATGAATAGGCATCATCCATAGGGTATTTGCACCCAGGTCTTTGATGTAATCCAGTTTAGAAATAAGTCCAGGCAAGTCGCCTATACCGTCCCCATTGCTATCACAGAAGGATTGCACATATACTTCGTATACGATGTCATGGCTATCGGTGTTGGTGGTTTGATCCTGGTGTTTATTCATTCCATTTGCCGATAAACCTGAAAGTAGGCCAAAATATAAAAGACCAAAATATCGATACATATCCTGTTAAAGATAAAAGGCTTCATCGGATAAAAAACCTTGAATCAAAAAGGAAAGGCTCGACCTCCAATATCTTTACTTGTGGAAAATCCTTGTGCGCGGGGTTGATGAGAAAATTGTGCTCATCCGGCACAAGAGCTGAAGGAACTTTCAGCAATAACTTTTTCCTTTCCGAAACAAAAGCATCTCCAAGGTGTCGGGTTGACGGTTTGGGGGGAAATTGATTCCAATCTTCCGGCAAATAAGATTGGCTAATGGTTTGTACAGAACCATCTGGTACCTGGAGGCTGATCAACACATAATCTTTAGGCAATGAACCAAGTGGAAGATGGACAGCTACTTCAAGCATGCACAACGCACGGGATTCACTCGTATAGACTATAGCGATTCCTTTATTATTCCATCTGCCACCTGTCATCTCAGCTCCTTTGCCTGAGAGATCATGCGCGTGTTTTGCTGTAGTCAATCGGAAAACGATCATGCCAGTACCCCATGCTCAATGCGAAGTAGCTCGTCTTTGATCATGTCTATACCAAAGGCGCTATCCAGAATCTCCTTTGGGCGAATATGGCCCAAAGCAGGAATAATAGTGTCTAGCCAGGTATCGAAACTTTCTTTGGAGCCGAAGACCTGGATCCCTTTTTTATAAAGAAGAAGGACTTGCATGATCTTTTCGGATTGGAGGGTATCGAATGTCTTATTTTCTTTCTTGTAACGCTGTAGGGAGCGCTCTGTCAGGTGGAGGATCCTGGACCACTCCTGGAGGCTAAAGGGGCTCCATGAGAACATCCTATGGAAAGCCTCGAAACCTATGCCCTCACGGATAGCCATGATTATAGAAGGCGTATCTTGCTCATATACAGATGTATATGGATCATTTAGGAGAAATTTGTCGGATTGAAGAGCCATTTCTGAAATACTTGATATTCAAAAATAAGGTAATTTTTCAATTTTAAAACGACATTTTTCCAAATTTAGTTCTCTAATTCGTCACCATTTTGACTGACTGATCCAGTATTTCCACAAATTTTTCGACATCATCCCTCGTATTATAAAGAGGCACTGCAGCAATCCTAATTACAGCTGGTTCTCGCCAATCAGCAATTACACCCTGTTGTGAAAGCCGATCAAAAATGGCCCGCCCGTTTTCTTTAACCAGAATGGATAACTGGCATCCTCGCTCATCCGGATTTTCAGGCGTAATTATGTTGATTCCGTTTATGGTTTTTAGGGCATCATACATGTAACTGACATTTTCTCTCGCGACATTACGAAGGTTTTGGATCCCAGCCTGGTCAAACAATTCCATCGATGCTCGCATAGCTGCGAGTGGAAGTATTGGTGGGTTACTGAGTTGCCATCCTTCTGCACCAGGTAAAGGATCAAATTCATCCCGCATACGGAAACGTGTTTCCTTGTTGTGGCCCCACCATCCAGATAATCTTGGGGTAGATAAGTCATTGCCTAATCTATCGTGTACAAATATGCTACCTAAACTTCCAGGTCCTGAATTGAGGTATTTATAACTGCACCAGGCCGCAAAATCCACATTCCAGTCATGCAATTGCATCGCCATATTTCCTGTGGCATGTGCAAGATCGAATCCCATAACAATTCCATATTCATGCCCTAAACGGGTAAGCTCTGGAATATTGAGATACTGGCCAGTATAATAATTAACTCCTCCGAGTAGCATTAGAGCAACCTGCTCACCTTCGGTGCGCAGAATATCTTCAAGATCTTCTTGTTCCAATATATGATTCCCCGGTTTGGGTCTCCAGAAGATGATGGCATCTTCTTCATCAAACCCATGCCATTTAGCTTGAGATGCTACAGCATATTTGTCAGAAGGAAACGCATCACTTTCTATGATGATCTTATATCTGTCTTTTGTTGGCTTGTAAAATGAAGCCATCAATAAATGAAGATTTACTGTCAACGAATTCATCACGACTACTTCGCTTTCATTAGCACCCACAAGTCTTGACATCGATTGAGTCAGGAATTCATGATAGGGCAGCCATGGATGACGTGCATGAATATGGCCTTCCACACCAAGCGTCGCCCAATCCTCCAATTCCTCATTCACATATTCCTTTACCCGCTTAGGTTGCAGCCCCAGCGAATTGCCGCAGAGATAAATGGAATCCTTGCCATTGATTTTTGGGATGTGGAATTGGTCACGGAAATGTCCTGATTTCATATTTGGTGATGGAGTGATGTGGTGATCGAGTTATTTGGTGATGGAGTGATCGAGTTATTTGGTGATGTAGTGATGTAGTGATGTAGTGATCTGTGATTTGATGATTTTATTTGCAATAAGCTTTTAAAATTTGAAAATCGAGTCTGGCGTCTGGCGTCTGGTGTCTGGAGTCTGGTGTCTGGTGTCTGATGTCTGGCGTCTGATGTCTAGCGTCTGATGTCTGGCGTCTGATGTCTGGCATCTCATTCAAGACCCATCCATTCCATCGCCGACTTATACAGCAACCATTCCTTCGTATGATCGCTATATGGCATGTGCTCTATTAATTTTCCTGGGGAATCTTCACCAAGTGGGAAAGGGTAATCACTTCCTAGAGCAATGCGATCTGCTCCTACAAGATCAATAAGGTAGTCGAGGATACGTTCATCATGCACTAATGAATCTATCCAGAATTTGCCGAGATAGGTTCTAGGGGATTTATCATTATCGATCGCGCAAAGATCTGGCCTTACATTGAAGCCATGTTCGATGCGAGCAACGGTAGCTGGGAAGGATCCACCTCCATGCGCGAAAGCAACACGCAGTTTTGGAAATTTTTCAAATACACCGCCAAAAATCATGGAGCAAATCGCACGACTGGTTTCTGCAGGCATTCCTACCAACCAAGGCAACCAATACTTTGACATTTCATCACTTCCCATCATTTCCCAGGGATGTACGAAAAGACATGCACCAAGGCGTTCTGCGGCTTCATAAAATGGAAATAGTGCAGGATCATTAAGATTCCACTGGTTGACATGTGAACCAATCTCAACTCCAACCATACCGAGCTCTTTCATGCATCTCTCAAGTTCCTGCACTGCAAGTTCTGGATCCTGTAGGGGAATAGTACCCAATGCAATGAAGCGATCCGGATGTCGACTTACCACTTCAGCAATAAAGTCATTAAAGAATCTGCTGGTCTCTAATCCATCCTGCCCTTTGGCCCAATAATAAAACAACACTGGAATGATCGAAAGCACTTGCTTATGTACACCATGCGTATCACATTCCTGCATGCGCACCACAGGATCCCAACAATTGGATTCTACTTCCCTGAAGAACTTATCGCCCACCATCATCCTGGCTCTGCAATTACCGCAATCTTCAAGATGTACAAATTTTCCGTAACCGAATTTCTCTACCCAGCGGGGGATGTCACGGGGCATGATGTGGGTATGTATGTCGATTTTCAATGGGTAGTGCGTTTATAGGTTTATAAGTTTATGGGCTTATAAGTTTATGTATTTATAAGTTTATAGGTTATTAAGTTTATACCATATTGCAAAAAGTAAAATAAACTAATCAACAAATAAACTTATCAACAATTACCAGAATCTGCCGCTGGATGGAGTTTTCTCCGCCAGCAATCAGAATCAGTGTTCATATTTAATTGTCACATTCTTTGCCTCCGTAAAAAACCGGATCGCTTCCCATCCACCTTCACGGCCGATGCCGGAATGTTTGACACCACCGAAAGGAGTACGCAGGTCGCGAAGTAGCCAACAGTTGACCCAAACAATACCGGTATGTAAACAACCGGATACTCGGTGGGCTCTGGCAAGGTGATTTGTCCAAACCACTGATGCCAAGCCATATGTCGTTTGATTGGCCATAGCGATAGCTTCCATTTCTGTTTCGAAAGGCATGATGGTCACTACAGGTCCGAAAATTTCTTCCTGGTTGGTCCGGCAATTTTGAGCGAGACCTGTAACAACAGTTGGCTCTACAAAATAACCATCCTTCAATTTTCCTTCCATTTGAATCCGCTTTCCTCCACAGGCAATTTTTCCACCTTCCATTTCAGCAAGCTCAATATAGGAAAGCACTTTTTGCATATGTCCTTCCGAGATGAGGGCACCAACTTCTGTGTCAGATGATGACGGATCTCCAATCTTTAATTTTTTGACGCGTGCTGTAAAGTCAGCCACAAATTTTTCATAGATACTTTTCTGCACAAGAATCCTGGAGCCGCAAAGACATATCTGTCCTTGATTACTAAATGATGAGCGAATCGTCGTCTCCATCATTTCTTCATAATCGCAATCCGCGAAAATGATCACCGGGTTTTTGCCGCCCAATTCAAGCGAAGCTTTTTTCAATTGCTCTGCACAGATGCCGGCAATACGTTTTCCAATAGCTGTACTTCCAGTAAAGGAAATAGCTTTAATTTCTTCATGACGAACAATAGCTTCACCAACAGCAAGACCAGTGCCATGGATAATATTTAAAACGCCAGCCGGAAGTCCTGCTTCATTGCAGATTTCTCCAAGCATCGCTGCAGTCACTGGAGAAATTTCTGATGGCTTGGCTACAATAGTATTTCCTGCCGCAAGAGCTGGAGCTATTTTCCAGGTAAATAAATACAAAGGCAAATTCCATGGTGAAATGCAACCCACCACACCTATCGGTTGACGCATCGTATAATTCATCGCCTGTCCTGGCATATAATGCGATTCAGATGAAAGCTGTGATGCAGCTGCAGCAAAAAAAGCAAAGTTGGATGCAGCACGTGGGATATCCAGGCTTCTGGCCAATGCAATTGGCTTTCCAGTATCCTCCATCTCTGCTTGCGCAAACAGTTCTAATTTTTCTTCGATCAGGGTTGCTATTTTCTGAAGGATAGATTGTCTAGTCGCGAGTGGAGTAGCTGCCCAGGTTACAGCGGCATTTTTAGCTGCATTGTATGCCACCTGAACATCAGCAGCATCTCCGGAAGCTATTGTCGCGTATTTCAATCCTGTAGCAGGATTGATGATATCCATTACACCTCCATGAATGGAAGGTTTGTATTCACCGTTTATAAAATGATGATATTGTTTCACAATAATTAATTTAATGGAGTCGGATGCATCATTTAGACGAAAAATGAAATCCCAAATGAGTTCTAAGTTCTTCTGGCAAGGAAGGCAAATCAGACCTCGGAATGAGTAGGGTAGCGACCTGGTACAAATCCGTAAAGATCTGGTGCTGCTGTGCCGTAGACTTCAGATATTGATGTCCTGAAGATCCGCCGGTCCCTGTTTTACGCCCAATCATACGTAATACCATCTGCGCATGACGATTACGCCACAACGTGAGCATTTCTTCAATATCCATCAATCGAGACAACAATCGATATGGCAGTTGAAGGATTGGTTCATCCCGGTATAGAAAAATGA
>Ga0157380_10002328_pt1 | contig 12761 bp, 12 predicted proteins | sample S35metaG_FD_119757 | JGI IMG/M metagenome (GOLD analysis project Ga0157380, IMG submission 119757) | Switchgrass rhizosphere microbial communities from Kellogg Biological Station, Michigan, USA - S3-5 metaG | ecosystem: Host-associated > Plants > Roots > Rhizosphere > Soil | place: USA...
AAATTCCCAAGTATCCATTTACAATTCCATTTCAAAGCTCAATACACTTTAATACACCAAAGGCATACCTAAAGATCTTCGTAGTACTAAGCGTTTCATGGTTAAATGTAGAATCTAGTGATTCACAATACCTTTTAATTCGCCTCGTTCACTCGTTCAACGGAAGTGAAATCTTGATGATAAAGTGCATTGATCATTAAATCATCCTTTTTATACACGTCGTCGAAAAATGCCAATTCATTATTTCTCACGTCACAAGTCAGGTACCGGACATAAATGGGCACAGGATGTGACAAACTAATCGTAACCCTTTTTTTTTCGCCCATGTACTTGTCTAATGTTTTAGGCGAAAGCTTTGTCCTGTTGCCACCGATAAGGTAGTGCGAAAATTCGTATGCCTTTTCCAGCCTTATACACCCGTGGCTCAATGCTCTTTTTTTGTTTTTAAACAACCGTTTGGCGTTGGTATCGTGTAGAAAAACAGCATACGGATTATCAAATATAAATTTTACAATGCCTAAGGAATTTTCAGCGCCCTCTCTTTGCCTTAGCGTGAAGGGGAAATTATTTTTATTGTACTTCTTCCACTCGATAGAAGAAAGGTTCTGAATTTTACCATCATGATCGAGCACGTCAAAATTATTCCGTGTAATAAAACTTGAGTCTTTTTTTATTGTTGGCAAATACTCATTCACGGTAATTTTCCGCGGCACATACCAATACGGAAAAACTGTAAAACATTCAATTTTACTACTGAACAAAGGTGTAGGAGTATCGGCTGCCCCAACAATTACGCGTGATTCCATGACGATATTTCCTTCTTCCGAAACGTAAAACATATACGTAGGAACGTTGACCCAGACATAGATACTATCCTCCATCTCCTTTTCCTGACGCCATCGTTCAAGATTGATTTCAATCCTTTGTACTTTACGGTGGACCTCCACCGAGTCAAGCGTGATTCCATGCATCAATAGGTTATGGTCTGTAGTGTTAACGGTGTCCAATAAAACGCCAAGCGCATTTTTCAAAGACCGATATCCTTGATGTCGAGGTTCCTGGGAGGACAAGACATTTCGGATATCACTTGGTACGAGCGACGCGGTCATAAAAAACAATTCAGCACGACCTACACTGCTGTTGTACAGGTTGCGCGTCAAGCATCCGCTTCTCAGATCGCGCATCATGGTTAAGAAAGCATCCGTCAATACGATATCGAGCCTCGACATTTTGATATAATTCATGGGTTCTAAAATCAATTCGGGTATCTCCCGAAAATGATATCGCTGCGGTAGCAATCCAAATCGTCTCGATGATTTTACAATCATGATCATAGAATCAGCCAACGCGGACCGATTATTGTTCTCCAGCCAAAACGGCTTGAACGCGCGTCCTTTGTAAAAGCTGAATACCTCTGCTGAATAGCGCAGGTTTTCATAGACATGCAGTGAAGAGTCATTCGGAATTTGAATGGGCTGTTGAACATCATGTTCCGCAGGTGCTTTCCATTCACGCACTAGTGTCGTCGGCTGACGCTGGCAACCCATCATTAAAACAAAAACAATAAGAAATATCTGTGATCTCATCGAAGGCGTATATGTTGAGAATGTTCTTCTTTTCAATCATAAAAGAAATCAACTCAGCCATCGAATTACATGAGACGGATCAATTGAAAACATGACAAAGATCAGACTATGGTCAATATACCTTAGGTAAGTTTACACAGTAAAATAGTTATATCATGAAAACCCATCAATACACCGTGAATATTCATTGGGATTCTGACAGAAAAGGCATGATGTGCTCTCCTGAAATTTCAGAAACCAAACCAGAGAAAGGCTGCATTGAAGTTGCAACGCCGCCGCAGTTTCCAAAAGGCATCCCTGGGATATGGTCTCCCGAACATTTGTTTACTGCTTCTGTCAGCAGCTGCTTTATGACAACGTTTCTTGCAATTGCAGAAAACTCCAAACTCAATTTTACGTCGTTCGAGTGCAATGCAATAGGTGTGCTGGACAATGTAAATGACAAATTAGTAATGACCGAAGTCATCCTCGAACCTGTCGTCACACTTACGGATGAAAAAGATCACGACCGGGCGTTGCGAATATTACAACGGACAGAATCGAATTGTCTCATTTCAAATTCTATCAAATCCAAAGTAAGTATGAAACCTACGATTAAGCTAGGGGCCGTTGTTACGAAGGATGTTTCAATGAATTTTAATTAACGTCTTCTATCCCTGATATTTCGTCCCTACGGGACTTGACTACGCACTGAGATGTTTTTCTACCAACATCCGATGCCTACGGCATCAATGCCGCGCCTTTTTGATTTTCATTGCTAAGCGGGCAAATTGAAATATTAACGACAGACTGTCTGAATTAGGGCCTAATGTTTTTTTGCGGCCCTGCCTACCGACATCATAGCCGTCAGGCAAAGGCATGTAGTCAGAAGTGTTTCAAATATTCAAAAAACAATAAATCAACAATCAATCCAGTGTACGTCTAGGTTAATGAGTGCAGTGGGCCGAGGGCATAGTCAAGTTTTTCACCACGGAGACGCGAAGACACGGAGGTCGAGTTTATCGGGGGCCTTACCCCCACGGCAGACCCGTCATTTAGAGCGAAGGTTGAACGCGCGGGAGGCGAACCTGCCGGCCCGGCAGGCAGGGAATCCCCTCCCAACAAAATGCAACAACTGGACAGGACAATAACGAGCGATAAAATGGAGAACAAGTTTGCGTGTAGCCCATTGAACATTATTGTTGAGTGCTCCTACTTTTGTCAAGTGAAATCGCCAAATGAACAGGAATATTCTGGGCTGAAGCTTGAATGCCTGTGCGGCTTCCCTTCCTCTCCAAAGTAGCCATTGAATGTGGATGTTGGAGAAACACTACCTTATTAGCTTAATAACATTAGGAAATAAACTCAAGCCGACCTTATTACCTTATCAGGTAGCTTGAAAAAAATTGACGAGAGTTGAATAAGGTAATAAGATCGGATCCGTAGGTACTCGGTACGACCGTTACTAAGGTAATAAGGTTGGTGTGTGCTCTTCGGGGGACGTGTGGATAACTAGTGATGGGGAATCAACGACCTTTTGTGTTAGTTCTCTAACTTGACAAAGTAGGGTGTTGATAAATGCCTGCGCGGAGTCCGCGGAGGAATTTGCGCTGAGAAAAATCCAGAGAGCTTAGTCGACGCTCAGCTACCTCCCTGTATTTCCCTCAATATTCTCAGCGCCTGCCTACCGCAGCTATGCCTTACCCAAATCTACGTAACAGTCGGTCGCACGAATTTGACGAAATGCTCGAGCCCGCCAGCTGGCGGGGCGACAACGTTGGTAGCGCCACAGGAACATTAAATCGATCTTCCTACTTTCTTGGCGCGAAATAGATGCACTTATTTAGAAGCACGCATCGATGGCTTTGAAATATAATTTTAAATCATTTATTCCATCACTATCCAAATTCCACTCGTATGTTCTGTCTAAAAGCAAGAGTCATCTCTATGCACTGCTTAGAGAATAACGCAAAATGAATATAGATTTGGGTAATGAACAGCTACCGCAGGCAGGCCTGCCTACCGTCAGGCACCGCAGGCTGGCTAAAAAAATATCTTTATACAAACGGCTTTTTTACAAAGTTATTATTAACAAAACATAGCCCTTCTTGGGATACTTTTGCGTGAAATGTATTCTGAACCTCCGTGCACTGAGTTAACAAGAGAATACCCTTTCCATTCCGTGAACGAAGGCACTAATTCATCCAACCCGTGGGTTAAACGTTCTATTGCTGAGAAAGCGTTCTGCATTAGGTAAACTGAAAATCAGATTTATTGGTGTTCAGCATTTTCCTTCTTCTTAAGCAGCTCGCGCAACGCTGCAAAGAAATCCTTCTTCCCCGGAATGCGAGCTGGAAAAAAAGAATTTATGGATGTTGCAGTTTCTATTATTCTATCCACCAGAGCCTGCGTAAAAACTTCCGGATGCAAGCGATAAAATTTAGCAAAATTATTATAGGCTTCTGAAGCCGACGTTGGAGCCGCTTCTAAGGTGTCCATTTCAACAAACATAAAATGGACATCTTGTGGAATAGGTAAATCAGAATCTTGCGGAAATGCCATCCAATCTTTGCTGATGAGCATTTTCAGTTCAGAGACTTCAATGGGTTCTATGGAATGACCTGCAGCTAGGGCATAAAACAAATTTCCAAGCTGTTCAAAAAATTCACGGTTATCAGTTTTCATAAGAATAAATTTATTGTATTAGAATTAAGGAATATCCACTGTGTGATGAATCATGACTTCGGCAGCAGCGATATTTTCAATGCCCCTTATTATTGCGTCAGGATTGAAAGAAATAGAATCAATGCCATGCTGCACGAGAAAGGCAGCAAATTCCGGATAATCGCTCGGTGCCTGGCCACAAAGACCAACCTTTACACCTTGCTCATGGGCGCGTTCAATTAAATGACTGATCAATATTTTGACAGCGTCATTGTTCTCGTCAAAAATATCGCTCACAATTTCTGAATCTCGATCGAGGCCTAGGGTCAGTTGTGTCAGATCATTGGAGCCAATTGAAAATCCGTCGAACAAGTGGGCGAATTCCTTTACCAGCAAAACATTGCTTGGAATTTCAGCCATAACGTAAATTTCCAGCCCTGCTTTTTTCCGCTCCAGTCCGAAAGATTTCATAACCTCGATAACTTTCCTGCCCTCCTCCAGCGTGCGGCAAAAGGGAATCATCACTTTGACATTATTAAGCATCATTTCTTCACGAACTTTTAAAATCGCCCGGCATTCCAATCCGAACCCTTCACGATAACGTTCATTGTAATAACGGCTGGCGCCACGAAAACCGAGCATGGGATTTTCTTCATGTGGCTCAAATAGACTTCCTCCCAAGAGTTTTCCATATTCGTTCGTCTTAAAATCGCTCATACGAACAATTACTTCTTTGGGATAAAATGCCGCTGCAACCAACCCAATTGATTCAGCAAGTTTGTCAATAAAAAATTGCTTTTTATTAACGTAATGCCTCGTCAAAGCTTCGATTTGTTTCTTTTCCGGCGTATCCGGCAACGTATCAAAATTTACTAACGCCATCGGGTGAACCTGGAGACTATTGCTGATGATGAATTCCATACGAAGAAGTCCTACACCGGCATTCGGATAACTGGAAAGTAATAGTGCCTTTTGGGGATCTGACAAAATGAACATTGGTTTCGTAGTGATCTCAGACAATACGCTTAGAGACGTCTCTTTTTCTTTCCATTCCAATCTACCGTTGTAAACGAGCCCGATGTCACCATTTGCACATGACACCGTGATAAGCTGCCCATCCATCAATTTTTCAGTTGCGCTAATAGTACCGACAACAGCAGAAATTCCAAGCTCTCTCGCGATGATAGAAGCATGGCTAGTCCGCCCTCCTTTGTTCGTCACAATGCATATCGCCCGCCTTAGCAAAGCATTCCAGTCCGGATTCGTGATATCGGCCACGATGATATCCCCGGGTTCAACCTTAATTCCATCCGCAAGTGATTTTACGATTCTCACTTTCCCTGAGACGATTTGATTACCTACCGCTTTACCTGTCAGCAGCGGCGCTATATTTGTATTTAATGAATATTCTTTGATTGTGACTTTCCTTTGCTGCGACTGGACAGTTTCAGGCCGGGCCTGAACGATGTAAAGTTGTTGTGTTACTCCGTCTTTAGCCCATTCAATATCCATTGGCATTCCGTAATGCTTTTCAATATCCAGACACCAGCGACCAATTGTATTCACTTCGCCGTCCGTCAATACGTATTGATCGCGTAGTGATGGCGTTGTTTCATTCCACGCGGTCCTTTTGGTATCCGTACCTTCACCATACACCAGCATGTTTTGTTTGGTCCCCAGTTGTCGGTACACTAACCCATTCTGGCCCGCGTTCAATGCTGTTTTGAACAGATAAAATTCATCCGTATTAACGGCACCTTGTACGACGCTTTCTCCAAGACCCCACGCACCTGTAACATAAATGAGATTTTTGTTGCCATTTTCTGGCTCAATGGTAAAAGCCACTCCAGCACTTCCGCGATCCGATCGAACCATGATTTGCACTCCTACCGAGAGGCGGACTTGCATATCGTCAAAATTATTATCGATCCGATATTTAATTGCCCGATCATTAAATAAGGACACATAGCATTGTCGGACTGCGTCGAGGACGTTTTCAATACCACTTATATTCAGAAATGACTCATGTTGACCAGCGAAACTCGCTGTTGGAGAATCTTCTGCAGTCGCGCTGCTCCTAATAGCAAACGAAGGATTCAGGCCTACGCTTAAAATTAATTTTTCGTGTGTGGTTGAGATAGCATCCTTGACTTGCGGAGGTAGCTCACAACTCCCGACGATCTCGCGACAACGTTTGCCCACAGCGGACAAATTTGATAACGACTGACGATCCAGTATCTTTAACTCACTCTGCAACGAATCATAAATCTTATTGAAACTCAAAAATTCGCTAAATGCTTCGACGGTAATGGCATATCCGTCGGGAATTGATACGCCAAGGGATGATAAATTCCGAATCATCTCACCCAATGATGCATTCTTACCTCCTACTTCAGATAGATCTTGCATCGTTACCTCCGCAAATGGTATTGTATAGCCTTTCATAACCTCTCCCACTTTATCTGCTGTGGTTAGACAAAACTATTTTTATATTTCGCAGATCACCATGATTGGGGTCAGAAGCGTATCTGATTTAAATCAGACTTTCGATATGGATGAATACGAAAGGGATACTAGTGCAGCAAAATTAATTCTGTAACAACTTGATTGTGACCTTTCATGCATTTCATGATTAATGCAGGGTCACAAAGGCCACGAAGAACCACGAAGTTCACAATGCATTTCTCTTTGTGATGCGCCACCGCACGCTGGCGCTGAAGCTTTAGCGTAGGCACCTATAGCTTTAGTGCACGCGGTCGTTGTGCAAACTTAGTGTCCGTCGTGACCCTGAATTTTATTTCGCAGAGGTTGCTCGAAAGGTATGTTACAAAATTTCCTTGTTTGAACACTAGTCGCAACATAAAATCTGACTTAGGCTTCGTTTAAAACAATACTTTGAAATAGTTCGCCTTGCACCAGCTTCACATGTTCCTTTATTATGTTTGCAAAAAAGGACAGATCGCTTGTTTTCAATCGATATGCCGAGACGTTTTTCTTGTTGTCCTTTTGGTTCGACCGAAGCAGATCGCTAATCGACAATTCGGTTACCGCGGCAGGTGTTTTACCAGCCAATTTGGTCAACTCATTTTCAATCTTGATTCTCTGATCTTGACTTCCACCGCACACCGTGATAAAAGAATAACGCCGAATATTATTTTTTTCCTTAGTCAGAAACGATTTTAAAGGCGTAGCAATTTTTCCTGCCCAAACTGGCCCTATCAAGATAACATGTTCGTAGTCGTTTATTCTTTCTTCATGGTCCGCAATGCCTGGAGTTCGATTAAAAAAGATGTCTAGAAAAATTGAAAGGCCGGTTCGCTTCCTTACCTCATCTATTTGCAGCGCATTACAATTCAACATGTTCTTTAATTCGAGGGCAAGCATTTCGTTGTTCCCTGAAAAAGAAGAATAGACAATGAGTGTTTTCATTTTTTTAACTTTTACGAACTACCTTTTCAAGTCTTGGAAATTTAACAAGAACATCTTAACGGCGTCCTGTGTAACCTTGGGGAATGCGTAAAGCCTTTCACGAACACGTTGTGCGTGCCTGTCTTTATATAAAAAGACAAGCTCATCCACTTCTTTGGCAATGATGGAAGCTTCCCTTTCGGTTACGAACGGAATAGCGGCGACAATTTTTGCTGGCTTCTGTTTCCGTATGCTGCGAAGACAGGCAATTACCTTATGGCGATCAAGCATTCCGTCATCGACTAAGATCACGGTAATCCCTTTCAGACTTGTTGCAGGTTTAATTGCGTTATAAAGGTTGAATTCATTCTCTACTTTTTTTCTGATAACTTGAAGTTGTCCATTAATGAAACTCTGGGGTACCAATTCCAAATCTTCGCGCAGACTGATATCATCAACACTTATTGCCCCTAGTGTCATCAACATGTCGCCTTGAAGCTCAATTGACCGGCAAGGGATTACGTTAAAGTCGAGGTTCAGCAGGTTGGCAAGGAAGAAGGCTATCGGAACTCCCCCATTTGGCATCGCGAGAATATGGGATTCAGTATTTCTATACGCAAGCAACTTTTCGCTTAGCAAGTGAGCCGCATACTCCCGACTCGTAACATCATTGTCGCTTAAGATTGTCATATATGAATTCCGTTGTAAGTCTAAAGCTACATCGCTTATACCCTAGTTGATATGACCAAATTCAAAACCTCAACTGATTTAAATCATGACACAGAAGTGTGAAGGTCGATGCCTATCGAAAGCTGGGGATATTATCAATGCTGATAATAATCATCATGATACCTGATGTTCATCAAGGAAACTTTTTTCCATGTTAGTCAACTTCACCCAAGATTTATAAAGTCTTAAAAATGAAAGGCTCGTTGAAACGTTTTACGTTTTTAGATGAAGTTGGCGATATCTCGCGATTTATTGCTCACTTTTTCCGTGAGCTTTTTAAACCCAGGCAAGAGATTGAAGAATTTTTTCGTCAATGTTTTGTGATTGGCTACATGTCGTTTCCGCTAGTAGGCATAACGGCGTTGATTATGGGATTGGTACTCACCATTCAGTCTCGACCGACGCTGGTGGAATTCGGTGCGCAGTCACTGCTGCCTTCAATGGTATCTGTATCACTGGTGCGGGAAATTTCTCCGGTAATAACGGCATTGATTTGCGCCGGTAAAATTGGCTCAGGTATGGGGGCGGAATTGGGTTCCATGCGTGTAACCGAACAGATAGATGCTATGGACGTTTCAGGGACAAATCCCTTCAAGTATCTCGTCGTTACACGCGTCCTGGCTGCAACGCTTACATTACCTGTGCTGGCCAGCCTGTCCAACGCCGTTGCCTTATATGGCGGCTACCTTGGTGTAAACATTCGCGGGCATGTTAGCTGGCATTTATACTGGACGCAGGTTTTTAATGCCCTCAGCTTTGGTGACGTTGTGCCTTCCTTGATAAAGACATTCTTCTTCGGGTTTGCCATCGGAATCGTGGGATGTTATAAAGGTTATAATACTAAGAATGGTACTGAGGGCGTAGGCAAATCCGCCAACACGGCGGTTGTGCTGTCCTCGCTGATGGTGTTCATCATCGACTTAATTGCTGTGCAGATATCAGACTTGCTGAACTTAACGTAAATGCATTATGAGCGCCCCAGTTATCGAAATAGAAAATCTGTCCAAATCATTTGGAGCAAATCATGTGCTTAAGAACTTTTCGATGAAAGTCCCGGAAGGGAAAAATCTAGTTATCCTGGGAAAATCCGGATCCGGGAAATCCGTATTGATAGAATGCATCGTCAGTCTAATCATGCCCGACGATGGATTAATAAAAATTTTTGGCGAAGATATTTCGAGTTTTTCTGCCGATTCATTGGACAAGCTACGTGCGCGGATCGGCTTTTTATTTCAAAGCAATGCATTATATGATTCCATGACCGTTCGCCAAAACCTGGAGTTTCCTCTTCGGCACCATTGGAGTAAGGAGCGTCATGAAAAACAGGCTGAAAAAGCCGTGCTTGAAGTTCTTGAGGATGTGGGACTCGCCCACACTGTGGATATGATGCCGGCCGAGCTCTCCGGAGGCATGCGTAAACGCATTGCGTTAGCACGAACGCTGATCCTTCGACCGGAAATAATTCTATACGACGAACCAACCACGGGCCTGGATCCTATTACCGGAGGGGAAATAAGTCACCTTATCGTACGGGTTCAGAAAAAATATAACGCTACTGCCATTATTATCTCACATGATATGAATTGTATTCAGATCACAGCCAACAGTGTTATTATGCTGATCGAAGGAAGGCGATATGCTCAGGACACCTATGCCAATTTGCAACGCTACGATGACCCAAGAATTCACGAGTTTTTTTCTATCAACTAGCCGCATTTGCGTGAACAAAAAATAACGATGAAGACAAAAAAAATACATAATGTTCAACTTGGTTTATTTGTCCTTGCCGGTATTGCTTTCCTGGTCCTGACACTCTATATGATGAGCAAAAATCGAAGTCTTTTAGGTTCGACGTTTGTGGTAAAGGCCGTTGTAACGAACGTCAATGGCTTGGTACCGGGAAATAACGTGAGATTCAAGGGAATTGACGTCGGCACTGTTAAATCAATAGAGATTGCCAATGATACCGTAATACACGTCACGATGGTCATCGATTCGAAAATGAAACCATTCATCAAACAAAACGCAATTGTGTCGATCGGTACCGATGGCTTGATGGGTAATAAATTAATTAATATTAATTCATTGCCAGGTGTCTCTGATGTTGTAAAAGAGGGAAGCATCTTAGAATCCGTTAAGCCTATTGAAACCGATGAAATGCTCCGAACGCTAAATACGACCAACCGTAACATCGAACGCATTACCGACAATCTCAAACAAATTACCATGAAGCTCAATAATAGTAACAGCCTCTGGAATCTCTTATCCGATACCATAATTACAGAGGACCTCAAGAAAACTATAGAGGGTTTCCGTCAGACGGGAACAAATACTGCTATGGCAAGTGACAATGCTCAAGCTTTACTTGCACGACTAGGTCGCGGAGAGGGAATATTACCAACATTATTCACAGATACAGCCATGATGAATCAGGTAGCCACATCGCTTGCAACCATAAAATATGCCGCTGACGAAACCGCAGGCATGATGGAAGATTTGAACAGTATGATTGAAAATATGAAAGGCGGGACCGGCACTGCTGGTATGCTGCTCACCGACACCCTTCTCAGAAATTCCCTTTACAACAGCGTCATAAACGTCGAGGAAGGTACGGGGCGGTTTAGTGAAAACATGGAAGCTATGAGATCACATTTTCTTTTTCGAAAGCACTTTAAGAAACTCGAAAAGGAAAAGAAACAAGCAGCAACTTCTGCAGACATTACCAAAAAATAACTTTATGAAAAAAATATTATGCCCCGTAGATTTTTCCCAAACTTCCCAAAATGCAATAGCATATGCGGCGAAGCTTTCAAAAGCCACCGGGTCAATGCTGACACTTCTTAATATTCAGCCAACAGGGACTACCTTCATCGGTCCCGATAAAAAACTTGTTTTAGATACTGTTACTGAACGGTTAGACCAACTTCAAAGAGAAGTCCAACAATTCTTCAAAATTTCCTGCTTAGCTGAGGTGGTATTGTCTGCCAGTCTTGTTAGCGATGCCATTGCCCAACACGCCGTGAGCTTTAACATGGTTGTAATGGGCACAGAAGGTGTAAAAGATATCATGGAGTTTTTTACTGGAAGCAAAACTTACAATGCGATTCACAAAAGTAAGGTTCCATTCATATTAGTTCCTTCGAATTGCATATACAGTGAGATAAAAAATATTGTTTATGCTTTTAACTATTTAGACCGAAGAGATCTGCCGCTCAAACAACTCCTCCCATGGATTAAATCGATTCAATGTTCATTAACGGTGCTGCAGGTTAATGAGGGCGCAGTCAGTGAGGACGTTAATGATGAAATGAAGGAACTTCAATATATTATCTCCGAAAAGTGGAAAGATGAAATGATTGACATCCGTTTTGATACGATAAATTCATCAGAAATCGCATCCAGTCTGAATAGCTATGTTTTGCGCAATGAATCGGATATTCTTGCACTTTGCACAGTACACCGAAATTTTATTCAACAAGTATTTCACAAAAGCGTCCTTAAAATTATCAGTGGAATCTCAAGCTATCCTGTCTTCGTTTTTCATGATGATGAGTAGTGTATAAGCTGAAAAAATTCCTGCACGAGCTCGAGATACCCAACTAGTAATATTAATCTTTGGCTATGGGCTGAAGAACCCTTCCGTCAGCGTCTAAAAACAACACTCTGTCAGCCTTTCCGTTTACGGCAAACCTTTTCTGACTGCCACTTAACGTGTGATCCTTCGATTTGATACCTAATGACTCATTTTCATTTTTTGTCTTTGAGGTTGGTCCAAATATCATGTATCCAACCAACAAAATTAAAAGTAAAGTTTTCATAGGTTTTTTTGTTTCGTTGTGTGAATGTCAGTATAGAAAAGCACGAGAGCATTGACTTTCGTTAGGCACCTTGACAGATCTGTGTCAGGCTATGAGCAAACCTTTGTCAGAATTCCAAACAAGCCACAAAAAAGGCGCAAGGTCTACAGTCATGCATTTGAGTTTAAAAATTCAGTTGCGTTGTAATCACTGACAAAAATCATTTCTCTGTATAGCGATTATCATAAGTACGAGTCTCAAGTAATGGTAAGTTGCTCTCCAAAAGATTTCTCGACTATGGAAAAAATATTTACAAACAAAGTTGCCATTATAACGGGTGGTTCTTTTGGAATCGGCAGCGCTACCGCAGTTGCTTTCGCAAAACTAGGCGCCAACGTGGTAATCGCGGATTGGATACGAAACGAAGAGATACTTCAGCAAATAGAAGAGGAAGGTGGGACGGCAAGCCTGGTGAAATGTGATGTTTCGAACAGCAATGATGTACATAAACTGATTGCACATACCATTAAGTCTTATGGTAGACTTGATTATGCTGTCAACAACGCCGGGATTGAGGGTGAAAGTGCTGAAGCGCATG
>Ga0157380_10002329_pt1 | contig 12761 bp, 10 predicted proteins | sample S35metaG_FD_119757 | JGI IMG/M metagenome (GOLD analysis project Ga0157380, IMG submission 119757) | Switchgrass rhizosphere microbial communities from Kellogg Biological Station, Michigan, USA - S3-5 metaG | ecosystem: Host-associated > Plants > Roots > Rhizosphere > Soil | place: USA...
GGGCGACTCGCTCCAACTACGTGCGAAGCGACACGGAGGCAATTCGTAATGGGAAAGATCCTAGCGATCGGAGGGCCGGGCTGCTGGCCGAGTACCGTGGATGCGGGGGATGCGGTGGCAGAGATGAACGCGCACGTGATGGCAGTGCGGACACCGATCGTCATCATGTCGCGGAAGTCTGGAGACGCCTCAGTGGCGTGAGGGGAGACCGAGCCGCGCGGCGATGTTGACGAGATGCGCCAGCGAATCGGCATGCATTTTCCGCATGACTCGCCCGCGGTGCGCTTTCACGGTGATCTCACTGATCCCGAGCTCCGCCGCGACGTGCTTGTTCAGTGCCCCTTTCACGACGAGCGCCATAACGTCGCGTTCGCGGCGACTGAGCGACGCATATGCGTCCTTGATGATGGTCAGCTCCGCCTCGAGGCCGAGCGCGAGTGCACTGCGTTCGATGGCGCTCTGGATTGCGCCGAGCAGGACCTCGGCGCTGAACGGCTTTGTCAGAAACTCGACGGCGCCCGCCTTCATCGCCTTGACAGTCATCGGTACGTCGCCGTAGCCGGTGATGAAGATGATCGGCATATCGCCGCGGTCGGACGCGACGCGCTGCTGGAGGTCGAGGCCATTGAGATCCGGAAGGCGGACATCGAGCACGAGGCAGCTCGGAACCGCCAGGCGCGGGCGCGCGAGAAATTGCGCTGCCGATGCGAAGGTCTCGCATCGCCAGCCGGCGGAGCTGATCAACGGCTCCAGCGATTCCCGCACAGAGACGTCATCGTCCACTACGAACACGACCGACTGTGTCGACGAGTCCGACGGCACGGTCGTCTGGAATTGAGATGTCGATCGACTTGTCATCTTGCGCTCACTTGCCACTCGGCTTTCCGCTCGTGCTCCCGTTCGATCCATTGACGCGAACTGCCGCCGCCATCGCGTCGAGCAGCGCCGACTCTGTGAACGGCTTGAACAGCACGTCCACGGCCCCCGCCTCGAGTAGTGCCTGGCGGACGGACTCGTCAGCGTGCGCGGTGATGAACACGATGGGGATCGAGCGGCGTCTGGCCATCAGCTCTTCCTGCAGCGCCGGGCCACTCATTCCCGGCATGGCAATGTCCAACACCAGAACACGAGTCTGGTCGAGAAACTCGGACGCGAGAAACTCTTCCGCCGAGGCGAACGCTTGGGCACTGAAGCCGAACTCCGTCAGCAAGTCGGGGAGCGACTCGCGTATCGATTCGTCATCGTCCACAACCGAGACCAGTAATCGCGTGGCCATTCAGGGTAGCTCATATAGTTGCTGATGTCGACGCCAACACCAGCAATGTGGACGGTGGAGTCATTTGGCTCCGCGCTCGATGACGATACGGCCGTGCCGCTGCCATCCTCCATCATACCTTGGTGTCGGCTGTTGACGGGCGCGCCATCCCCCGAGTCTCACGCGCACCGATCGGCTCGCTGGTCGTGTCCGCGGCATGGTCCCGCCGTGCGATCGGAATCGAGAACGCAAACGTCACCCCGGGGCCATCGTTAGGCACGACCCACAGGCGACCATGATGGCTCTCGACGATCGATCGACTGACGGAGAGCCCGATACCCATGCCGTCGGGCTTCGTCGTGTAGAACGCGTCGAACAATTTGTCCATGCCCTGAGGCTCGAAACCAACTCCTGCATCCCGCACGCCGAGATACACGCCAGCGCCTTCGTCCCGAGCCGTCCGGATCACGATCTCCCGCGGGCGGTCGTCGACGGCGCTCATCGCCTCGGATGCGTTGCGCAGCAGGTTGATAATGACCTGCTGCAGCTGGACGCGGTCGCCCGTGACGAGCGGGAGGTCGCCTGCAAGTTCCGTCCGCACCACCACCCGGTTTCTCCGAAGCTCAGCCACCGACAGCGCAATCACCTCACGCGTCGCTTCATTGAGGTCCACCGGTCCGACCGTCGGTGGCTTTCTGGCGAAGAGCGCGCGTAATCGTGTGATCACGTCCGATGCACGATCACCGTCGCGGATCGTTCTCCGCGCGGTGTCGCGCGCGCCGTCCACGTTAGGTGGAGTGGCCGCCAGCATTCGCAGACACGTGTGGGCGTTGGTGATGATGGCCGACAGCGGCTGGTTGACTTCGTGGGCGATCGACGCGGTCAGCATCCCGAGGCTCGTCACCCTGGCGACGTGTGCGAGCTCCGAGCGCAGCTTGCCGAGCGCCTCCTCCGAGCGCCGCTGCTGCGTGACGTCCTGAATCGCGCCGATGTATTCCAGCCGGCCCTTCGGTCTCGCGTCCCGTGGCCGACGACGTGCACGTGCTTCACGGAGCCGTCGGGCATGAGCAATCGAAACTCACAGTCGATGTCCTGGCCGTCCTCAACGCGAGCGGCTGACTGTCTAAGGAAGTCGAGATCCTGCGGATGCACGCGCTGGAGAATCAGCAGGAGTGTGACCGGGACCGAACGCTCGTAGCCAAAGATGCGAAAGGTCTCATCGGACCAGAAATGGCTGCCATCGGCAGCACTCCAGCCAAACGTCCCCGTCAGACTGAGCTTCTGCGACTCGGCGAGATATGCCTCGCTCTGTCGCAGCTTCTCCTGCGCGCGCTTCGACTCCGTGATGTCGGTGACCGCTCCCACGAACTCGGGCACACCGCCGGGATCGAACCCAACATTCTGCAGAACGACATGCACGTGCTTGACGGTGCCGTTCGGCATGACGAGCCGGTGCTCAAAGTCGATGTTCGCCCCATCCCGGACGGCGGTGGCGATCGTCTCCTGCACGAGCGGCAAGTCGTCCGGGTGACAGCGGCTCAGGACCAAGTCCACCGTCGGCGTGACGGTGACTGGGTACTCCATGACGCGGTAGGTCTCCTCCGACCATGTGATTTCGCCGGTGGCCGTTTTCCACCACAGGCTACCAGTCAACGTCAGCCGCTGCGCTTGCGCCAGGAACGCTTCACTTCGCCTGAGCGCTGCCTCACTCCTCGCGCGGTCGATGGCGATGCTCGCGATGTGAGTGACCTGAGCGATCAACTCCTGCTGATCCGGTGAGGGGATGGACGGAGTGCGCCGGTAGATGCAGAAGGTGCCAAGCACGCGACCCTCGAGTGAGGAGATGGGCGTGCTCCACACCGATCTCAGGCCGTGGGCCAACACGTGGGCTCGATACGAGGACGTGTGCCAGTGCACGTCCGACTCGATGTCCTCCACGATCACCTGCGTCCTGCGAAGGGCCGCTATCCCGCACGGTGCCACGTCCAGGCGCACGGGCAGGCCCTCGACCGGGGCGAGGTAGCTCGCGGGAAGGGATGGCGCCACCGCGTTCTGAAACGTCGGACCGCTCCAATCAATTGGATACACGCCGGACAAGCAGTCGGCGGCAGCGGTTTCGAAGAACCTGCATAACGCGTGGAGGATCTCCGCGAGCGGCCGGCCCGATGCGACCATCTCCAGAAGTTGTTTCTCCCCGGCGAGCTGCATCTCGGCCCGCTTCCGGTCGTCGATGTCCAATGGGACAATGTGCCAGAGGACGATCCGGCCTTCCGCGTCTCGTATCGGCGACCCGTGTGTGTGAAACCAGCGGTACACGCCATCCGCACAGCGATTGCGACACTCGATGTCCAACGGCTCCCCGGCTGCTACCGCTCGATTCCACGCCTCGACCACGCCCGGAAGATCGTCAGGATGAATCAGGTCGGCGTTTCCCAGGTCCTTCAACTCGTCGAGCGGCTTACCGAAGTATTCCAGCTGCTGCCGATTTGCGAACAGAAGGCGGCCGGATGCGTCCATGAGCGCACTGAGCACGGGGAGCTCAGCGAGGACCGACCTGACGAGGTCGAAACCGCCGTCAGACAGCGCGGTCCAAACGGGTCCCGGGAGGGCATCGACGACGCGGGCGAGCTCGTTCTCCATCACTCTCCTGATGGGCCATCTCCATGAGATGATGACGATGATGATGAGTGGGTCAAGGCCTGGCCGTCGATCACACTTTGGTGTTGGTCCAGGTGGCCCGCGTGAGTGAAACGCGCCACGCTTACCAAGTCCTCACGGTACGCGTGGGTCTTCCTAGCCGCGCCGACGAAAACTTCGTACTCGGACCCAGGGTGCTGCCAGAGACATCACTCGCAAACCCTCGTCGCTGCGCATTGACGGTTCGAACGTCAGCCATGGGTCACGTCGACGGTCACGATAGCGCCACCATCATCGGAGGCGCCAATGACCGAACGAAGAATCAGCAGCGTGATGTCGATCCTGGTGCCCTCTCACAGTGTGCTGTCATGGGTGAGCGTTAGGCGTGCCGCCGAGATCGTTGCTACTCGATCCGCAGGCTCTGCTCCATCGCATAGCACTGGTCCCAGACAAAGACATCGAACGCGGCAAGCCTGGCCGACCACTTCGGGGTGAGGGTGTTCACACACTGCGCCGCGACCCGGTCGATGTAGTTGTCGAAGCCCGCCCAGGGATTGGCCGCATCCAGCGGGTTCAGGCCCGCGCCGGGTTTGGTGGTCGCCAGAGCGGTCGTTGCCGCCTGCTTCACGTCACCGTTGAACTCTGCCTGGGCCTCGACATCCGCGCGGGTTCCAGTACGCGCGACGTGGCCGCCAACCAGCGTGTCCCACTCGAGCGTTCGGATCTCTTCAACCTGCGCGAAATACCCGGGAATGTCCTGGGCGAGCGCGAATCGGCGCCACGGCATCCAGCCGGGGAAGACGACGTCGACGACCATCAGCACCCGCTGGGCCGGGGCGTAGATAAAGATGTTGCCCGGCTCGTGCGCGTTCCCGTGGTAGGAAAGCTCGAGCACCTGCGTGCCCACGCGTAGCGTGTACCGATCGGCGAACGTCACGGTCGGCAGCGGCCGGTTGGGGTCCGAGGCTCGCTTCAGCAACCGAGCGGTCTCGTCATGGGCAATGATGACGGGCTGCCCACCCAGCGCCTTCGTGCCGCCGATGTGGTCGATGTGCGAGTGGCTGTAAATGACGTGCGTGATCGGCTTGCTCGTAACCTCGGCGATGGCCTGCGGCAGGCGCGCTGAGTAGGCAGGGGGTGCATCGATCACGACGACGCCCTTGTCGTACAGCAGCAGCATCGACTGATAGGCATTGTCGGTGACCATATACAACCCGCCTCCCAGATCCTGCACGCGGTACCCTTTGGCGGGGTCGATTGCCGGTCCTCTGGCCGACGCCGGCACGTCGATGTATTTGCCGATCCTCTCCCCAATCGGGGCGACCGACGGCATCTGTGGGTATGGTTCTCCGGCTGCTCCGGGAACCTCGCGCGCATTGCGGGATGCCGCCCTGGTGTCGGCGACGCATGCGCCGAGCGTGAGGACTGACGAACCTAACGCGAGCATACGCAGCCGCCGCGCGTGGGCGGAGGCGTAGTGCACCCTCCGAGTGATGATCATCGTGACGATCATCCCAAATCGCTTGGACATGTAGTTCACCGGTATGAGCGCGGGTACGAGTGGCGTGGGTGCCATTGCGCCGAGCACTCGGAGCCGATCCTGCCGGAAACGAGTGGGCGATTCCACTGCACGACGGTATCGACTCATTGATCGGCGCGAGGCGGACGGCGCGCCCGTTAGGCGCGCCGTCGACCGGACTCAGTGCTATCGAAGCGATTTGAACGCCGCCCGCACCTCTCTCGCGAAGAGGTCTGGCTGTTCCCACGCCGCGAAATGGCCGCCTTTGTCGAGCCGATTGTAATAGATCAACTTGGGATAAGCCTGCTCCACCCAACTCCGCGGGGCTTGAACGACCTCGTCGGGGAACGCGCTGAACGCGACCGGGATGGCGACGTGTTTGGGGGCGAAGAACGCAGCCTTGTTCTCCCAATAAATACGCGCCGACGAGACTGCCGTGGTGGTCAGCCAGTAGAGCGTGATGTTGTCGAGGATATCGTCGCGCGTTAGGCCCTCGGCTTTTCCGTCGAACACGCGTGCGATCAGCGCGTAACTGTCCGCATCGTGGTCGAGGATCCAGGCGGCAAGGCCAACCGGCGAGTCCTCGATGCCGTACTGCGTCTGGGGGCGGTTCGCCATCTCGAGGGCGTAGCCGACGCCGTGCTGGTAGAAGAACGCCAGCTGATCAGTCGCGCGTCGTTCGTCGGCGGAGAGATCGGATGGCAGCGGGTTGCCGGTCTGGAGCGCCTTGTCGATCTCTGGTGGAACCACGAAAGGCCAGTTGAGGTGAATGCCGAGCAATCCCGGAGGCGCTTGCGTACCCATCACATCCGTGACCATCGCCCCCCAATCACCGCCTTGCGCCGCAAATCGCGTGTATCCGAGGCGCTTCATCAACTCGGTCCACGCGCGGGCGATGCGGGCAGGGTCCCAGCCGGTCGTGGTCGGCTTGCCGGAAAAGCCATAGCCGGGCAGCGACGGGATCACGACGTCAAAAGCGTCCGAGGCGCTCCCGCCATGGGCCGTTGGATTCGTTAGCGGATCGATGATCTTCAGCTGCTCGATGATGGAGCCGGGCCACCCGTGTGTGACGAGGAGCGGCAACGCATTGGGATGTTTCGAGCGGACATGAATGAAATGGATGTCCAGCCCGTCGATCGTGGTGACGAATTGCGGCAAAGCGTTCAGCTTTGCCTCGACCTTACGCCAGTCGTACCCAGTCGCCCAATAGCTGGCGAGCTTTTGAATCGTCGCGAGCTGCACGCCCTGCGACGCATCCGCGACGGGCTCCTTCCCGGGCCACCGGGTTGCCCGGACCCGTCGCCGGAGATCGCTGAGTGCCTCGTCCGATACATGGACCCTGAACGGTCGGATCGATGTATCTGCCGGGGCCATAGACGTCGCCGTTTCGTTAGGTCGCACGTCGGTGATCTGCATTGCTGGCATGGTTCTGCTCCGATTGAGTAAGTGGCGGGTGTCGCGGCTCACACTGGCGGTTTGGGCGTGTGCGAGCGCGGAGAGTGATGTACCGATGGCGAGGCCGAGAGCGCCGATGTAGACGAGACGCGCGGTGCCGTCTCGCACTCGCCCAGCGCGGCGAGCGGCGCTGCGGGTCTCGGTGGTCGCGTTCTTCATGCGCACCTCCAGAGGGGAGAGAGTTGTCCACGTCCGCATCCGCTTTGGCGGATGCCGTGTATCGAACGCGGAGTCAATGTCGGATGGTGGCAGCGGTCGATCCATTATCTGATGGTGTCCATCGATCGTTAGGCTCGCCGGTGGGTGCGACCCGCTCGCGAGCCAGCATCGATACATCGGTTGCGCGACTCATGGCGCTGGACGTTAGGCATCACCTTTCGGCAGTCACGATGGTGATCGTCGTCTCTTTACGCTCGGTGGCGGGGCGTCTCACTACGTCGAGCTCACTGAGACGGAAAGCGGGCACGGTGACCACCAGACCGCTCGAGCCCTGGCGGAACGGGCGTGCGAAGAATTCTCAGCTCTTCACCGAGCGTCGTTAGGCCGCTCTCAAGTTGCCGCGAAGCCTCCGCGACCTTCAGCGAGTGTGCGACGCTCCCTTAGGAATCGTGAACGTCACTGTCTTGGACTGGCCGGGGAAGCCGTTGTGGTCAGCGCCCACTAACTGGATCGTCACCTTATGCTGGCCGGGCGGCAGGTTGGCGATATCGATCGTGTTGTTGTCGCCGGCATCCGCCCACCACCAGGGCAGATCGTCGACGATGACGTGCAGATGCCCGATACGTGGAGATGCCTGGAGCGCGCCGCTCCCGAACACTGGCACGATGCGTACGTTCTCCACCCGGTACTGCGCCCAGAAAACGCCTTGGGCCAGCCCTTCGGGAAGCGGCGGATCCACGGTCAGCTTGGGTGCGGGTTCGTTCTTGATCGCGACGTACGGTGAAGCGCCGCGGATCTCCTTCGCGCTCTGCGCCAAGGCGGACGTGGCGAGCAGGGTGCCAGCCGCCGCTACGGCGACTGTCTTGATCACGATGGTCATGGTAGTTTCTCCTGTCGAGTAGTGCCTAACGCCGGGCGCATCGTCCATCCCCGACGCGCTACCGTAGCGACTTGAACGCCGCCCGCAGCTCCGTCGCGAACAGCTCCGGGTACTCCCACATCGCGAAATGGCCACCCCGATCCGCCTCATGGAAGTAGCTCAGCGTGGGGAAGGCTCGCCGCGCCCACGCCTCCTGGGCACGAATGACCTCGTCGGGGAACACCGTGATGGCGACCGGCACCTTGATCTCGGCAGTCTTCTGAGAGGCCGCACTGACGAGGCTCGAGGTGCGATTCTCCCAGTAGATCCTCGCGGCCGACGTCGCGGTGTTCGTCAGCCAATACAGCGAGAAGTCGTCCAGCACGTCGTCCCGCGTCGGTGACTGGTTGGGGTCCGCGCCGTAGGTCCATTTCGCGAACCCGCCGTGCACGAGCGTGAACCCGGCGAGGCCAGCGGGCGAGTCCGTCAGCCCGTAGCCGACGGCCTGCGGCCGCGCGCCCAGCATCGTTAGGTAGGAGAGGCCGCCGTTTTGGAGGTACATCGCAAAATCCCTGATGGCCGCGCGCTCCTTCTCGGAGAACGTGGATAGCGCGGACTGGTTGCCGCCGAGCGCGGCCTGCACTTCAGGTGTCAGTGCCGCAGGCAGGTTGGTATGGATGCCGAGCAGGCCCGCCGGCGCCTGCCGTCCCATCGCCTCGACGATGCCCGCGCCCCAGTCGCCGCCCTGGGCGACGTAGTGCGTGTAGCCCAGCCGCTTCATGAGCACGGCGAACGCATTACCGATGCGCTCGAGTCCCCACCCCGCCTCGGTCGGCCGCCCGGAGAAGCCGAAGCCCGGCAGCGACGGGATCACGACGTCGAAGGCGTCTTCGGCGCGGCCGCCGTATTTGGTCGGGTCGGTCAACGGACCGATGAGCTTGATCTGCTCGAAGACCGAGCCCGGCCACCCGTGCGCGATGAGCACGGGCATCGCGTTAGGGTGACGAGAGCGGACGTGGATGAAGTGAATGTCCAGGCCGTCGATCTTCGTCATGAACTGCGGGAAGGCATTGAGCTTCGCCTCACCTTTACGCCAGTCGTACTCCGTGCCCCAGTAGCGGACGAGCTCCCGGAGCTTCGCGAGCTCCACACCCTGCGACGCATCCGCGACGGTCTCCCTGTCGGGCCAGCGTGTCATTTGGAGTCGCCGGCGGAGGTCGGCGACGTCGGCGTCGGGCACATGCGCGCGGAAGGGGCGGATCGCGTCCTCGCCGGCGGCGTCGTGCGAGGCCGCGGCCGGAGCGGCGGTGTTGAGCTGCGTCACAGTAGGTTCCTTCGAGAGTATCGACTGGGTTCGAGGCCCCGCGCCGGTGGACTGCGCCGCGGCCAGCACTGGGGTAGTCACGGCCAACGTTAGGCCGAGTGCGCAGACGGAACGGCGGGTCGCGCTAGTCCAGGGGCGCGCGTCGTCAGCGCTGAGGCACCGACTGGTCCAAAGTTGAATCATGGTGGACTCCTCATGGAGAACGGTCCGCGGCGCGCATCCAATCGCTGGACGCAACGTCTATCGAGAGTGCGGAGACAATCTTCGGGGTTCGTCGCGACCAGCCCATTGCACGATGGTATTGGCCGACAAACTGGTCGACCTCGGCGCGGCCGGCGGCGAGCGGCGCCCGCGCTAGCGCCTAACGATGGAACGATACCATCGTGCAATCGCATCGACCTCGTGGAACTCTACATTGATTCGTCGGGCCCGAATGAATCGGGCGCGCGCATCGTCCGATGCGCGCGCCGGGTGCTGCTCTCGACCCGTCACCGTCACGTCAGGAGGTATCCGTGACCGCCACCGCAGTCCACAGCAGCGACGCGACCAACGAGGCGAGCGTTGCCAAATGCGATATGAAGCTCGAGGTCGTCGTCATCCCCGTCTCGGATGTCGACCGCGCCAAGGAGTTCTACGGAGGTCTCGGGTGGCGGCTCGACGCCGACTTCAGCGGCGGAGGCGGTCGTGTGGTTCAGTTCACACCTCCGGGCTCCCAGTGCTCGGTTCACTTCGGTACGAACCTAATGTCGGCCGCGCCCGGATCCGGCCAAAGCACGTTCCTGATCGTCTCCGACATCGAGGCTGCGCGTGAGAAGCTGATGACGCGCGGTGTTGCGGTCAGCGAGGTGTTCCACTTCAGCGGCTTCAACCGCGTCGACCCAAACGCACGGGTGAGCGGCCCCGCGCCGGACCGGCGCAGCTACGGGTCGTTCGTGTCGTTCAGCGACCCTGACGGCAACGGCTGGCTGGTGCAGGAAATCACGACGCGGTTACCGGGGCGCATGGATGCCGCTACGACTTCGTTCGGCTCGGCAAACGACCTGGCGAGCGCACTTCGGCGCGCAGCAGCGGCCCACGGCGAGCATGAGAAACGCATCGGGAAGGCAGACCCGGCATGGCCTGACTGGTACTCCAGCTACATGGTGGCGGAGCAAGCCGGTGAGGAACTGCCGACATGAGCGATTACGACGTGATCGTGGTCGGCGGCGGCTCGCCCGGGGAGCACTGCGCCGGTGTGCTGGCGGAGGGCGGCTTGCGCGTCGCGCTCGTCGAGCGTGAGCTTGTCGGCGGGGAGTGCTCGTACTGGGCGTGCATCCCGTCCAAGACTCTCCTACGTCCGGGAGAGGCGGCGCACGCCGCGAACGATGCCGCCGTACCCGCGAAGGTCGACATAGAAGCCGCGCTCGCGTGGCGCGACCTCATGGTTTCGAACTACTCCGACGCCGGCCAGGAGCGTTGGCTCGCCGAGCACGGCATCGATCTCCTACGGGGGCATGGACGGCTTGCCGGAACGGGCGTCGTGGACGTGAACGGCATCCGCTACACCGCGCGGGACATCGTCCTCGCCGCCGGCGCCGACCCGATCATTCCGCCAGTGCCCGGCCTTCGCGAGCTCGATGGGGTCTGGACGAACCGCGAAGTCACCGCAATGGTAGCGGTCCCGCGACGGCTGCTCATCCTCGGCGGGGGACCGGTGGGAGTCGAGATGGCGCAGGCCGTCCGCCGCCTCGGCGGAGAGGTGGCGCTCGTCGAGCAGGGCGACCACCTGCTCCCGCGAGAGCCGAGACCACTCGGCGAGGCGTTAGGCGCCGCGCTACGCCGCGACGGCATCGAGCTCGTCATGTATACGCCCGCGACCAGAGCCCGGCGCGACGGCTCCGACTACGTCGTCGAGCTCGAGGGCGGTCGCGAGCTGCGAGGCGACCACCTGCTCGTCGCGACGGGTCGGCGGGCGCGTGTGCAGGACCTTGGCCTGGAGACGCTGGGGGTGAGTGCCGACGCCCGCGGCATCCCGGTCGATGGCCGTCTTCGTGTGGCCGACCGTGTCTGGGCGATCGGCGACATCAACGGTATCTGGCAGCTGACCCACGTCGGGAAGTACCAGGGCGAAGTCGTGGCGGCGAACATCCTCGGCGAGCCACGCGAAGCCAACTACGATGCCGTGCCGCGGGTCGTCTTCACCGACCCGCAGGCAGCCGCGGTGGGCGCGACCGAGGCGCGCTTCAGTGCGACGGCCGCACTGAAAGACGCAGCGAAGACCGAAACCTTCACGCGCGCCTACGCCGAATCGAACGGCTTCCTCACGCTCCTGAGCGACGGGGAGCGCCTCACCGGTGCGTACGCGTTAGGTCCGGAAGCCGGAGAGTGGCTGCAGCAGGCGACGCTGGCCGTTCGTGCCCGCGTCCCGCTCGAGGTGCTGCGTGATACGATCCAGCCGTTCCCGACCTTCTCGGAGATCTTCGTCGACGCGCTGCGTACGCTTCGCGCGCAGATCGCGGCGGCGTCTCGGGTCGTCGGGGCAAGATCGGCTGCAACTACTGGCCGAGGAAGCACCAACAACACCTGGAGCTTGGCCGGGCCGACGTCGCAGTCCTGGTTGTACATCCCATGACGGACATCACGGTCACCGACGCGACGTTCGACATCGACGGCGGCCGTACCGTGGACGGGGCTGCCGTCATCCGTCCGGTCGGCGAGAGTCGATACCTACGTATCGCCGACACCAGCGTTCAATGGATTGCTGCTCGCGCGCGCCCGAAAGATTGTCGTCGGCAACTCGTTCGGGAGGTCTTAACGGACGGATCTCCTACGGCTTTCACGCCCGCGATCTTCAGCTCGTCATGGGGCAGGCACCGCGCGACGTCCTGGTACGATTTCGCGTGCTGCTCGATGGATGAGCGCGGGGCGGAGAGGGTCTATTCGGCACCGTGAGCTCGAGAGCAGAGGAGTCCGACAGCGAATCGTCGAGTCGTTAGGTGGTTCGTCGGGACCGACCAATACCATCGTGCAATACGCACCGTGGCGCGAATCCCAAGAAATTGGGCGCGTGGGAGAATAGGCAACTGCGCGACGTCACCCGCGTCGCCGTGGGGGCCCACACAGCAGGGCCCGTCTTCTCGATTCGATGCTCGTACCACACCCAGTCGGAGAAACGCCATGACACAGTCCAGCACGGTGGACGCGTCGCCTGCGATACCGGCGACTCGCGCGGCGGCGTCAGACACATCCATCCGCCCGTTCAGCGCGTACGTGCCCGACGCCGACGTCGCCGACCTCCGCCGGCGACTCGCAGCGACCCGTTGGCCCACCAAGGAGCTCGTCGAGGATCGGTCGCAGGGCGTGCAGCTGGAGACGCTGCGGGAGCTCGTCCGCTACTGGGGCACGGAGTACGATTGGCGCAGGTGCGAGGCACGACTGAACGCGCTGCCGCAGTTCACGACGAACATCGACGGGGTCGAGATCCACTTCATCCACGTCGGGTCCCGGCATGAGAAAGCGTTGCCGCTGATCATGACGCATGGCTGGCCCGGCTCGGTCATCGAGCTGCTGGAGA
>Ga0157380_10002332_pt1 | contig 12749 bp, 11 predicted proteins | sample S35metaG_FD_119757 | JGI IMG/M metagenome (GOLD analysis project Ga0157380, IMG submission 119757) | Switchgrass rhizosphere microbial communities from Kellogg Biological Station, Michigan, USA - S3-5 metaG | ecosystem: Host-associated > Plants > Roots > Rhizosphere > Soil | place: USA...
TGCCTCGCCTGTGATGGATCGCGATCGTCTCTACACCGTGGACAACAGCGCCATCGTCGGCGCGTTCGACCTGAAGACCGGCAAGGAGCTCTGGACGAAGCGGCTCGGGATTTCCGCCAAGGCGTCGCCAGTGCTGGCCGACGGAAAGCTCTACGTTGGAACGGAGGGAGGGAAGTTCTTCATCCTTCGTCCCACAGCTACCGGCGCGGACGTCCTGGATGAAGACTTGATTGGCAGCGCAGCCAATCCAGAGCCCATCGTCGCGTCTCCTGCCGTCGCAGGCGGGCGCATTTATGTGACGACCATGGCGCCGGGAGAGGTGATGGCGGGATCGGCCGGACATCTTTATGCGATCGGTCCAAGGACTCGTGCGCGTCCGAGCCCGGGTGGCGCCGTTGGATCCGTCATAGGCGGAACCGGTGACGCAACTGCCCCGGTTGCGCAGATCCAGGTTTTTCCGTATGAGGCGCTGCTCGATTCGGGCGGAAAGCAGTCGTTCAGCCTGAAGCTCTACGACGCCAAGGGCAATTTCCTTCGCAATGCTCCGGCAAGCGAGGCCCAGTGGACGCTCGATTTGATCGGCGGCACCATCGGTGCCGACGGGGTGTATGTCGCGCCAACCGGTGGCTCGGCAGGATTCGTCAAAGCCACAGTGAACGGCATCGCCAGCCAAGCCCGTGTGCGAGTGATTCCGCCGCTGCCATGGACGATCGATTTCGAGGGACTCAAGGCAGCGCCGATGTGGTGGACATCGAACTTGAAGGGCGTCCCCAACACCATCGACGGGGCCGGTGTGCTGGTTCGTCCGCGCGACGATACCGTGGGCCGGCGGACACGGTTTTTCATGGGTCGGCCCGACTGGTCGAACTACACGGTGGAAGCCGACGTGCGCGGCACCGAGATGCGTCGCCAGCGAGGAGACGTCGGCCTGATCAACCAGCGCTACGCGCTTGTGCTCTTCGGCAACGGCCAGCATCTGGAGATTCATCCGTGGCAGGCCGTTGAACAGATGACCGTGCGCGTGCCGTTCACCTGGGATCTGAACAAGTGGTATCGCATGAAGCTGCGCGTCGACACGCAAGCGAACGGCACCGTGCTCGTTCGCGGCAAGGTCTGGCCAACCGGCCAGGCGGAGCCCACAGCGTGGACGATTCAGAAAACCGATCGCATCGGACACGTCAAAGGATCGCCAGGCATTTACGGCGACGGCATCTCCGACGTCATGTTCGATAATTTGAAGGTGTACAAGAATCAGTAACCATGAAAGACATGAAAAACATGAAAAACGTGTTTCATGTGTTTCATGCTTTTCATGGTTGAAGCTTTCTTGATACGGGAGCACAGATGAATTTGAAGTGGATTGTCGTCGCAGCCGTCGCTGCGGCCATGCAGGTGTCTTCAACGGGCGGAAAAAAAGGCGTCGATGATTGGCCGATGTGGGGCGGATCGCCCGATCGCAACATGGTCTCGGATGCGACAGGCTTGCCGACCACGTGGGACGTCAAGACCGGCAAGAACGTCAAGTGGGTCGCGGCGCTTGGCTCGCAGAGTTACGGCAACCCGGTGGTCGGCGGCGGCGTGGTGCTCGTCGGCACGAACAACGAGAGTGTCCGCGATCCGAAACAGCCCGGTGATCGCGGCGTCGTGATGGCGTTTCGCGAGGCCACCGGCGAATTCATGTGGCAGGCGACGTTCGAAAAGCTGTCGTCCGGCCGCGCGAACGACTGGCCGTTTCAAGGCATTGCGTCCTCGCCGCTGATCGTCGGTGAAAAGGCGTATTTCATGTCCAACCGCGCGGTGCTCATGGCCGTGGACATCAACGGCTTCACCGATGGAGAGAACGACGGTCCGTACAAAGAGGAAAAACTGACGGGCAAGACCGACATGGACGTGTTGTGGATGCTCGACACGATGGAAGCCGTCGGCAACTTCCCGCACAACCTGGCGAACTCCTCGCCGACGTACTTCGACAATCTGATCTACATCTCGACGGGAAATGGCCAGGACGAGAGCCACGTCAACATTCCATCTCCCAAGGCGCCATCGATCGTCGCCGTGGACATGACGACGGGCGAGCCGGTGTGGGAAGACGCATCACCCGGCGACAAGATCCTGCACGGACAGTGGTCGACCCCGGCGGTGGGATCGATCGGGGGCGTCACGCAGGTCGTGCACGGACAGGGCGACGGCTGGGTGCGCGGCTACGAGGCGAAGTCGGGCAAGAAGTTGTGGGAGTTCGATACGAATCCGAAAGACTCCGTCTGGCCCAAGACCCGCAACGAAGTAATTGCGACGCCCGTGATTTACGGCGACGCCGTGTACATCGCCAACGGCCAGGACCCCGAGCACGGTGAGGGCATCGGCCACCTCTATGCGATCGACGCGACGAAGCGTGGCGACATCACCAAGAGCGGTCTGATCTGGCACTACGGTGCGCCGCAGCCGGATGCGATTCGTCGATCGATCTCAACGGCCTCGATCAAGGACGGCATCATCTATTACCCGGATTTCAGCGGATTCCTGCACGCGCTCGACCTCAAGACGGGCAAGGTCCTGTGGCGTCACGACATGTTCGCGGCGATGTGGAGCTCGACCATGGTCGCCGACGGCAAGGTGTATCTCGGCGACGAGGACGGCGACGTAATCGTGTTGCAGCATGGCCGCGAGTTCAAAAAGCTCGCCGAGAACGTGATGGACAGTTCGGTGTACTCGACGGTGATCACCGCCAAGGGCGTGCTCTACGTCATGACGCGCAACAACCTCTACGCAATTCAGGAGGGCGCTCAGCGGAAATGACACTGCTTCTGTTGCTGGTCCTGGCGTTCGCGCAGGCGCCGACGCCTTCCGCCAACTGGACACAGTTCCGCAATACTCCCGCACTCTCGGGCGTTGCGAGCTCGACGCTGCCTGTCAATCTCAAAGTGCTCTGGACGTACGACGCCTGCGGTGCCGTGGAGTCTTCTGCGGCCATCGTGAACGGAACAGTGTATGTGGGCTCGGCCTCTGGCGAACTTCACGCGATCGATCTTGCAACCGGCAAGGGCAAGTGGAAGTACCGCGCGGTATCGCAGGACTACGGAATTGGCGAGTCGTCGCCGGCTGTTGCGAATGGCGTCGTGTACATCGGCGATCTCACGGGAATCTTGCACGCGGTCGACGCCACGAGCGGCAAGGTCCGGTGGACGTTCAAGACGGGCGCGGAAATCAAGTCCTCACCAGTCATCGTCGGAACGCGCGTGCTGATTGGCTCGTACGACGGCAACCTGTACGGTCTCGATGCCGCAACCGGCAAGCAGGCGTGGAAGGTCGCCACTGAGAACTACGTCCATGCGACTCCGTCGATTTGGAACGGTGTCGCGTACTTCGGCGGCTGTGACGAGTACTTTCACGGCGTTCGGATCACAGACGGCACGGAAGTCGTGGACATGAGCACAGGCGCGTACACCGCGGCGTCGGCCGCGATCGCGGGCGGAATTGCGTACTACGGCACGTTCGCGAATGACGTCGTGGCGGTCGACATCGCTGCGAAGAAGGTCAAGTGGCGCTTCGAGGATCCTGACCGGCAGTTTCCGTTCTATTCTTCCGCGGCGTTGTCGAGCAATTTGATGGTGCTGGGCGGCCGTGACAAGACCGTGCGCGCGCTCGATATCGCCACCGGCAAGCCGCGATGGTCGTTTCTCACCCGTGCGCGTGTCGATTCCTCACCGGCGATCGCCGGCGACCGTGTGGTGATTGGCGGCGGCGACGGCAAGGTCTATGTTCTGGAGCTGTCGTCCGGCAAGAAAGTCTGGGAGTTCGAAGCTGGCGCAGGATTCACGGCTTCACCCGCGATCGCTGAAGGCCGTATCGTCATCGGCGATGCCGATGGCCGCGTGTATGGGGTCGGCGGATAGATCGGTCCGGGTGCCTTCGCTATCCCAAACTTGCACCCTCCGAACCCCAGTGGGCGAGGCGGACGACGGATCTCACGGAGACCGCGTGGCATAAGTCCTGCAGTCTCGTTCGCGATGACTCGCCTATGACACCACTTTTCTGGCTGACCGCGGTGGTACTTATCGTCGCTCTGGCGGCCTTCACCGGTATCAAGCCCAAGGGAGGCCGTCATGTTGCGCGCACTCAACTGATGGGTGTGGCACGCGTCGTCCTCGTTGTCACCGTACTCGCGTTGGCGTACCTGGCTTACCGTTCGGCGGGTTGGCAGCCGTAACCGCATGGCTCGCCGGATCCTCAAATGGAGCCTCGGCATCAGCCTCTGCGCCGGGATCGCTTTTCTCGTCGTGTCCTTCGTGCTCTTGCAACCGGAACGCCTGAAAGCGAGGCTTGACGCGGGCCTCACGAAACACATGAACCTGGACGTGGAGATCGGCGACCTTTCGGTTTCTCTCTTTCCGCGCCCGCAAGTGGTCGGGACCCAGCTGGTCTTGAGAGTCCCGAACCGCCCAGACCTTCCGCCGTTCGTCAGCATCGATCGCTTCCGGGTCGCAGTCGGACCACTCTCTGTTCTGCGCAAGCACGTGAACACCGTGCACGTCGATGGCTTGAGAATCGTCGTTCCGCCTGCGGGCGCCCGGCCAACCGCTGGAGGTTCGGCCGAGAAGTCGAAGGTCATCGTCGATCACCTGATTGCGCACGACGCGATCCTGACGTTCGTGCCCAAGACCACGAAACGACCGCCGCTCGTGTTTGAGATCCACAGTCTCAACGTGGACGACGTTGGCTTCGGCCTCGCGATGCCATTCGTGGTCGCGCTGACGAATCCCGTCCCGACCGGCCGGATTAACGCTTCTGGCACAGTCGGGCCCTGGCGGACTGACGACGGGGCGCTCACGAGCGTCTCAGGCCAGTACACCTTCACAGACGCCGATCTCGGCAGCATCAACGGGATTGGCGGCAAATTGAATTCGACGGGCCAGTTTCGAGGACATCTGGAGGCCATTGAAGTCGACGGCCAGGCAGAGGTTCCGGACTTCAGTCTCGACCTCGGCGGCAAGCCCGCACCGCTCTCGACAACATTCAAGGTGATGGTCGACGGGACCGATGGCGCTGTCGAACTCAAGCGCGTGGACGCGAAACTGGCAAGTACGGTGATGTCCGTGACCGGCGTCATCGCGAACCTGCCGGGACCAGGCCGGCGCGATGTCCAGCTCACTGTGAAAATAGCCGCGGGCCGCCTCGAGCACCTCCTGGCGCTGGCGATCGATGCGCCCCAGCCGGTCATGGTGGGCGCGGTGTCGCTCGAGACGCAGTTGTCGCTGCCGCCGGGTGCAACCAGGGTGCGAGATCGGATTGGACTCAAGGGCCGGTTCGGTTTGTCTCGGGCGAGCTTTACCGACGGCGGCGTGCAACAAAAAATCAAGGAGCTGAGTCGACGCAGTCAGGGAAAAACCGAAGACGAAATGCTGGGCAAGACCCTCACAAATCTACGTGGCGGATTCGCGCTCGGCGGCGGCACGCTGTCACTGACGAAGCTGGAGTTCGAAGTACCGGGCGCAGCCGTGGTGCTCGACGGCACCTACAATCTGTCGTCGACCCAATTCGACCTGCACGGCGTGTTGCGCATGCAGGCGAGTGCGTCGCAGGCGATGGGTGGGGTCAAGTCGATCTTCATCAAGCCGTTCAACTTCATATTTCGGAAGGAGGGTGCCGGCGCCGTGATCCCGATCCGAATCGCAGGGCCACGTACGGAACCCAAATTCACCATGGACTTCGGCAAAGTATTCAAACGAGGGAAGTAGCGCGCGTCCTCGCGCTACGCTCGCCGCGCGCCGAAACTTGTCGTAATGCAGAGGATTCCCGGCGCCCAGGCGACGAACCACGCGGCGAAATGCGCCAGGTAATCTCCCAAAGAGACAGCGCGCTCTCCCCAGAAGTACTCGAACATGAAGTAGAACGCCACGCCGCCGAGAATCGCGGCGGCGATTCCGCGCGCCAACGCTTCGCCCCACGAACGCGGTGACGCGCGCCTCAGCAAGCGCGCATCGCAGATCGCCAGGACGACCCACACAGCGCACCACGCGGCCACCATCGCGGTCACGTTCATGCCACGTCCGCTCATTGCGGCCGCGAGCGCGTAGTAGGCGAGCGCGCCGCCGATGCCAGCAAGAACGCCCGTGATTAATCCGGCGAGCACTCGACCAGAAAGCCATCCGAGTACGAGACCCACCGATCCGAGCAGCAGCGCGCCGTGCGCGGAGCCGGCAGTCGCTTCATTGCGCAGACCGATGGCGAACCAGAGGTGATCGCCGAACGTGGCGACCGCCGCGATGAAAACGATGCCGAGAATAACGCGAGACATGAACTTACTCCGGGAGTTGATCGCTCTTTGGTTCGGGTAGCCAGAAGCTGAGTAACAGCCCGCACACGTACACAAATGCCGCGACGATCGTCGCCGCCTTCGCAAGTGCCACATGGGGCGGACCAGGGAAGCTGCTCGTCAGCGTCGTTGTGACAAACGCGAATCCGGTACCGAGCATGCGGCCGCCGACGTTAGCCGCAAAACCCTCACCGGTGCCGCGCAGGTGCGTGGGATAGACCCGTGGCAAATAGTTGCCCCAGAAGCTGAATTGCGCGACGGTGAAGAAACCTGCGAAGAACATTCCGATCTTGAGCGTCGTGAGTGTGGAGTCGGGTGCCATCCAGAAGACGAGAGGCACGACGATGAGTCCAGGCACTTGAAAGATTCGCAGTAATCCGCGACGGCTGACGATGACGAGGAGCAGCATGGCGAGCAGCGTGCGACCGGCCAGGCCGCCGATCTCCTGCCACCACTGCACGCCCGCCGCCTGTTGCTGTTTCATCCTTTGGGTCTCGGCCCGCCACTGCGCGGCCCCTTGCGGATCCGCCGGCATCGGTCGCGCCGGCGCCAGCGTCGCCACTTCGGGTGTTGCCGGAACGATGCGCGGCATGTGCTGAATCGCGCCGAATGCCGCGCCGTACGACATGGCAAACATCAGCGTTGTCACGAGAGTGACCCTGCGGAGCTGGGGACTGAAAATCTCGGCCAGGCTCGGCCGGCGAAGCGTGCCGGCGATTTTCTTCTGCAGCCAGACTGGAGACTCCGGCAGGAAGGGCCGGATGAAGATCAATGGCAGCGCCGGAATCACGCCAGACATCAGCGTGTACCGCCACGCCTCATGGCCGCCGTAGATCGCCGGCAGCGTTGCGCCGTGGGTCAGTATCCACGCGTTCGCCGCAGTGACCAGGGCGCCGCCGATCGACGAGAACGCCTGCGTATATCCCAGCACGCGTTCGCGCTGTTTCGGGTCCGTGAAGAGCTCTGCCAGCCATGCCACGGCCGCGACGAATTCCACGCAGACGCCGATGAACGTGGTGCAGCGGAAGAACAGGAACTGCCAGATGTTCGTGCTGAAGCCCGCCGCGAACGCGGAGAACGCGTAGATCAGAATGCTCCAGGTCAGCACCCGGCGGCGGCCCAAACGATCTGTCAGGTACCCGCCGAGAAGTCCGAACGCTCCACCCGCGATCGCAGGGATCCACAGCAACATGCCGACCCAGTGGTTGTAGGCCTCCGTTCCTGGCTGGGCGCTCACGAGTTCTCGCAGGGCCGGCGCGATGATCAGCGGCAGCATCAAGAGCTCGTAGATGTCGAACGCGAATCCAATCGAGGCAATGACGCAAATCAGCCACTGCGTCGGCGTCAATCGAGAGGGCATGGGGGATTATAGGTTCGGCCGCGCGGCGGGACCGCCTATCAGGCCGGGCCGCACTCGCCATCGGACAAGCGCATCCATTCGGCCGATGTTGACGTCTAATGGGCCGATGTTTCCGCGCGTCGCCCATCGAGCCGGTGTTCCGGCTATCGCGATCATCGCACTCGCGTGGTTCCTGAACGGCTCGGCGTCCCGCGCTCAGTCGGGCCGGCTCATCCTCACACCGCTCCTGGATGACTACTCCGCGGGGCGATTCGACGCCGCCATGCGCGCCGTCAGCAATGCCGACGATGAAACAGTGTTCAGGCTTCTGGCGGACTTGCCGACCCACGGCCGTCGCTGGATCGATGCCACACCGGAAGACCGGCGTCGGCGTCTGCTCGTGGCGGCGTCACTGGTCGTGGAGGTCGAGCATGTCCTCATCGAGCGCGGCTTCTGGACCATGTCCTGGTCAGCTGACGGCCTCGATCTCTGCGAATTGCTGGCGAAGGTTGGATCGGACGGCCGCGGCACCGTCAATCAGTGCCTCCTCAACTGGGCCTACGCGTTGCTGACGGAACGCGGATTCGGTGACGGGGGCGAGCACGCGTGGGTACTTGCGGCGGCGGCGCTGATCGAAGGCGTTCACGACTGGCGTTTTCTCCATGTGCCTCCCGGTGCCAATCCACGGGACTTCGTGGTGCAAATCCGCCGCGACGGCCTGGGCGGCTCCATGCCAGACCGCTTTCTGCCGGCTGTTCGTGGTCTCGTCGATCGCGCCCTCGAGCGATTTCCGGATGACCCGGTGCTGAAGTTTCATGAGGCGCTCGCAGTAGCTTCGCGATTCAACGTCACGATCGAGGGAATGCGGTTTCCGTCCGATCCGATGACGAACCTGAACCTGGTCAATCCCGGAATAGTTCGTCTTGCGGCTCCGCCGCGCGAAGACGCCGTCGGCATGCTCGCTGCGCTTCGTACCGACCCGACGATTGGAGCCGAGGCGCGGCTGAGACTGGGTTACGTGTTGTGGGCCACCGGAAATGATTCCGAATCGCGCACGGAGCTCGAGGCCGCCGTGACCGCGACGGCCGATCCCGATCTCCGGTACCTCGCGCGGTTCCTGCTCGGATGGACCGCGATGACGCGCGATGACTTCACAGAAGCCAAGCGGCAGCTCGCGCTGGCACTCGAGATCCGGCCAGACTCGCAGTCGGCCGCGCTCGCGCTCGCGACGCTGCATCTGAAGGAAGGCGAGGCGACGCGGGCCTACGATCTTGCCGACGCGTCATTTGCCAAGCGGCCGAACGACGACGATCCGTGGCGGCTGTTTCTGGATGGCCACCATCCGTATCTGCCGGCTCTGATCGCGCAACTCAGGAGCAAGACGCGATGACGCCGGCGCGAAGGCGCGTGACAATCGTGGCCGTGGCCGCAGGGCTTGCGCTGTTCATGGAGCCCCGGGTCTTGAGACCCGCGGGCCCGGTGCAGCTTTCCGCGCAGCAAGTGCCCGTGTTCCGCGGGGGGACATCGACCGTGGCAGTGGCGGCGTCGGTCAGACGCGGTAATAACGTTGTCTTGAATCTCAACGCCGCGGACTTCGCACTCACCGACAACGGCGTTCCGCAGAAAGTCGATGCCGTTGCGATCGAAACCCTGTCGATCGATGTCTCGCTGTTTCTCGACACGAGCGGCAGCACCGCAGGAAAACTGGACGACATGAAGGCCGACATGCAGGAGATCGTCAAGCTCCTGCGACCGGGCGATCGTATCCAGCTGTTGACGATCGGCGACTCGGTCTATCAGTCGGTGCCGTGGGTTGAGGCCGGCTCGAAGCTCGATCTGTCATTCGGCGCGGTCGGGGGGATTTCGCTCATCCACGACGCCTTGATGTTCGCATTGCTGCACCGCGTCGACACCGGCCGCCGTCATCTCATCGTCGGCATGACCGATCGGCAAGACTGCGGCAGCGTGATTCCGTCCACGTTGCTGTTCGACCTGGCGGGACGATCGGAGTCCGTCATGCACCTGGTCGATTATTCAGGAGGCGGCGGGCGAGTGAACTACCGCGTGCGTCAGTGCACTCCGCGCGCGAGCAGGACCGGGGAGTCCCGAATCGTGGATGCGGCCGAGCGGACCGGCGGCGAGCTTCACCGGCAATCGAGAATCGCGCGCGCGTTCAAGACGATCTTCGATGACTTCCGTCAGAGCTACGTGCTGCGGTACACGCCGACGGGCGTCGACAAGCGCGGCTGGCACCCCATCGTCGTCACCGTTCCCGGAATCAAGGACGCCACGATCCGCGCACGGCAGGGTTATTACTCCGACTAGCTCCCGTCTGCGGCGCGACCAACCTTGCTCTTGACGGTCGCGGCCGTTTTGTCGCCTACTTCCGCCGGAGGTCTCATGAAACGGACCGTCGCGTTGACCGTTGCCCTCTCCTTCGTCACCGCCACATCCGCCTTCGCCCAGGGCCGGGCTCAGGCGCGTGTGGATTTCTCAGCCAAAGCCGCCGGCATCACGGCTGTCGCTCCCGTACCTGCAAAGACAGTTGAGCTCCGGAGGAATGCCGCGCAGCCGCCCAAGTCCGCCAAATCGTTTTTCAAGACTCCCTGGCCGTACGTGATCATCGGCGCCGTGATCGCCGGCGTCATCGTGGCGACTCAGGACAGCAGCGGCGGCGGCTACTAGCTGTCGGAAATGCGGTGCTATCCGCCTGCACTCGCGGAATGCACTGCGAGCCGCTCCAGTATCTGCTGAGGGATATCGACTGCTCGCATCGGCGCAGGGACTTTCTGCACACACGCCGCCGTCATCGTGCCCGTCGCGATGACGGTGTCGCCCCGGCTGACGGTGTGCGCATAAGTCAGCGATCGCCGTGAGAGTCCAGTCAGCCGGACGTGAACTTCGAATTCCTCTTCAAAGAGCAGCGGCGCCTTGAACTCAATCGCAACGGCAACGCGCGGAAACGCGATGATCGAGTCGCGCGGCACGATGCTGAGCCCAGCCTCCCGCCACAGCGCGTGCTCAGCCTCCTCCATGTAGCGCGCGATCCAACTGAAATGCACGACGCCGGCCAGATCGGTATCGGCAAACTGCACGCGCCGGCGATAGCGATACTCAGAAACGGGCACGGGGGGATATTAAGCGACTTGCGGTTCCGGGGTTCCGCGGTGCCGGGGTTCGCTTGTCGGGTTCCGGGTCCCGCCGGGGAGAGTCAAGCACCGAACTCCGGAGCTAGGAACCTCGAACTCCGGCACGCCGGAACCTCGAAACCCCGGAACCCTGTCTAAGCAGTCGTGACATCGATCTCTTTGCGCGGATTCGCTTTCTTGTATTCGTCCAGTGCCGTGAACAGCGGCGTGAGGTCCGTGAACACATTCCCGACCAGCGTGTCGACGATGAGTGAGTTCAGGTGCGGGTATACCTGCAGGAACTCGCGGAAGCTGAACGACAGATCGTAGAACGCGCGCACCAGATGGCGGAAGCTCACGACCGCCCGCCGCTGGCGCGCGTAGTAGTCGTCGAAGTGCGCGGCGTCAATCCGCCCGGTGGCGAGTCCCGCATGGATCGCATCGGCAGCCATTTCGCCGCTTTTCAGCGCCAAGAACACGCCGGTGGAAAAGAGCGGATCGAGAAACGCGAACGCGTCGCCGATGAGGCAGAAACCGTCGCCGCCGATGCGCTGGGAGTGGTACGAGTATTCGCCGGTGACGCGCACCGGCTCTACCTGCGTGCCGACCTTGATGTGATCGTGGATCCAGCGGCAGCCCTCGACCTCGCGGCGGAATATCTCGTCAGGATTGCGCGTGTCCCGGTACAGGTAACTCGGCTCGCCCACGACACCGACGCTGACGATATTGGAGTGCAGGGGGATGTACCAGAACCAGCCCTTGCTCGGCACGTACGCAACGGTCGTGGCGCCCTCGTCCAGGCCCGGGTCGCGCATGGCGCCTTCGAAGTAGCTCCACACGGCGATTTTGTTGAGATCGGCGTCTTTGTCTTTCCATCCGAACTTGCGTGAGAGCAGAGAATCGCGCCCGGTGGCGTCCACGACCACCTTCGCGCGGATCTCCTCGCCCTTCACGCCGTTCTTCGTGTCCGCGCGGACGCCGACCACGCGCGAGCCCTCCATCAGCACGTCACGCACTGCGACATGCTGCCGCAGCGTGACGCCCTTACTGACGGCGTTGTCGAGCAGCATCTGATCGAACTCGCTGCGCCAGACCTGCCAGGTCTGCGCGCATTCGTGCTTGATCGTCTGGAAGAAATAGAACGGCTGCGACACCTTGCCGGTAATCGAGACGAACTGCACGCTGTATTTCTTCGGATTGGCCGATTTCCGCAGCCAGTCGACGACGCCCAGCCGGTTGAGCGTGAACCACGTGTAGGGAATCAGCGATTCGCCGATGTGGTAACGCGGGAAAGGCTCGCGTTCGAGAAGCAACACGTTGTGTCCGTGCTCTGCGAGAAGTGCGCTTGCTGTGGATCCCGAGGGGCCGCCGCCGATGACGATTGCGTCGAATGACATGGAATATTGAAGATTGAGTATTGAATATTGACTATTGAATATTGGGAAACGAACGCGCCCTATGTGTAGCGGACGTTTCTGTGCTGTTCGAGAAAAAAGCGATGGAGCAGCATGTCCACTCGCAATAGGCCGTCGCGGGTGAGCGCGATGCGGTCGCCCGTGTCCGCCGCGAGATAGCCGTCCGCCTTGATTGATTCCCACGCGTGCGCGAAACGCTCGCGGACGTCGACGCCGAACTTCTGTGCGAAGTACGCGGGCCTGATGCTGCCGCGCTTGAGTTGGAGAACGGTCTCGCGGATGAGGCGCTCGTCGGCGTTGGGCCGGTACGCGCGGCCCAGCGGCAGCTCGCCGCGATCAACGGCTTCCGCGTAGGCCTCCCACGTGTCCACGTTCTGCATGTGCACGCCGTTCACGTGTCCGAACGACGCGACGCCGAGCGCCGCCAGGTCAGCGCCCTGCCAGAGCTGGTCGCGATACGCGAACTTCGTCCGCGATGGATCCTTTACTGCCGTGTACGCGGAGCCGACTGAATACCCCGCGGCTTCGAGTGCCTCGAACGCCTCGCGCACCCA
>Ga0157380_10002333_pt1 | contig 12748 bp, 10 predicted proteins | sample S35metaG_FD_119757 | JGI IMG/M metagenome (GOLD analysis project Ga0157380, IMG submission 119757) | Switchgrass rhizosphere microbial communities from Kellogg Biological Station, Michigan, USA - S3-5 metaG | ecosystem: Host-associated > Plants > Roots > Rhizosphere > Soil | place: USA...
AGTAGTCGGCGCTGACATTCCGTAGCGTGAGGTCTTCAGTGCCCTTGTGTGAAGTGATCCAGTCCCAGTCCTTCTCAGTTGTACCTGCGTTCACCACCAGAAGAAGATGGTCCGCTGCGAAACGATAGACAAGCAAATCATCAACGACAGTTCCTTCGAGAGTGGTCAGAGCCGAGTACTGCGCTTGACCGTCAATGAGTTTTGTAGCGTCGTTTGATGTGATTCGATTAACGAAGGGAATTGCGTCGGGACCTTTCACGTCGATCTCGCCCATATGCGAGACATCAAAGAGCCCGGAGTGTGTGCGAGTCCGCAGATGCTCCTCGACAGTGCCAGCGGGATATTGGACTGGCATGTCCCAGCCACCGAAGTCGACCATGCGCCCGCCCATGCGGCGATGTGCTTCGTTGAGCGGAGTCTTTTTTAGATCGACGGCCGGTGCTGTCAAGCGTGTCTCCGACGGATCGCAGTCTGGTTAATCCGCCAATCAGAAATTACTAAAATCGGTGTAAACCGCAAACTAACATGCGACTTGCGGTGCGTCAAGCGAGTGATGATGACGCGATGATCGTAGAGGTTTGGATGAGACATACATCGATCGGGCGGTGATAACTATGCGGTCTGAGAGTCTTCTTTTGGCAGAAACGAAAAAGGGGAAAGACTTCCGATCCTTCCCCTAATCGCTAAGTCAGTTGGAGTTTGTGCTCCAATCATGACGCTTTATGGCAATGCTTCGACGTTGACGAAGAAACGGAAGGTCCCGGCCTGCGCGATGGTGAGGACGAAATTGACATCGATTGATGCGCCCGCTGCCAGCGGAGCGGCCAACGTCACGGTGCCTGCGGAGAGACTGCTATTGAAACCGCCGCCCGCTGCTTGATTCGGCGGCGTCTCCAGAGTCAACCCCTGGAGGGTGATCGTACCGCCCCCGCAAGGCGAAGTTATAGCTGACGTCGTGGAAGTAATTGCGCGTAAGTCCGCCGTACCAACTGGCGCTGGAAATGTTGTCACATCGACGATTCGGAATCGCAGACGAGTTACAGCGCCACCCGTAGTGTTGGTGAACTTGCGACGAAGCTCGAGAGAGCCGGAGTTTCCGCTCCCGTTGCGAACTCGATTTGGGTCCGCTGAATTGGGCACGCAGGGAGCCACCAGCGAGGCCTTTATCGCGGAGTTCCGCTGTATCGGACTGGAGAGGTTCTCCGGACCGGGAGCTCCGAGTCGCGGGCCAGCGGGCGTTAAACTGGCCCCAGTATCGGCAAAGACAAAATCGTTTTGAGGAGTTGTCCCGGCGGTCTCAGGACCAGCGAAGTTATTATTGGTGTCTTGGGGAAGACCGCTCTTCAAGTTTCGGAAGAAGGAATACTCAAGGTTGGCAGTGGTAAGGGCCGGATAACCGGTACCCTCCTTGTACAGGCCATTGGGCTCGGTGGCGGATCCCACCGCATCGAGCCGGTTGAGGGCGTTGAAGCTCGCAGGATTTGAAGTATTGAACAACGCAATGCCGGCGTTGTCCGGAATATCCGTGGTGTAGGTTGCGTCTCCTGTAGCTGCTGTGCCGTTGCCGGCGGGGTATGTTGCGAGTGAATAACCGCCGGAGTTGACTCCGAGATAATGCCCACCTCCGGGAATCACGGTTCCGTTCGGAATCGTGAAACGAACGACACCATCCGAAGCCGCCAAAGCAAAACCTGAAGAGCCATCAAATGTGGCGACGAACAGCGGCAGGGTCGAGGGATTGTAAATCTCGACGAGTTCGTCGGTACTGCCGCCGGGTCCCCGCAATCGGAACTCGCTAATAAGTAGATCGCCCGGGACTGCGCTAGGTACGATTGCAATATCGTTCAGCGCTACGCCGCCACCAATCGTGCCAACCAGCGTTCCCGCTCCCGTCGTCAGGTTAACAGTGAACAATTGGCTTGTAGCAGCGGCTGGCGCAGTTAAAGAGGCAAACGCGGTGCTACTGACTCGTGAAATGTCAAAACCCAAGAGGTCGGAAGTATTGAAACCGAGAGGGCCAACGGTGTTAAGGGTTCCGTTATTTGGCGGGTTCTGAGTGACAAGAATGTCCAGATTGGAATCAATGTCGTAGAGCGTGGTCGTCGTAGCGCCGGAGAAATTATTGGTGTAAGCCGAACCCACAACACGTGGGTCGGCCCCAGTGTTAACGTCACCGGCCGCATAGGCGAGGTTCGTGTCGACTGCGGCAATCGCTCCGTTCAATGGATTCAAACGCAGGTTCTGGTTGGCCTCGCTCGTCACTCGGATCCGATCAACGGTGGGATTGAAGTCGAAACCGAAGGCAGTTCCATTCAAGAGGGTCGTGAACTGGGACCCGACAACGGTTGCTGCACCGGTGCTCAAGTTGATCGTGTAGAGACGACTGGTACTTCCTAATCCGTATAATTGTTTAGTCGCGGGTCGGAAATCGATTCCTAGTATTGTCTCCCCAGCCTGAAGTCCGGTGATCGCTACACTGCTTAGTATCGTGCCGGGTGCCCCGCTGTTGAAACCAATGAGAACGTTCGACGTGGTAACCCCGTAAATCAGTTCGGAGGGAAACGCTCCGTGAGGAGTCGGACGCTTGTTAACCGGCGACTTCGCTTTCTGGGCCAGCAGCGTCGTGGGTAAGCTCAAAACGATGAGTAGGAAAATAGCAACAACTGATCGTCGATTGAAATTTGGCGACATCACATTTTCCTCCCTGAAGTGACGAACGGAGTGTTCTTTGAAACTGCGCTCAAGTCTTCCGAGGCTCGCTGGCAATTAATTCGATCCCTGGCGTCAAGGACGAACTTAGGTTCAATAACTCAATTGGTGATCCTGCGTTGCGACAAGCGGGCAGAATCGGTTGATCAGCTGCGGAAGTTTCTTGGGGGATGAGTATGTTATTCCTGAAAGGTGGGGTGGGTCAACAAATCCGTTCGCGAGAGAGGATGGGAGGTTTTCCCCTTGAGAGGGCTCAGGTCAACCCTAAAAATTTCGTTCGCGCACGTCCACTTTCTGGACGGCGAAGACAACTCGCATCGTGTCTGGCCGACGATCCAATGAGGCAGGTACGAACGCCGCGTCCTGACGTAGTGCAAGTTCAAACTCGTTCAGCATGCGCTTGTTGCGCGGAGCATGAACGACGCCGGCCAAAGACGCAGATCCGTTGCTGAAGACATCGGCGACCACAATCATGTCGTCTGAGTACTGATTCTCATTTGGATGCGGTTGCGCATAGGAGCGTGTTAGCACAGCCAGCGCTCCCTTGGGATTCAAACTGGGTGACTGTTCGGCAAATGGCGCGCGGCTGGCGGCAAAATCCTCCGATGTCACCGGTTTCGTAATGTCGTGACCTACTGCGCCTGGAATCACGAAAACAGCGTTCGGCGTTGCAGCTTCGTGTAGAGCAATGAAGTGTGGTCTGAGCGCGGCAAACATCGCGACAAAGAGAATGACGGAAGCTAGTGAACCGACGCTGTAAGGCATCAGCCGTGGTTCAAGAAAACGGGAAACTCGTTGACCGAATGTCGGCGCAGGGCTCTGTCGTTGAGCAGCGGCCTCTGTCATGACGGCGTTTGAAATTGCCGTCTCGAGGTCGGGGGGTGGGATCGGTTGCGTGAGAGCTCCCAACCCACGACTGATCATACGCAGGGCAAACGCTTCATCGCGACAAACAGGACAACTATCAAGGTGCTCCTCTACTGCGACTCGAACCGGCAAAGTCAGTTCGTCGTCGATGTATAGGGAAAGCGACTGTCTTGTTTCTTCACACAACATAAAGGTATTTCCGATTTCCGATTTGCGATTGGCGATTGAAGCAAAGCTAGAACCGCGAGTTCTTCCAACTGGAAATTGGCAATCATCAATCGGCAATCTATTGGATGGCTCACCAACCCCGGCTGCTTCCGAAGTGGAAGCACCTCCGACTAAAGTCCAGGGCAAGAACTAACCGGCTGATTTGGAACGACACTGCGAACGGGTGTTGCTGGCCACGTTTTCAATTCGCCCTCATCCTCCGATTAGCTGCCGCCTTGTGCCCGCCGGCTTTTCACATCGACCCACTTGGCACCGAGTTGTTGTGAACCGGGGCTGGTCAGCCATCCTTCGATTTGCGATTGCCGATTGCCGATTTACGATTGGCAGGTTATGAAACGCACCTCATCTAATCGGCAATTGCCAATTGGCAATCGGCAATCGTGATTACAAAGATCCTTCCAACCGCTGACGTAACTCCTGGCGACCACGCGCCAATCTCGACTTAACCGTTCCGACATTAATTCCGAGAGTCTCCGCGATTTCTTCGTAAGTGAAACCTTCAATGTCGCGAAGGATCACTGTTTCGCGATACGAAAGACTCAAGCTCTGCAGGGCTCTTCGTAGCACTCGCTCGCGTTCATGCGACAGCGTCTCCTGTTCTGGGGAGCGTTCGCGTTCCGCTCTCAGGGTGTCAACCAGTGGTTGGTTTCCGTGAACACCCGCGGAATCGAGCGATACGGTCGAGTCACGCCGTCTACGTTTCCACCAGCGCCAGCGGTTACGAGCCTGGTTGATGGCAATCCGATAGATCCAGGTCCGGAGATCCGACTCGCCTCGAAAGCTCCCAATACTCTGAAACGCGCGAAGGAAAGTTTCCTGAGTCAAATCGCGTGCATCTTCGCTGTTTTCAGTCAGACGGTAGAGTAAGCCATAAACCTCGCCCGAGCGTTCGGCAATTAGAATCTCGAAGGCAGATGCTTCGCCCTGCTTCAATCTTTCAATGAACTGAGTCTCGCCAAAAGACCGCACCTCTTCGGGGGCTGCCGCTGCAACCTGCTCCAAATCCATTTGCCCGCGGAGGACTATTGGCTCTCCGTAGCTCACTGCTCACCCCCTTGAGCGGGAATCGGAGTAGCGAACGGCCTCGGCCTATTCCCGGACAGGCGACACCTTAGACACCAACTGTATTCGTAATGTTCCCTCAAAAATCTCATCAACTTCTTAGATGCGATATTTGTCATTCACTGCCAAAACACCCGCTTGACAATGTTTCGCGCCGCCCATTAGAGTGCTTGTTTCGCTTATCATACACCTTGAAGAACGCTGTCCACTATCAGGACTTGCGAGAGGAATCCAGTGGCACGATATAAGAAGAAACGCGCGCGCGAACTCCAGCACGATAAGTTTCGCGACACCACAATGGGCATGTTTGACCGCCTGGGAAACGTGCTCGAAGGCAAGGGAAAGCTCATACTTTACGTTATTGGCGGCGCCCTGGTTGTCGCGGTACTGGCAGGAGCCTGGGTGACGTGGAGTCGGCGTAAGACCGACGAAGCTCGCCGGGCAATGGGAAGGGCTATTGCGATCGCCAGTACGCCTGTGAGCGCTAATCCTCTCCCTGGATCATCCACCTCAAACTTTGCAACCGAGCAGGAACGGGCGCGAAAGGCCATTGAAGAGTTCGAAAAGGTCGCTGCCAAGTACGGTGATCCTTACCGCTCAGAAGCGCGTTATTTTGTCGCCACTAATCAACTATACGTAGAGCGCGAGAAGGGCATAAGTGAGTTGACCCAACTGGGGTCAAGCAGCCTTCCCGATGTTGCTGTACTGGCGAAGTTCGCTCTGGGCCAGGCAAAGGAAGCTGACGCGAAATACGACGAGGCGGCGCAGCTTTACAATCAGATTGCCAGTCTAAACAGTGTAATCGTCACTTCTGACGTAGCGAGAGTTCGTCTGGGAATGGTTTACCAGAAACAGGGCAAGACAAAAGAAGCTGCAGACACTTTCTTCCAGATCGCTGACGCTGCGCGAAAGGCGAAGGGCAAAGACGGTTTGCCGGTGCCCCTATCCGAGGCCGCTCGTGAAGCATCCCAGCAACTTCAGAAAATCGATCCGGAGCGATTCTCCCAACTTCCGTCAGAGGCGCCCGCGCTGAACCTCTAGACTCTGACTCAGACAAATCGGTCGGTTCCCAATTCCCAATCTAGCCAACCTTAGTCGCGCATGGACAATCTGGCTCACTCGCTCGTCGGACTGGCAGCTGCCAAAGCGGGGTTGGAAAGATTGTCACCGGGGGCGACCGCCGTCTGTTTGCTAGCGGCGAATGCGCCCGATTCAGACATTGTGGTCTTGCTGGTCACAGATCGCTGGACCTTCCTTCATTACCATCGACACATTACCCATTCTATTGTTGGGACCCTCACACTTGCGCTGAGCCTGCCACTCATCTTTTGGCTGGTTGATCGCCTGATAGCGCGACGGCGGTCACGACCGCCTGTTGTGAGACTGCGAGGCCTGATACTCGCTTCCGTCATCGTCAGTGCCACGCATCCGTTTCTTGATTGGACAAACAATTACGGAGTCCGTTTGCTACTGCCCTGGAGCTCCCAATGGTTTTACGGCGATTTGGTATTTATCGCCGATCCGTTTATCTGGCTGGTGCTTGGTGGAGCGGTGTTCCTCCTATCCTCGAAACTCAAGCTTCAACTTGCTCTTTGGTTCGTGCTGGCAACCATCCTGACCTACCTTGTGATGAGGGTCACTTCCCAACCGGGAATTGAAAACGCTCTCTTGCTCCGTGGGATATGGGTTGGATTCATCACTTGCTTCGTGATCGCCTTCAAGCTGGGAGCGGCAGAAAGGTGGGGACGAAAGATTGCCTGGGCAGCCTTTGCTGTGTTGATTTCCTATTGGATCGGTCTTGCTTTCATCCACGCTGCCGCGCTACGCGAAGTTCGCCGCGCGGGATTAGTGCTCGCCTCCCAGCATGGCGAAAGCGTGACCGACCTCGCGGCCATGCCCACCCTCGCTAATCCGCTTCATTGGCAGTCAGTGGTGGAAACCGATCAGGCAGCCTATCGTTTCGAGGTCTTCCTTCCGTCTGCAGCGCCTGACTTGTCTGGAGTTACACGCTACGAAAGGGCTGATACCTTCGAGTCGCGTTTTGTAGTCAAGGCTGTGCGGGATCGGCGCGCGCAAATCTTTTTGGGCTTCGCGCGGTTTCCCGTGTTCCAGGTAAAGGGCGCTGATTGCCTGAGCGAAACAATCGTGCAAATGGCTGACTTACGTTACACTCAACCTGGTTCTGCGCGGGGCAGTTTCGCCCTTGAATTACCGATCGAGTGTCCAACGACGACCGAGATGCAATCGCGTTAATGAATGAAACAACACAAATCGAAGCGTTGAAGTCGCTGGCGGAAGCCGCCGAAGCGCGCAAGGCGTCCGGACGTCGTATCTATCTTGCCAGCGTACGAGTTTCACCTGGAACGTATCTGGTAGTTTCGAGTGTGCTCACATTTGTAGCTGCGCTGCTGCTGAGATCGAACCGCGGGGGCTGGGCGTTGATTTCGCTCGTGGCCGCCTGGGGGCTGGTACCGGTGCTCGCACTTACCGATCGGATCGCTTTCGACGGCGCCGTACTTGTGCGACGCGGTCTGATGCCTCTCCTGCACCGGCTTGTTTCTGGACAGCGTCAACAATTATGCGTTGCGGATTTTGAGCGCGTCGATACGAATGCGGTGAGAACTCTCAGGCGTGGCGGGCGTGTGCGGTACCGCTACCGAAGTCAGATTGCCGGGAAGGGCGCCGACTTCGTACTCGCTTCTGGTGGCGCCGGCTACCGGCAGATGGTGCAGCAACTCTTTCCGCTAATCCATAACGACAAGTTGGATCTTCGCACCCGTGATCTAAGGGATTACCTCTGCGATCCGAAACTCCTGCGCGCTGAACTGCAGACGCTCCAACTGGCGTCCTCAGAGGTGTTGGAGAACGCCACAAGTGACATAAAACTTGGAGGCAAACGTGACGGGCCTCCTTCCGAAAGCGAAACGCACGAAGTCTCTGGTCCTGCTGTCGAGCGAGCTCAGATGTTGCGGCAACTCGGCAACAAATTGCGGATCGCAGGTCGTCTCAAAGAAGCGGGCGAAGCTTTCAGGCGAGCTCTCATAGTTCTGCCTCACGATGGTTGGCTCATATTCGACTTTGCCCGGCTGTTGCGTTCTCAGGCTAGCGCTTTGGGCGACGCGGATCTTTTGGCGCGAGCACGCGCTGCATTGCGGCTTTCCTCGATGCGTGCCGATGAAGACGCGACTTTGCTGGCGCTCATTGGCGAGAGTTTTCTCGAATACAACGACGCAGCTCGTGCTGAAAGAACCTTCCAACGCGCCATTGAGAGTCAGCCGACGAGTTATCGTGCCCGTCTCGGGCTCGCAGATGTGGCCCTAAGAAATGGCAAGCTGGCACATGTAATACATCAGTATCGCGACGCTGCTGCAGCCACTGGTGAAAAAGCCTTGAGCAGGTTTGCCAAGCGCGAAGCGGAGTATTACGTCCGGCTCAACGATGATGACGACTATCTCTCCGCTGAGCTTCGTCGAATCAACTGGCTGCAGACGTTTTCTCACATGCGACGACTGGCTGCTCGTGTGACGAATGCCAGTATCCTGCTCGCTCTTATTGGTCCATATCTGAATCCATTGGTGGCTAGCATGGGCTGGGCACTCGCTTCTTCCTCTCTCGTTGCCTGGCTCCTGGGAATCCTCAGCACAAAGCTTCTCGCTCAACGCCACCGGAACGCCGATTAGCGAACTCCACAATGAAAAGAAAAGCAGGAGTCTCAAGACTCCTGCCTTTGTTTTCTTCCGATGATGTGGGCCCTTCGGAGTGCCGGAAATGCCGGGCCTTATACGGAAGGTTTTGAGCGGCCAGCCGCGGGTTTCTTTTCGGCCTTCTTCGCCGTTGTGGCCGCTGCCGTGCGAGCCTTTGGCTGAGTGCTGCCCGCCTCTGAAGGAACAATCGTTCGAGACTGCTGCTCGCTCAGCGAGGCGACCGCAGACGTGCTCGATGGCTCCGGACTCAGCAGCGCGTCCCAACGATAACGCGATCGTTGGCGTGGTTCTGCCAGTCGTCGGAACACAAGGTCAGCTACCGCGCCAACCACCCAGTTGTGATAGAACTCGCCGACCGATGCCAGCTCGGCATCAGGCGCCGGATTCATAAAGTCGATGGCATAAGGAATCCCATCCTTGATTGCAAACTCAACTGTGTTCAGATCGTAACCGAGCGCAGTGCAGAGCGTGCGCACGTCTCTCGTGACCCGATCTTTCAGTGCGGGAGCAAGGTACTCGGGATTGTGAATGTACTGCTCACCGGAAAGATAAGGCTTGCGTGGATCGTAGGCCATAATCATCACTTCCTGCTGGCCCACGCAATAACAGCGAACGAACTGATCGAAATCAACAGCGGCCTGCAAAGTCATGCAGAGAGTGCCCGTCTGATCATATTCCAGCCAGAGCTCTTCGATTGAGTTGATCTTTGAAACGTTCTTCCAGCCGCCGCCGTCGAATGGTTTGAGAAAGGCTGGGAGACCGACGTAGTCAATGATGCCTTGCCAGTCCAGCGGGAATTCGAGGTTGCGCAGACTCTCGCTGACGATGCCTTTGATGTAATCCTTCTGTGGAAGCAGCACGGTCTTCGGAACCGCTACGCCCAATTTCGGCGCCAGGGAGTAGTTGAAGAACTTGTCGTCTGCAGACCACCAAAATGGGTTATTGATCACAATGGTCCCTTCCAGGGCCATGCGTTTGAGCGTAGCGCGATAAAAAGGAACCTCGTGCGAGATCCGATCTACGACGACGTCATACTTCGGTGGGTCGTCGTGACGAATGCCGCCGAGCGTTATGAAATCGGCGATCGTGTCGCCTTTTCCACGCTCATTAATTGTCTTAATCAGAGCTTCCGGGAACGTCTTTTCACGTCCCACCAAAATCCCAACTCGGTTCATGGTCAGTATCCTTTCAGTAACAGAAATGCCTTACGTTATGCGTAGCAATATTGTGCAAGGGGTAAAACCGGACGCACAGTTAATTATGTTCGCGGGGTTGGAAAGAACGGAAAATACGCCCTCGGAAGAGGCATTGTCAAATGCAGGATTAGAGCAGCGGGCATCCGAATCCTCTCTAAAACGCATCAATTGACTGGGCAAACGAGCGTTACGTTCGTCTCTTCCGGCCCGAGATGCGATACAGCGGACCAGGTTCGAAGAGACTACAGGTAAACGTCTTTGCCTTTTGCTTATGGTAGAATCCGCCGCTGACAAAAGTGCTTTCCCCGTTTGACGAATAACAAACATCCTCGGTAAGGGAGACTGATTCTTGCTCCGACTATTTTCTGCAGCTCTGGTTTTTTGCGCTTTCCTGCTCGGCATAGCCGCCTATAACACTTCAAACGGCGCCTCAGCAGTCAGTCAGCAAGGACAAACCAATACCGCCAAACCAACGCCAACCCCGACGCCGGCAAAGATTGTTGATAAGAACGCAAAGAACTACACCGCTGAACAAGTCGCCGAGTCGGCGATTTTCATCTATGGGTCGCGCGCGGTGCTCGAGCAAATTCGTCGCAACGGAATTGAGCGCGGACGAATTACTCGCAACATGACCGACGGCAAGGTCGAAGAAGCAACCTACGAGCGGGTTTTTATCCGGGGTGAAAGTCCGGACAAAGATCGCATTCGCCTGGACCAAAAGATGCCGACATTGGAATACTCGTTAGTGTTCGGTGAAGGCCGTCTGTGGGGCCTTATCAACGGCGCAGCGTTCACCCCGCGACAAGACGCAGCCGCAGCCTTCCTTTCTCAGCACCGTCACAGTATCGAGGCGCTTCTCCGATACAAGGAGAGCGGTGCGACCTTGAAACTTATCGGGAAGGACAAGCAGAAAGGTTTGGATCTTTACGTTTTGGAACTGATCGACAAGGATCAAGTAACTACGCGCTATTACTTGAGCTCAAAGACTCTTCATATCTTATGGCTTGAATACGAGGAGCCCATTGCTGGCGGCATTGCCACGAAGTTCACCAAACGGTTCGCGGATTACCGCTATGCACAGAGTACGCTCGTCCCCTTCCGCACGGTCTTGACGGAGGACGGCAAGCAGACTCAGGAGACTCGCATTCTCACTGTGACGTTCGGCGTAAAGGTGGACGAAGCCCTCTTTAAGAACCCCTCAGCCTGATCCGCCACTCCCAATCCACCGTCAATTCCGCCTTCCGTCTCACCTTAGTTTTTGGAACTTGAGGTTTGCCCGGGCGTGTACCCTGCGGGCAGTCGTCTGTACGGGGTTATAATCTGCGTCCAGAGGCCGCCAGCGTCAGGACGAGAGCCAGTTCTAAGGAAGACGTACTCGTGATTGCGCGTGAGAGCCTACCCACCTTAATGGAGACACTGAGTTCCATTGACGAGCTGAGTTTTCCTACCGCCGTGCGGCAGGACGCAATCTCTGATTCGACGTCGGATCATGCGCTGCTTGAAGCGACGCGGACTGGCGACGAGGATGCGTTTGCCGAATTGGTGGGTCGCTATCGCAATCAGCTGACTGGATATATCTACCGGATGACGAATGACTACGACGGCGCAGTCGATCTGGCTCAGGAAACATTTGTCAGGTTATATCGCGCGGTTGATCGCTATCAAACCAGCCACGCGTTTTCGACTTATCTTTACCGGATAGCGACGAACCTGGCGATCAGTGAGCTTCGTAAACGTAAGCGCCGTCGCCTGGTTTCGTTGACTGGTTTCTTCCAGACGACTGAGCGGGGCGAAGCGCGAGAGTTTGATCCCGCTGATGAGAGGCCGCTGCCGGATCGTGAACTCGTAGATACTGAACGACGGAGGGCGGTGCAACGGGCGATTGGCACGTTGCCGGAAAAATACAGGGCGCCATTAATCCTTCGAGACGTGGAAGGTCGCAGCTACGAGGAGATTGCGCGCATCTTACAAACCAGTGAAGGCACGGTGAAGTCGCGTATTAGTCGGGCCCGCGACTTCCTGCGCGAGAAAATGAAAATCTATTTTTGAGATGGGGGCATCATGAACGGAGTCGATTGCAAATCGGTATGTCGAGAAATCGATGAACTTAATCGGGACGAACACGCAGGTGTGATGATCCTCGCGCACGTCAAAACGTGTGCGCAGTGTCGGACCTTCTACAACGACCGCTTCCGTTTGCGAGAACTGGTCGCTGAGTTGCCGGCTATCTCTGCGCCAGCCGACTTCGACTTTCGTCTGCGGGCAAAACTGGCGAGCGCAAAGGGAAGCCCTCTAACTTCCCCGCGGATGTTTGGGTTCAGTATCCCTTCCGTTGCACTGGCGACGATCGCCCTGCTGGTAGGGGCCGGTCTTTCGGTGCGAGTGTTGACAGGAAGTGGTAATCAGTCTGATGTTGCAGTCACTGAAACATCGCGGGCCAACGAAGCAATGACAACCAAAACGCCATCGACTTCACCAGAGGCAGTTACTCCCGAGACTAAGCCAACCGATTCGACGGCTGATACGACAGCACTGAGTTCGCAACCAAACGTAGGTTCGAAGCCGAGAGTAATTGTGAAGGCTGAGAATCGAAGACGAGCGGGCGGAAGATATCCGGTTCAACAGTTCGTCAGACGGGAGAATCCACTGGCCGGAACCGAAACGGCGTCGGTGTTTCCGCTTGAGTCTTCCGAGCCTTTGCGAGTTTCGGTGGACTACGCGGCTGGAGGCTCGCGGACGATCTCAGTACCAACTCTGAGCTTTGGTTCGCAAGAGGTGGTTTCTCGTGGGGGATCGCCGATGATGAAGACCTCGGCACGAACAGTCTGGTAGTAGGAGAATTCAGCTCAAGATTAGGAAATGAATTCAAGGTTGCAATGGAACTAAAACCTCAAAAGAGTTTTCAGATCGTTTTTCTGACGGTTGCGATTGCGGCGGCTGTTGTAAGCACATCGGCGCAGGTATCAACGACTCCACCTCCGC
>Ga0157380_10002334_pt1 | contig 12746 bp, 11 predicted proteins | sample S35metaG_FD_119757 | JGI IMG/M metagenome (GOLD analysis project Ga0157380, IMG submission 119757) | Switchgrass rhizosphere microbial communities from Kellogg Biological Station, Michigan, USA - S3-5 metaG | ecosystem: Host-associated > Plants > Roots > Rhizosphere > Soil | place: USA...
CCGCGCGGCGCCTCGAGTGGGTCACTGGCCTGCTGGCCCTTGCCTACCTCGGCTCGCGGCTGCCGGGGCCGTTCGCGGCCCTCGACAACCTGTCGAATTTCCCGTTCCACTTCGCCGTGGCGTTCCTCGCCTGCGCGATGGCGCTCGCGCTGCGCGGCCGGCGCCTCGCCGCGCTCGCCGCGGCTGCCGCGGCGCTGCTGCCAATCGCGCAGGTGGCGCCCTGGTACTTCGGGCGCGAGCCGGCACCGTCTGGCGCCGCCCCCCCGGTCAAGCTGCTGGTGGCGAACGTCTATTACGGCAACCGCGAGTACGGACGCATCCAGCGCCTGATCGCGCGGGAGGACCCGGATGTGGTCGGGCTGGTCGAGGTCGACCTCGACTGGCTGCGCAATCTCGCCAAGCTGCGCGCGCGCTATCCGAACTTTTACGAGGTGCCGGACGAGCGCTATGTCGGCATCGGGCTCTACAGCAGGCTGCCGCTCGCGAATGCCCGCACGCTGCTTCTGCCGGGTTCCGGGTTGCCGGCGATTGCCGCGACCGTCACGACGCCGGGCGGCGACGTGGAATTCATCCTCGTCCACCTGCCGTCGCCGACCGATGCGGCGCTCGTGCGCCGGCGCGACCACCAGGCAGCCATGCTCGCGCACCACGTGCGCGCGCTGGCGAGGCCGACGGTGGTCGCGGGCGACTTCAACATGACGATGTGGAGCCGCGGCTATCGCCCGCTCGTGGAGGTCGGCGGCCTCGCCAATGCGCGCGCCGGGCACGGCGCCGCGCCCTCCTGGCCGGCGTTGTGGCGCCTCGGCATCCCGATCGACCACATCCTCGCGACGGACGGCGTGCGGCTGTCCGACTTCCGCGTGCTACCGGGCGTCGGCTCGGATCACCTGCCGATCTCCGCCGACTTCCGACTGGGGCGCAGTCGATGAAAACCTGCCCTGGGCCGCCGGAATTGCGCGGCCGGAAGCTGGACTTGCGCGACCATCGACGTTACCGTCAGCGACATTCATGAATTCGCTCGACCAGGACGCGCTGCGCCAGGCACTCGGGCAGTTCGCGACGGGCGTCACGATCGTCACGACGCCCGGGCTCGATGGCAATCCGGTCGGCGTCACGGCCAACAGCTTCAACTCGGTCTCGCTCAATCCGCCGATGGTCCTCTGGTCCCTGGCCGCATCGGCGTATTCACGAAGCTCGTTCGAGGCCGCCGATCACTTCTGCATCCACGTGCTGACCGCGGCACAGGAACCGCTGTCGCGCAAGTTCGCGATGCAGGGCAGCGACAAGTTCAGCGAGCTGCGCTGGGTTCGCGGCCTCGGCTCGGTCCCCCTGCTCGAGGAGTATGTGGCCCGCTTTCAGTGCCGCAAGGCGCACCAGTTCCCGGTGGGCGACCATGTCGTGTTCGTCGGGGAAGTCGTCGATTTCAGCCGCTCCGATTCGCGCCCGCTCGTTTTCCACGGCGGCCGCTATGCGATAGCCGAGCGCCGCAAGATGGAGAGGATCGCGCGCGAGCTGGGCGAGGAAGAGCCGGAACCGGGCGACCGCCGCAAGAAAGGGAATCCCCCGCCATAACGCCGAGCAATCTCCCCGACCCCGTCGAGCGCACCTCCGGGCCGCGAGCGGCGCCTGGCGCGCCGCAGGCGGCCGAGCCCGCGGTCGGCGTAACCCGCCGCGCGATCGCATGGAGCCTGGTCGGTACCGCGCTCGGCATCGCGCTGCTCTACGTCGCGACGCGCCAGGTCGATGCGCACGACCTGCTCATTGCACTCGACACCATGTCCTGGCCGTGGGCCGGTGCAGTCCTGGCAGCGACCCTCGCCTTCTGCGCCGTTAAGGCGTGGCGCTGGCGGCTCCTGCTCGGCATGCATTCCCGGGTCAGCTTCCGGGAGTTGCACGCCGCCGTGTACCTCGGACTCGCGGTCAATTTCCTGATTTCGCACGTCGGCGAAGTGCTGCGCGCGGCCGCCGTGGCCAGGCGAAATGGGCTGGCAGTCGCCACCGTGTTCGCCTCGGTCGTGATCGAGCGCGCGCTCGATTTCACGGCGATTCTCGCGCTGCTCGGGATCGTCGCGGTCGCAGGCGCCGGCTTGCCGCCTGCGGTCAGTGCCGCTGCCGTGATGAGCGCGGGGCTGGCGGCCATCTCCGTCGCCGTCCTCTTCTTGCTGCTGCATCCGCCCGAATGGTCGGTACAGTTCGCCGGGCGACTCGGCGGCCGCCTGCGGCCCAAGACTCGGGAGCGCCTCGGGCGCCAGGCCGCGCGTTTCCGGGCTGGCCTCGCGCCGCTCATGAAGCCCCGGCTGATGACCGGCGCCCTGCTGGCCTCGGCGATACAGTGGGGCCTCGTCATCGCCGCGATCTGGGCGAGCGGCCTTGCGGTCACGGGCACGGTGTCGCCGATGGCTGCTATTGTGACGTTCGTACTGATCATCCTCGGCCTGACGCTGCCAAACTCGCCGCTCCAGATTGGCACGACGCAGCTCGCATTCGTGGTTGGGCTCGGGATCGACGATGTGGCGGAAAGCGACGCAATCGTCGCATCGCTCGTATACACGTCGTTCCTGATCCTGCCGGTCCTGCTGGCCGGGGCGGTCGTGATGCTCCGACAGGCAAGGGTGATGCGCTGATGGAACTGGCCGAGACACGCGCAGTGATGGCGGCTCCCACCCTGATGCTGGTCTGCCCGGTCTGCAGTTCGGACTCGGCCGACACGCTCGGCGTCGCCGGCGGCGGCAAAGGCGAGCCCGACGCGTCCGTCATCATGCGCTGCGAAGCGTGCGAGTCCGTCTACCTGACTCCGCCGAGAAGCCCGCAATCTGCCAGCCAGGAGCGCGAATCCCAGCGGATTTCGAGCGCCAGCCAGCTGCGCCGATGGACGCGCGGCCGTGCCGATGCAGCCCGCACGGCACGCATCACGTCTTCGGGGGAACTGCCGGCGAGCGGGAGTTACGACTGCATCGCGCTCGACTTTGCCCTCGAGTGCGCACGTGATCCCGGGGAAATGCTGGGCGCGGCAGCGAAGTTGCTGTCCCCGGACGGGCGCGTTTTCGTGATTGCGGGCAATGCACGCTCCTCATGCTTCGCTGTCTTCGGGGGCCGACACTGGAGCGGCTATGCTTCCGGCGGCGTCCGGCAACAGCTGACCGCCCGGTCCATCACACAGCTTTGCGCCGCAACGAACCTGCACGCGAGCCGCGTATCCAGCCGATTCGCCGCCACGGCCTGGCTCGATTCCGCACGCTCCTGGCTTCGCGACTGGGGAGCCGGCAGCGGTCTCGCCGCCGTGCTGGCCGGACGCTGGCCGGTTCCGGTCATCGTCGCGGGCGCCCTGGAGGCATTTGCCGTTCTCCGGGGCCGCGGCACCGTCCTGGTCGCCGAACTGGTGCGCGCATGACCGCGCCGGTCGCGATTCTCGCCGCCGGGATCGCTGGACTGACCGCGGCCAACGACCTGCACCGACGGGGAGTTCCCGTGCAGGTCTTCGAGGCCGGCAAGGCGATCGCCGGGATGGCGCACAGCGTCAAGGACGAACGCGGATTCACCTACGACTTCGGTGCGCACCTCATCACCAACCGCCTCGCCGCCGCGCTCGGCGTCACGCGCAATTGCCACACCGTCACGCGCTACGGCGAAACCGTCTACCTGGGCGGACGCACCTATGGATTTCCATTCGGGCTCCTGCGCTCTCCGTCATTCGTGGCGAGCGCGCTGGCGAGCCGCCTGTCGCCCGGCCGGCATCGCCGCGTCGCGTCTGCGGCGGACTGGTACCGGGCCAACTTCGGAAAGCGGATGGCGGAGACCGTGGCCATACCGCTCGTCGAAGCCTGGTCAGGCGTATCCGCGGACGAGCTTTCCGCGGCGGTGATCCCTCCACACGTCGATCGCGGCATGTTGAACGTGCTGCTGCTCAAGCTCTCCGGCTGGGCCAGCGGTCGCGCGGTCGCCAACGGCTTTTCGCGCGTAAAGGCCGAAAGCCCCCATGTGTGGCACGTCTACCCGAATGGCGGCGTGGTCGAGCTGTGCCAGCAACTCGCGATCGGGCTCGAGCAGCAGATCACGGTCGGCACGCGCGTCGAGGCCATCCTGGTCGAGGGCGGGCGCGCACGCGGCGTCAGGGTGGGCGGCCGCGAGGTCGAGGCATCGGCAGTCATCAGCACGGCCCCCCTGAACGTGTTGCCGAAGCTGGTCGAAGGCACGAACGCGCTCGACCACCTCAGGCGTTTCCGCTACCGCCCGATGGTGCTCGGAAGCCTGCGGTTCCACGGGCGCCCGCTGCTGCCCGCCGTAACCACGTGGGTGCCGGAAAAAAAGCACCCGTTCTTCCGCCTGACGGAAGTGCCCCAGTCCGTTCCATGGCTCGCGCCGGCCGGGATGACCCTGATCAATGTCGACATTGGCTGCGAGACGGACAGCGACTACTACAAGATGTCCGACGACGCGATCGGCGAGCTGTGCGTCGAGCACCTCGAGGAGATGTTTCCCGGCGCGCGCCGCCGCTACGACGGCTGCAGATTCGCGCGCACGCCGGTCGGTTATCCGGTCTACCTGCGGGAATACGAGGAAGACCGGTCGGCGCTCGAATCCGGCATGCCGGTCGAGGGCCTCTACTCGGTAGGACGCAACGGGGAATTTGCGCACATCTTGATGGAAGACATCTACTGGCGCACCCTAGCGCGGATGCGCGAGTTGCGCGCCTGGCTTGCGACGTCGCGACATTGACGAGGACATGACGCATGGGCGATGCCATCACCTCCGGAAAAGCCGGCGCCACGACGGGCGAGGCCGCACTGCAGCTCGAACGGAGTTACTGGGAGAGCTACCAGGATTACGACTGGTCCTCCGACGAGACCAAGGCGCAGGCGATCTCGCGCATACCGCGCCTCGATGGCGACATCCTCGAGATTTGCGTAGGCGGCGGCGCGTTTGCGCGCAGGATCCCGCGAACGTACCGGTCGTACACGGGCCTCGACCTGTCGCAGTCCCTGCTCAACGCGCTGAAGTCCCGCATGCCGCATGTCAACGCGGTTCACGGCGACGCCCAGGACCTGCCCTTCGAGGACGCCACGTACGACGCGGTGCTGGTCTTTTCCGGGCTGCACCACCTGCCCCGGTTCGAAAAGACGCTCGCGGACTCGTATCGCATCCTGCGGCCGGGCGGCTGCTTCTTCTGCTTTGAGCCGAACGACAGGGCCTGGTACCGGGCGCCGATGCGCTACCTCCGCAGCAAGAAATGGGTGCGCGACTTCGTCGAGATCTACTCCGAGGACGAGCGCTACCTGGATCCCGCCGAGGTAGCCGGTGCGTTCGGGCACGCGGGCTTCACCGACGTCCGCATCGATTACCTGACCCCGCGCTTCAACCCGGAATTCCTCGGCTTCGCCAACCGGATCTTTGCGCGCATGATCTACCTGGCTGCGTCGCTCGGCGACTCGGTCCGGACCCAGTCCTACTTTGCGATGTCGGGGCGGAAATCCTGACAGTGCTCTTTCCGCGCTGCCTGCTGCTGCTCCTCGGGTGTCTCGCCTCCACGGCGGCACTTGCCGAGCGCGGCGCAATGACGGTCCCCCGAAACCTCGACCAGCTCACCGATCGCGCCTCGGACATCGTTCGCGGCACCGTCGTCGAAGCCCGCGTCGAGAAGCACCCGGAGCTGACGGCGCTCGACACCGTCGTCGTCACGCTGCGGCTCAGGGAGACGTTGAAAGGCGAAGCGCGCGGCAGCTTCACCTTCAGGCAGTACCTGTGGGACGTGCGCGACACCTACGACGCCGCCGGCTACCGGAAGGGACAGGACCTGCTGCTGCTCATGATCGCGCCGAGCCGGCTCGGGCTCTCGAGCCCCGCGGGTATGGCCCAGGGCCGCTTCCGGATCGCGCGGGACCGGGCAGGCCGGGAGATGGCGGTCAACGGCGCCGGCAACGCGCTGTTGTTCAGCGGCCTCGGCGAGGCCAGAAAGCAGGGAACCGCACTCACCGCGCGGCAGGCGGCCCTGGTCGCCGGGCATCGCAGCGGGCCGATCGCGGCAGCCGAGCTCTCGGCGCTGATCCGCGCCTACGCCGGCGGCACCTGATGCGCGCCCCGCCTCGCGCGGCCGCCCTCCTGCTCGCCGGGCTGGTGGCGAGCGGCGTGGCCTCGGCCGGCGGCCCGCTCGTCATCCAGACGAGCGGCGAGCCGTACACCTGGGGCGCGGCGACGATCCAGTACCGCACCGACGGAGGCCCGCTGAGCGCAAGCGTCAACAATGCCGCCGCGATTGCCCGCGTCGCCGCCATGTTCGAGGTCTGGGAGGACGTCCCCTCGGCGAGCATCAGCTACGACCGGGCGGGCGCGATCACCGGCGTCAGTGACGGCAACGTGAGCACGGAGGCCGAGTACACGTCCGTCAACAGTTCCTGCTTGGCAGGCAACCAGAGCCCGATCGTGTTCGACGAGGCCGCCGCCATCTTCATCGCGCTCGGCGTGGACGAGACCTCAGTCATCGGGTTTGCCGGCCCCTGCGCGCTCGATCCGGCGCAAGGCCGCATCCTGTCCGGCATCGCCGTGATGAATGGATTGTTCCAGGACGGCAACGGCGCCCCGGTCCAGGACCTTTCGCCCGCGGAGTTCAATGCCACGTTCGTCCACGAATTCGGACATTTCTCCGGGCTCGACCACTCGCAGGTCAACTGGGAATGCGGCTTCGCCGGCTGCGGAACCGACAACCTCGCAGGCCTGCCGACCATGTTCCCGTTCCTCGTCACCGCGCAGCAAGGCACACTGTCGATTGACGACATCGGCTGGGTCTCGAAGCTGTACCCCGCCGGGGGCGGCACGGGATTCAGCGCGACGCACGGCACGATCACCGGCACGATCTATTTCTCGGACGGCGAGTCGCCGGCGCAGCTCGTGAACGTCGTCGCGCGCCGCGTCGATGCGCCGGGCGGCGCGGACGAGAGCCGCACGACCGCGGCGAGCGGCGTCTCCGGCAACAAGTTCCGTTTCTATCACAGCAACCCGATCACGCACCCCGACCCGGATTTCTTCGGGCAGTTTCGCAGCGAGAACCCGTCGCACATCGGTTTCTACGAAATCCCGCTGCCGCCGGGCGACTACATGATCCACGTGGAATCCATCCAGCCCGAGTTCACCGCCTGGTCGAGCGTCGGCGCCGACATCGTCATCGCCATGCCGGGCAGCTCGCCGGGCCCCATCGGGCCGGTCACGGTGGCGGCAGGCGTCGCAGCCGACGGCACCGACGTGACGCTCGTCGGCACGCCACCCCGCTTCGACCAGTTCGAGGGCCCATGAGTATCGCGGTCGGCCCGCGCACCTGCCTGCTCGCCGGCCTTGCCATGGCGCTCGCCGCATGCGGCGGCGGAGGCGGAGGTGGTGGCAACAACAACCCGCCGCCCCCGCCGCCCGCGCTCAACATCACCACTACCTCGCTTGCGGCCGGCGTCGTCGGCGCACCCTACTCCCAGACCGTGGCCGCCACGGGCGGCACCGCCCCGCGCACGTTCAGCACCAGCGCGGGCGCCCTCCCGGCGGGCCTCGCGCTCGCCGAGAACGGCGTGATTTCCGGAACCCCGGACGGCGGCCCGGGCACTGCAGATTTCACGATCACCGTCACCGACTCGGCGTCGCCGGCCGCGAGCGACGCCCAGGCCCTCAGCATACGGATCAACGCGGCCGCGCCGCAGCGCAACGACTCGATCGCCGACGCGACTCCCCTTGGCAACGGGACGCACGCCGCGTCGATCAGCCCCGCGGGCGACCCGAGCGGGACCTTCGATCCCGACGAGGACTACTACTCGGTCACCACGACGGCCGATTCGATCGTCACCGTGGACATCGACGCCCAGGTCAACGGCAGCCCGGTCGACACCGTGATCGAGATCGTCAACGCATCGGGCGCGCAGCTGAACCGGTGCGTCGCACCGGCCTATACGACGCCCTGCGAGAGCGACGATGAACAGCCCGGCGTCTCGCTCGATTCCCTGCTGCAGGTGCAGGTGAACGGCGCGACCACGTTCTACATCCATGTCGTGGACTGGGGCAGCAATGCACGGCCCGACATGCTCTATGACCTCAGCATTTCGGGTGTGAACTGATGAAACAGCTTGCCGCGGCGCTCGCCGCACTCGTCCTGTGCACCGCCGCCGCGGCCGAGCCCGCCGCCGAACGCTACGTCATCCTCCTCACGCTCGACGGCGTGCGCATGCAGGACCTGTTCGGCGGCATGGACCCCGTGATCGCGAATGCGTCCGAGGCCGAATCCGGCATCTACGAAATCGACGTGATGAAGAAGCGCTACTGGCGCGACACGCCGCAGCAGCGGCGCGAGGCGCTGATGCCGTTCTTCTGGAAGACGCTCGTGCCCGCGGGCGTCATCTACGGGAACCAGGCCAAGGGCAGCAAGGTCACGGTCCAGAACGACCAGTGGTTCTCGTACCCCGGCTATTCCGAGATGCTGACCGGCCGGCCGCAACCGGACGTCAAGAGCAACGACCTGGTGCGCTACCCGGGCAACCGGACGGCGCTCGAGTACGCGCGCGAGACGCTCGGCCTCAAGTTCGCGGAGGTCGCGCAGATCGGCTCCTGGGACGGCTTCAAGTACGCGGCCTCGAGCCGCGACGGCACGTTCTACATGAACGGCGGCCGCGATGCGGTGCCCGCAGAGCTCTCGACGCCCGACATCGACCGGTACGTGGACCTGAGCCGCGAGATCCAGCAGCTCTGGGAAGAGAGCAGCAACGACGTGCTGGCGTTCCGGATCGCGAAGGATTACCTGCTGAAGAACAGGCCGCGCCTGCTCTGGATCGGACTCGGGCAGTCCGACGACTGGGCGCACGCCCGCCGGTACGACCTCGTGCTCGACTACCTTCACTTCACCGACAAGCGGATCTCCGACCTGTGGCAGTTGATCCAGTCGACCGAGCCCTACCGCGGCCGCACGACGCTCATCATCACCACCGACCACGGCCGCGGCCGCACGCCCGCCGACTGGGCCGAGCACGACTACGGCATCCAGGGCTGCCAGGACGTCTTCATCGCGGTCGTCGGCCCGGACACGCCGGCCACGGGCGAGGCCGAGAACGTGCCCGATGCGCACCAGGGCGACGTCGCGGCGACGATGCTGCAGCACCTCGGCCTCGACTGGCGCAAGTTCAACCCGGATGCGCGCCCGCCGCTCCCGCTCGGCTACGCGCGCCCCTGAACGCGCGCTTCCCGCCCGAATTGTGACCCCAGTCATGCGAGGCTGCGTGAAACGCCGCTAATTGCGGGTATTTCGCTGCCCGCAGAGGGCCGCACCGGTAAACTAGCGCCCGATGCCCCCCGAAAAGCCCACCCATTCGTACGTCCGGGCGGATGCAACCACCAGCGGAACCTTCGCGGTGGACGAAGTGATGAGCGCGGCGCTGCGCGAGCGCCCGCTGGTCTCGATCGTCCTGCCGGCCTACGAGGAAGAGGCCATCCTGCGTGACCACGTCCTCGTCCTGCTCGAATACCTGAAGACCCTGAGCCCCCGCTACCGGTTCGAGCTGATCATCGTCAACGACGGGAGCCGCGACCGGACCGGGGCGATCGCCGAACAGCTCGCCGAGGAGTTCACGGGCGTCCGCGTGCTCAACCACCCGCGCAACTTCGGCCTCGGCCAGGCGCTCAAGACCGGCTTCGCGCAATGCCGCGGCGCCTACGTGATCGTGCTCGACATCGACCTCTCGTACGGGCCCAAGCACGTCGGCCAGCTGCTCGAGCACATCACGAAGACCGGCGCACGGCTCGTGCTCGCTTCGCCCTACATGCGCGGCGGGCGCGTCATCGACGTGCCGTGGCTGCGCGTCGTCTTCAGCCGGCTTGCCAACTATTTCCTCGCGCGCGCCTCCGGGCAGCGCATCAAGACCATGACCTGCATGGTGCGCGCCATCGACGGCCGCTTCCTCCGCTCGCTGCACCTGCGCAGCACCGGCATGGACGTCATGCCCGAGATGATCCACAAGGCGAAGCTGCTGCGCGGGACGATCGAGGAGATCCCGGCCGAACTCGACTGGAGCCTGCAGAACAAGGTCGGAGCCCGCAGGCGATCGAGCCTGCGCATCTTGCGGCAAATGCTCGGAACGGCGGTGTCGGGATACATCCTCCGCCCGTTCACCTTCCTGCTGGTCCCCGGCCTGCTGCTGCTCGCCTTCGCTGCCTACGTAAACGCCTGGATGTTGATCCACTTCATCGATGCCTACCTTGAGCTCGGCGCGGCGGCGGGCGCGGCGCGCGACATGTCCGCCGCAGTCGCCCTCGCCTATACCCGCTACCCACACACGTTCATCGTCGGCTTGCTGTCGCTGATGCTCTCGATCCAGCTCATCGGCATGGCGATGCTGTCGCTGCAGAACAAGAAGTACTTCGACGAGCTGTTCCACCTGGGCTCGACGGTGCTGCGCGAACGCCGCGAGTCGGACCTGCGCAGGGCAGGCCGGCCGGACGCGCCGCCGCTGGTCGCGCCGGGCGCCGACGAGCACACAAGCGCGCCGTAGGCACTCGTGGCCGCCCCTTACCTTGTCACCGGCTGCGCGGGCTTCCTCGGCTCGAACCTGGTCGGCCGCATGCTGCAGGCCGGTCACGAGATCGTCGGCGTCGACAACCTGTCGATGGGCCGCGCCGACAACCTCGAGGAGTACCGCGCGGATCCGCGCTTCCGCTTCGTGCAGGCCGACGTCACGGATCCCGCCTCCCTCGGCGGGCTCGACGGCCCATTCGAGGCGATCGTGCACCTCGCGGCCTTCAAGATCCCGCGCTACGGCAAGGCGATCGACACGCTCAAGATCAACTATCGCGGCACCGAGTGCGCGCTCGAGCTCGCGCGGCGCGTCGGCTGCAAGCTGGTGCTCGCCTCGACCTCCGACGTGTACGGCCGGAACCCCGTCCTGCCGTTCAGCGAGGACGGCACGGACCACGTGATCGGCAGCTCGAAGTCGCCGCGCTGGGCCTACGCGGTCTCGAAGCTGTTCGACGAGCACCTCGCGCTCGCCTACCAGGACGCCTACGGCTTCCCGGTCACGATCCTGCGCTTCTTCGGTTCATACGGGCCAAAGCAGCCGCTCAGCTGGTGGGGCGGCCCGCCGCCGGTGTTCATCGAGTGCGTGCTGACGGACAAGCCGATCCCGATCCACGGCGACGGCAGCCAGACGCGCAGCTTCACCTTCGTCACCGACACGGTCGAGGGCATCTACCAGGCGACCGTCCGGCCCGAGGCCAACGGCGAGATCATCAATATCGGCAGCACGCAGGAAATCACGATCCTCGAGCTCGCGAAGCGGGTGAAGCGCGCCTCGGGGACGCCCGGCGAACTGAAGGTTGAATTCGTGCCCTACGCGTCGTTCACCGGGCGCAAATACGAGGACGTCATGCGCCGCGTGCCGGACGTCGAGCTATGCGCGCGGCTGCTCGGCGTGCGCGCCAGGGTCGGCATCGACGAGGGGCTCGCTCGCACCATCGAGTGGCAGCGAAGCGCCACCGCCCGGCGCGCCGGCACCTGAGCCCCCGGTACCCGCAGTCCATGGCGCGAATGAGCATCGGCATCGTCGGCGGAGGCCTCATGGGCCTCGCGCTCGCGGAGCGCCTCGGCAATGCCGGCCAGGCGGTGACGGTCTACGAGCGCGCCGAGCAGCTCGGCGGCCTCGCGACCTGGCACGACTTCGGGGAGTTCGTGTGGGACCGCTTCTATCACGTGGTCCTTCCCTCCGACGCGGAGCTGATCGGCTTCATCCGGCGCATCGGGCTCGGCGACCGGCTGCAATGGCGCGCGAGCCGCACCGGCTTCTACGTCGACCGGAAGTTCCACCCGATGACCAGCGGGCTCGACTTCCTGCGCTTCCCGCTGCTCGACCCCTGGAGCAAGGCCCGGCTCGCCGCGACGATCCTGTACTGCTCGCGAATCCGCGACTGGAAGCCGCTCGAGTCGATGACGGTCGAGGAGTTCCTGGTGCGCCAATCGGGCCGCACGACTTTCGAGCGGATGTGGAAGCCGCTCCTGCTCGCGAAACTCGGTGAGCACTACCGGAGGGTGTCGGCGGTGTTCATCTGGACATACATCAAGCGCCTGTTCTCCGCGCAGGACGCGGCGGCGCGCAAGGCGCACCTCGGCTACGTGTCAGGCAGCTACCGCGCGATATTCACGTGCCTGCTGGAGCGCATCGCGCGGGCCGGCGGCGTCGTCCACCGGGGCGTGGAGGTCGAGTCGGTCAGGCCGCGGGCCGGTGGCGGCATCGAGATCTCGGCCGCCGGGGCGACCACGTCCCACGACAAGGTCGTCTTCACCGGCCCGGTCAACGTCCTGCGCGCCGTCGCCGACCCGCAGCTCGTGCAGGTGCCGCCCCAGGGCGACATCGAGTACCTCGGCGTCGTCTGCCCGGCGCTGGTCACGCGCCGGGGGTTCAGCCCCTACTACATCCTGAACATCGCCGACGACAGGGTCCCGTTCACGGGCGTGATAGGCATGAGCTCGCTGCTGGACGCCTCCGAGACCTCGGGCCTGCACCTCACGTACTTGCCGAAATACGTCCTCTCGGACGACCCGGTGCTGCGCCGCCCCGACGAGGAACTGAAGTCGGAGTTCATGGCCGGGTTTCGCCGCATGTATCCTGACTTTCCGGAGTCGGACATCGTCGCCGAGGCGCCCACACTGCGCCACTGGGAGCGGTTCCTCGACGGTACTGCCGCGATCGCTGTCGGCACCGAGGTGTGGCGGCAGGCGAGCACAGAGGTCTCCTTGC